>Ga0302120_10000816_pt1 | contig 14432 bp, 13 predicted proteins | sample AG5_Bottom_MG_FD_203118 | JGI IMG/M metagenome (GOLD analysis project Ga0302120, IMG submission 203118) | Marine microbial communities from Western Arctic Ocean, Canada - AG5_Bottom | ecosystem: Environmental > Aquatic > Marine > Oceanic | place: Canada: Western Arctic Ocean | collected 2017-10-01 | reverse complement strand
AATCATTGTCTATGAAGATTCTACTGCACGAAGTGACCACGCCTCTTTCCAGGACAATCTTGGAACTGTTACTATGGGATTCGGGGGTTTGGTAGACGGATATTGGTGCTATCATCAAACCTGTGATACTTTAGAGGAAATGGAACAATGGATGGACACCACTGACAAAGGATATGGTGAAGACAATAGTGGTGTATCAAATTTGGTGGACAGTCTTGACATTATTGTATGGTGGGCAACATACTCTTTCTTCCACCTAGATCAAGACCCTGTGGTCAATTCTTATTTGCTTTAGAAGTAAGCTGCAATGTTTTGCAATAATGGTTTAGGCCCCCAAAAACCCATGAACCAGCCTACCACTGGTATTGCAAAAATCGCTAATACAAAATAGAATACTTGTTCGTTCCAATCCTTTACTTTCAATCCGTCAAGAGGGCCCCATGGAATCATATTGAACAGCCCTAGTAACAAGTTTGCCGCTAGCCAAAAATAGCCAATATCAAAAATCATCGCTTGCCAATTCAATGAACCATTAACCAAGTACGAATAATTGGCTAATTCTGCTGAACCAGTTAACCCTATTATCGCACCCCAAAGTGGAACTCCGATGATAAATAGAGATAGATTGACTAGAGGTCCTGCAACTGCAATGTGACCATTTTGTCTTCTTGTAACTAAACCAGCAACCATAACTGCGCCAGGCGCCATAAATACAATTCCAAGAAGTGCTGCCACTAAAACGCCGTTTCTCAAACCTCTTGGATCTGCCCTAAACTCTGCCCAGCAACCATTCTTTTTAGCTACTATTTTGTGACCTATTTCGTGTAGTAAGAAAGCCGGTCCTATCGCCAAGAACATTACGGGCATAGCGAGTAATAATCCTATAATCCATGGAGTCATTCCAGTTTGAGAAATAGAAAAGATTCCGCCAACTCTCATGAAGCCTAATGCTAGAGTGAAGGCGCCCATTGCAAATGCTAAATGGCTTCTTTCGGTTTTACTAAAATGCCAAATCCTGCCATCGTGCATAGTTGGGGGTTTCTGTTGAAAGCCACTGAGTAATTGGTTCAACATTCCACCTATGTTTCCAGAGTTTGTGTCGAAATGAATTGTTCCATCGTTTGCTTGGCGTTGATGAATACGGTGGATTCTGGCTTTCTGTGGACGAGTAAATGGGTCGTCGTCGACCAAATTTGCTCGGTCGTCTCGTGCGCCCATATTCGTGAAGTGTTGTTGCTCTGCTTTGAAGCCTCTCATCATAGGGTTGATGGGTGATTAGTGACTCGCTGACTTGAGGAGTAACCATGTCAATGCCGAGACGTGCTATGAAGGAATTAGGACTTCAAGCCTGTTGTCTTCGTTGTGATGAGGAAGATGTAGGAGGTTCGCAGCGCTGCAAGGGGTGTATTTCTCACCACCGTAATGTACGAGAATTAATTGCTGCTTCTGCTTCTGAAGATGAATTATTTCAGTTTGCAAAAGAATTAGTAGCGATGGCGGCTTCACCACATAGGCACGATCATGATGAGATTCATGGCGAGGTGCTGCTTGAGCAGCAACGCCTTGCTGCAGCGCTACTAACAACAACACCGTTACCAACTTCTGAAGAGGTTGGAGATTTATTTGCTTCTCAGAGAAATAATGAGAAGTCCAACATTATTCGCGATGTTGCTAATCAAAATCCTTGGAAGGATGATGCCCCCGGAGTCGATGTTGCAACCAAAATCGGGCAAGAGGCTTGGAGTGATGCTGAGGCTGAGGCTAGTATCGCCCATCATGGAGCGAGAACTATTCCGAGTAAGCCAATTGCTAAAGTCGATAGAAGTGATAGAGTTGGGGAAGACTTGCAACTGTCCGATCGTATTCACGCCGCTGCAGATGCTCAAAATGTGCCTGAGGAGTTGGCTGAAGATGTCGAAGCGATTGGTTTTGAGACGCGCCAACGCGCTAGAAAGGATTTGAAGGATGCTATTTCTAATTTGGATGAAATCTTGGATGATGATTTAGATTTTTAATCCCGTTATATTGTATATCGTTTAATTGCTTTTTGAATTGAATTAATAATATTTGTTTTTCAGATGGCTAAAGCCTTTAATGGGCTTGTGTAAACTCTCATTAAAATTAAATGGTTTTATTATTGGGTTCGAAGGAAATTTCTCCCTCGTTAAGAGTATATGATATCCGCTGTGTGCCCTTTCCTTTGGATTTCTTACCAATGATTTCTATATGGCCAATCTCAGCTAATTGTTTAACATGTGTCCCGGCACATGGACATAAATCAAGAGATTCTCCAATTTTTACAACTCTTAAATTATTGATAGATGCTGGTAATAAATCCATGTTTGTTCGCTCTGGTGGCATTATAGAGTTGATTTCTGATCGCGTCATTTCTTCATCACTAACGGTGTGATTTTCATCGATTAAATCATTGGTTAGTTGGGTGAGTTGTTGTAACATTTCTTCATCAAATTTAATTGGGTTAAAATCAATTCTCGACCGCTCTGTATGAATTTGATTACCTACTGTTCTTGCTTCATTAAAATTATCATATACAACTCCACTAACCAGGTGCTGGGCTGTGTGCATACGCATGTGCTCATATCTTCTCTGCCAATCTATTTCGCCTGTGATTTCGTCACCGACTTCCAATTGGTGGCCCTTTTCTAGATGGTGGTAAATGTCATCTCGACCTCTTACTTCGCTAACCTGTAATGTCCCATTAGGGCCATCCAATGTTCCGACATCCCAATTTTGGCCGCCGCCGAGGGGATAGAATAGTGTTCTATCGAGAACGACTTTATCTTCTTCCGCAATGGTAACCTGGGCTGTGAAATTGGTCAAATAGCCCGCTTCTATGCTTTCAAGGAATAATTTCTCACTGCCCATGGTTTTATCCAGACAGTGATAAGTGATGATGTTTTTTCTATATCAATGTGAAAGATCTTCAACTAGATTGGCGTTGCCTTCGAGAGTGGTATCAATCACAATGGATGGGGTTTTCCATGCATTTTTCAGAGCTACTGTTGAAGACCAAAGTGCGGGAATAAAACCTATTTCTTCATATTCCCAGCCACGTTCTTCTGCATACTGTTTAACCATTGGTGCTGCCTTTGGTAAGTTAAAATGTGATAATGCAGGAAGAAGGTGATGTTCTATTTGATAATCCAATCCAACGAAAAAGAAAGAGCCTATTCGTCCGAATTTTATGCGCCGGGCAGTTTCTATCTGTAGGCGCCAATTCTTATCATACTCGACCACAATCGGCCTTCCAGCGTGACCAACAAGGAAAATGCCTGTTAGTATTGTTCCCACTAAAGCCCACAGTAATACATAGAATCCAACTACAGTTTGCCAAGGCATTCCAAGTTGAACTGGTAGAACCAGCCATAAGTAAAAGTGTAGTAAAACAAGCCCAGAGTCGGCAAGCCAAATCTTAGAAAACCTGTGGTTCTTTTTAGAAACAAATGGGTGGCTAATAAGATACCAAATGCCATCCCAACGAAGTAAATGTCCGACTAGAAGGGATATTGGCCAAAATATCCATGCTTGAATATATCTTTGGAATATTTTTCTAATCGGTCCACTAGAATCATATTCTTCCTTGGTAAAGGTAAGCGGCCATGCATAAATATCTGGATCTTTATCAATCACATTCGGGTTAGCGTGATGTTTGATGTTATGTTTTACGCGCCAATATTCCATCGACATACCAGAGAATAGAGGGAATGCTAATCCAGCAAGACTTAGATTTCCCCATTTAGAATTACAAGCGGATGAATGTACTCCTTCATGTGCTGTCATAGCCAATGTTGTAGCGAATAATGCTGTAATTGGTAAAATAATCAATCCCTGAATTAATGTAATTTGGGTATGGGCGTAAATTAATCCACCCACTATTATGAAAAGAAAAATTACTTTTGACCATGATTTACCTGCAGGCTTTGCAAGTAATCCTGCTGTGTGAAGTTTGCGGCGGAGGTCTGCCATTGGGTGTTCGGCCATCTGAAATCAACTCAGTGAAGGCAATCCTCACTACTTTGGCCCAAACCGTGGGGGTTTTCAACATAGTGGGGGGTTGGTGTAGTAAAATCAGTGGTTGAGTGACTCAAATAAAGACTCGGCATGGGCGATGCTATTGTCAATGCTCATGTCTTTGAGGGCTTTTGGTGTTGCGTTTTGCATAATTTCAATCCAACCGTTTTTTGGCTTCCATGTTGGTTTTTCATCATACCAAAATTCACACAACCCATCTTCGCGTATTAATTGAAGTATTGGCTCTGCTGTTGTATTTTGTAGTTCTTGAGAAAGAGCAAGACCACCCCAGTGATGGAAACTTTGTTTTGGATTGATTTGATCTTTGGATTTGATCATGGAGTGTTGTAATTTACCTGGTGCTTGTGCTGTATATTCTGTTAAATCAAACATTTTGTCGCAAATTATTGTTCCGTCCCCATTATTATTGCCGCCAATAGTGGAAATTATTGTTTGTAATGAAGATTGTTCAACCTTGATAACCCTACATCTTAACAAAATTTGAACTCCTAATTGAGCTGCTTTTATTGTTAGAATTTTGAATAACCATTCACCACGTAGAGCAAAACCATTTGGATTTTGTAAAATGTTCAAATGGGTTATTTCATCGACTTCTAAATATTTCTGTAAACTTTCCCGCCTCTCTAACCAACCTGGAATTACACAAGGAAAACCAATTTCAGGATGAATGTCAATAAGTGTAACATTGTGTTTTTTAGCACATAGAATGGATAGGATCAAGCCTTCAATGCTGCCGCCAACAATCACTATATCAGACATTTACTTGCACCCCTTCGGGTTTTATGCTTAGAGCAAAAACCGGGCATGAAGGGATGCACAATTTACAATGAGTACACTTTTCTTCCTCGACAACAACCAATCTATCCTTTAATTCGATTATGTTAATCGGACACAGAGCTATACATGCAGCGCAACCATAACATAAATCTTCATCGATGATGAAAATGTGGTCTGCTACGCGTGCCATTACTACTTGCCAGATGATTGTTATAGATGGTTTCTTTGTCCAGTGGTAATTTGATTTCATCGATTTTAATAGGATTTGTTAATTTTGGAAAATATGTTGCCGATGTCCACTGACGAGAAAATATGAAAACTAAAAAGAAGACATGTGGGTTAGAAATGAAAATAAATGTTGATTGCAATGGAATTATAAAAATTAAGATAGAGAGTAAAAAAGGAATAGGTTACCACACCCCTTTGTTTCCTATGGAGAGATTTACTGATCTTCAACGAAAGTAAGGTAGATATGATGATTGTAGATAACGAAAGTAAGGATTAGAAGATATGGTCGCGAGAGGTTATTGAAGTTATAGATTAAAGATTAATGAAAAAAATATTTACAAATTAAGAAAAAGGGTTGCAGTGGAAATTAAGGGGTATGGGTTAAACAAAATATACCACAGGTTCTTTTGACATTAACATCAGGGTTGTTTGATTGATATGGTGTTATATGCTCCCGGAAGAACTTCATCTTATCCTGAAAACCCTCCAAAAAAGGGATTGAGATATCATTATTTGGGCGGTGGTGATGAAGTTGGCAACGTTGGTATTATGCTTGAAGATGCTAAATCAACTCGACTTCTATTGGATTACGGATTAGCTCCAACAAATCCCCCACGCTATCCTTCAGAAGCACCTATGGTAAAAGATGCAATAATTACTCACTCTCATATTGATCATCTGGGAATGGCCCCTTGGTTGTGTGCTAATCATAGAACTAAATTACACGGTACTGCTTTAACTGCAGAAATATCTAATTTAATGTGGCATGATTGTTACAAGGTAAGTTCGATAGAAAAATATCCATTAGCCTGGGATAAAAGAGACATAGATACGGCATTAGACTCATGGCAAATCCATGATTATAATAAAAAATGGCAACATGAAGATTGGCAATTGTCTTTGCACAAAGCAGGACATATTCCAGGTGCTGCAATGTTGGAAATAGAAACTCCAAACCGTAAGGTTCTGATGACTGGGGATTTTGATACTAGAGATTCTCCTTTAACCAGTGGTGCAAAGCCAAGAAAGGTTGACACAGTTTTCCTCGAAGGCACCTATGGGGGAAGAGATCATCCTGATATGCAACAAGAGGTATTACGTTTTATGGATAGAATTCAACAAGTTGTTGATAGAGGTGGCACTGCGTTAATTCCGGCTTTTGCTAATGGTAGAACTCAAGATATTGTAATGAATTTACACAAATATCTACCACACCTCGATGTTCATGTTGATGGTATGGGTAAGAGGATTGCCAAATTGCAAATGCAGCACCCAGAATCTTTGAAAGACGCTGCAGCCCTAGAATCTTCGTGGCGTTGGTCGCGACAAGTTTCCAGCAAATCAGATAAAAAGAAAGCTTTAGATGCAGATGTAATAGTTACCACTTCAGGAATGCTAGAAGGTGGGCCAGCACTTTGGTATCTTAACAGACTTCGACATGATAATAAAAATGCCATTTTACAAACCGGCTATCAGGCTAGCAAAACCGGTGGTAGAATGCTACAGGACAAAGGCCAACTTCGCATTTTTGGTAAAATGACAGAAATTCCACTTGAATTGGACCAATTCACATTCTCAACTCATGCTGGACACAAGGAAATTGTTGAATTTGCTAGAGCATGTGAAGCCGAAGAAGTAGTTGTTTACCACACAGATCCAAATCATGCACGCCCACCGTTGGTCGAAGCATTAGAGGCAAATGGCCACATTGTTCATACTCCAGTAAATGGTGTTTCAGAGTTTTTAGGTGAAGAATATAGCCGAAGTAATTGAATATGACAACCGCGAGGGGGGGACAGATTGACATGGCTGAAAAGGGACCAAAACCGAAGAAGAAACGTAAGATGCGTCTCTCCTTGAAACAAAAGAAAATGAAGAAGGTCGACACCTATACTGATTCATTAGGGTGGTCAACAGATGTTGGACGTACTCTAACTGATGCTCCCGAGAACAAGGGTCCAGATACCCTTACCGTACAATGTACAATGTGTGGTTCAATGTTGAAAATACCGAAGCCAAAGAAGGCTAAGTATACAGTTTCCTGTGCATATCCAGAATGTGGTAATTTAATGGAATTCTGATTGAATTAGGGGCGAATAAAAGTTGTCCAACCTGAAAGCGTTTTTTAAATTAGCAAAAAAAGTTCCTACAACAACATGGAGTTCTTCCGACCCCATGTCAACAAGGCCCAATCCACGCACGCTAATTATTTTGATATGTGGATTGTGGATATTCGGCACTGGTGAGGCTGTAATTATTGCAGCTGGTTTAGGGGTTACTCCGTGGACTGTATTAGCTCAAGGTATTGGCAACCAATTTGATTGGACCATCGGTGAAGCGACATTTGCTATTAGCGCAGCAGTCCTTTTCCTCTGGATTCCACTCAAAGAAAAACCAGGCATTGGTACAATATTAAATGCAATATTGATTGCAGTTGCAATAGATGTAATGGAGCCATGTTTACCACATCCTAAAGGAGATTTTTTCCAGTTATTGCAGGTATTGATCGGAACAATATTTGTGGGCATTGGTAGTGGATTTTATCTCACCGCAAACTTAGGACCCGGGCCCCGTGATGGATGGATGACAGGCATTCAAAGGATCACAAAAATCCCAATTGGTCGAGTAAGGACAACAATAGAACTAATCGCACTTCTAGTTGGATGGAAATTGGGTGGAATATTCGGAATAGGCACAATCATTTTCGTTATTTTTATTGGCCCAATAGTTGCATTGTTTTTACAATTAACTGGTAGTTTATGGGGCGCGCCACAAAACGATGACTAAACAACAAATTCCACCACGCGCTTGAGCGCTGCTAATAGAAGCACAGCAACCAATAACCATCGTACGTTTTGTTGCGATAATACATCAGCGCCCATTTTTGAACCAAATAAACCACCGATAATTACAGCCATACCAAACGGCAACAAAACCGCACCATCGAGAACCAGTTGGCCAGAGAGAGTGCTACCAATCAACCCGGCTGCAGAATTTAACCAAATGAACGCAGCAGCAACACCAGCAGTAGTTTTCACATCTCCCCAACCAAATAACAAGATAATTGGTGAAAGGAAAATGCCACCACCAATTCCAACAATTCCACTTAACAAACCAATAGCCAACCCGATAATTGCAGCAACATGATGAGCGGGCGGCTCAACAAAAATATCTTCTGAATCTTTGTTTTTTATTGTCAGTAATCGCCATGCGGCAAAGATTAAAGTCAGTGATAATAAAGTGTCATATACACTATGATCAACTTTCAGATACCCACCAAGTATCGCCGCGGGTATGCTGGTAATGAGGAATGGAAGAGTTAGTTTCCAACTGAAGTAACCCGAGCGTTTGTACGCAATAAACGCAAGTCCAGCGACGATTAAATTCAAACTCCAGGCGTGTTGTTTTAACCAAGCAGAATCTTGGGAAGCATAGGCCGTGAGCGATAAAATTGCCAAATAACCAGAAGCCCCACCATGGCCAACACTCGCGTAAAGAAAAGCGACCAAACAAAGCGCTATGAGGAGAACACCCGTTGTTAAAGCCTCCATACCCCATCCCAAGGCTAGTTAGATGAATAGATTGTCGCCAAATAAATTGACTACAAATGATGAATTTCTGTATTAGATATTGTTTAACTTTTATTTTACCCGACCCACATCCTCAAACCAATCAATCATCCCGCCAATAATTATGGGGGAAGTTCCGTATTTCGTATCTTTAGACGAAGCAGTGCGCATCGCTAAACAAACCCCACTCACATTGGACAATGAAACACTATCATTAGACGATGCACATGGTCGTATATTAGCAACCGATTTGACCAGCAAAGTCGATGACCCAGCCTTTGATAATTCAGCAATGGATGGTTTCGCAATGCGATTTGACGACACATTAAATCCTCCAAGTATTCTAAAAATAACAGGTGTATCTCAGGCGGGATCTGATATTGAATCATCAAACGTAGAAGTGGGATGCGCCTATCGAATAATGACTGGCGCACCAATTCCGAAAGGTGCTGACTCAATATTGCAAATTGAATTATGTGAAGTAGATGAACAACAATCAGTAACTCTTCTCCAACAATCCAAAAAACATTTCATCCGTAAAAAAGGAGAGAATTTACAAAAAGGGCAGGTTGCACTATCAAAGGGCTCAATATTAACTCCGAGCAAAATCGGACTTTGTGCTACGATGGGTTATGCCGAGGTTCCAGTAGTAACCCGAGCAAAAGTTGCAATAATCTCGACTGGAGATGAACTGATTTCTCCTGGACAACAACTCCACCCCGGCCAGTTATACGAATCCAATTCATTTGGATTAGCAGGACTTGTAAAATGGCTAGGACATCAACCGCATAGATTCAATGCAGTACCAGATACAATTAGCCAATTGAGAACAGCCCTCGACCAAGCGGCAAAAACTTGCGATGTCATTCTAACATCCGGTGGAGTTAGTATGGGGGATTGGGATTTGGTTCGAAAGATAATGGAAGAAGAAGGAGACCTCAAATTTTGGAGAGTAAAATTAAGACCAGGCTCTCCACCATTATTTGGAACATGGAAAGGAACTCCAATCTTTGGCCTTCCAGGCAATCCAGTAAGCAGCCATGTAGTTTTCAGAATGATAGTGGCGCCTTGGCTACGCCACTCAACTTCTGCCACAGGTCCAATAGAAACTTCTGTACGTGTAAAGTTGGCAGATAAAATAAAATCAACAGACGACTGTACGACTCTTAGAAGAATACAAATCCACAGCACTGAAGAAGGCCTGATAGGTACACAAAACAGCCACCAGGGCTCAGGTAATTTGGAAAGTTTAGCAAGTGCAGACGCATTAACGCTACTACAGCCGGGTCAGAAGGCTGAGGTCGGAGTGTGGATCGACGCACTCATATTATGAGGTGAAATTATGAAATACAGTAGTGATGAAGAAAGTGATTTATTGACAATTTTGGTTAAACTTTTTCCACAATCTAGTAAATCAACACTGCGTAAAATGCTAACCAGTGGCAGAGTCATAGTCGACGGTAAAGTTTGTAATCGCGCCAAACACGAAGTTGTGGTTGGAACTAATATTGAAATTTTAGACAAGGTCAAAGCCGCTGAAGAATCACCATCACCAAGAGCTCAATATAATGGCCCAAAAATTGACATCATCTATGAAGACGAGGCAATATTAGTTGTCATTAAACCAGAAGGGATGCTATCTATTGCAACCAATAAATTAGAAATCGATACACTCCATTCTCGCTGTGTTGATTATGTACAATTTAGTGGTGAAAGAAATTGGTGCCATATCGTTCATCGTTTGGATAGAGATACATCTGGTGTGATGGTTTTCGCTAAGAATAAACAACACAAAGAAACACTACAACAACAATTCGCAGAACGCAGCGTACACCGCACATACCACGCTCTTGTAGAGGGCCGCCCGGAGAAAGACTCTGGAACAGTTTCTTCTTGGCTAGTAGAGGACAAACACCTCCATGTCAGAAAGGTAAGTTCAACTTATCAAGGTGCTAAAAAAGCAATTACGCATTGGGATGTCGAAGATAGTGACGACCACGTTTCACTCATCCACATTACTATTGATACTGGAAAAAGACACCAGATTCGGATGGCGATGAAGGACTTAGGCTGCCCAGTTGTTGGTGATGAATTACACGAATCCACAGCCGATCCATTAAATCGTGTTTGTTTACACGCGACAGCGTTAGAATTCCTTCACCCGCAAAGTGATGACCCAGTGCGTTTCGCATCAAAAGTTCCTTTCACCGGCCCAGAATCTCAAAGATGATGACGGGGCCCTGCTTAGGGAGGACTTCTTGAACCCTTGACGCGCCCAGTTAATTGGTGAGGTAATGGGTGAGCCCGGCGATGCAGGATGGATTGAGGTAAAGGGTGCTAGAACTCACAACCTGCAAGACATCGATGTCAAATTACCCAAGGGTCAATTTGTCGTTATTTCTGGGGTATCTGGGTCCGGTAAGTCTAGTTTAGCATTTGACACATTATACGCAGAAGGCCAACGCCGCTATGTCGAAAGCCTCTCATCATACGCGCGACAGTTTATTGGGCAAATGAAAAAAGCAGATTGCGATTCAATCGAAGGACTTTCTCCAGCGATTTCCATTGATCAAAAACAAGGCAGTCACAACCCTCGTTCAACAGTTGCAACCGTCACTGAAATTCAAGATTACTTACGATTATTATGGGCTCGAATCGGCAAACCACACTGTCCGCAATGCGGTCGTGAAGTTGCTAGACGCACAGTCCAAGAGATTGTAGATGACATCATGTGGAATATGGAAGGTCACGCAGTTGCCGTTTGGAGCCCGATAGTACGTTCCAGAAAAGGAACCCATGTTGATTTATTCCGCCAGTTGATTGAGCAGGGATATCTTAACGGAAAAGTCAATGGACACGAAGTAGAATTTGAAAAACCACCACAATTGGATAAAAATTTCCGCCACGACATAGATGTCCGAGTAGACCGCGTCACCTGCACCAAAGACCGCCGTCAGCGCCTGACCGAGGCAGTAGAATCTGCAATCAAACTGGGGGGCGGAACTACAGCAATCGAAAGTTTAAGGGCACCATCCGAAGAAATAAAGCTCAGTGAAGGAAGCCGCTCTCGCTTTACCAAAGAGGGAGAAACCGTTGCATGGTCGGAAGATTTTGCTTGTCCAGATCACGGCGCTTTCATGCCCGAACTATCTCCGCGAGTATTCTCATTCAATTCACCCCTGGGTGCATGTAGTTCGTGCCAAGGACTCGGAGTACAACGTCAATTTAATCAACAATTAATTATCGATAAGCACGCCAGCGTATCCAAAGGTTGTATCATTCCATGGCGCCAATCGATGTCCCCATCATGGTATAGAAAATTAATGGAAAATACTTGCCAGCATTATGGGATATCAACAACAGCACCATTTGAACTGTTAGATGATGACGAAAAAGACATACTTTTGTACGGCTCCGGCTCAACTATAATCCACTATAAATTCACCAGTGAATCTGGTTCACAATATAACTACAGCAAACCATGGGAAGGAGTAATACCGCGCCTTCAGAAAACCTATACAGAAACAACCTCCGAACGAACCCGTTCACGGCTAATTTCCTGCATGACCGACTTAGATTGTTCAGAGTGTAATGGTGAAAAACTCAACGCAGCCGCTCGCTTTGTAACAGTTGGTGGCATTCGCCTTCCAGAAGTTAGTAACTGCTCAGTTCACGATGCATTATCGGTGATTAGGTCATGGCAACCGGAGGGCGAAGGTGCCCCAGAAGCCTTTGCCGACATGCTGGAAATACTTGATGAAAGAAGCCTCTATATCGGTAAAGAGATTTTGGCAGAAATAGAATCTCGATTAGGATTCCTCGATAGCGTAGGATTAGATTATCTGACCTTGAATAGAGGAGCCAATACCCTTTCAGGTGGAGAAAGCCAAAGAATCCGCCTTGCAACCCAAATAGGTTCAAGATTAACCGGAGTGATGTATGTTCTCGATGAACCCTCAATTGGTCTACACCAACGCGATAATGCGAGATTATTAGAAACATTACGTGATCTTAGCAACCTTGGAAATACTCTACTGGTAGTCGAACACGATGAAGAAACCATCCGTCAAGCGGATTGGCTTTGTGATTTAGGCCCAGGTGCTGGGCTAGAGGGTGGACGAGTTATTGCTAATGGACCGCCTTTGGATGTAATGGACAATAAAGAATCTGTTACTCTCGCTTATCTTAGTGGTAGAAAATCAATACCAGTGCCATCTTCGCGTAAGAAACCAACCAGTAAAATATTAGAAGTCAAAGGAGCAACGCACAACAATTTACAGTCGATCGATGTCCAATTCCCATTGGGTTGTTTGACTGCAGTAACCGGCGTATCTGGTTCAGGAAAATCATCCTTGGTCTCTGGAATTTTAGCACCTGCGCTGAAAAGAAGCCTACACAATGCCGACTCAGTCGTCGGCAGCCATCACAAAATAAAGGGAATGGAATATGTTGACAAAGCGATCGTCATCAACCAAGCTCCTATCGGTAGAACTCCTCGTTCAAATCCTGCGACTTATACCAAAGTGTTCGATGAGATTCGCAGTCTCTTTTCTAAGACAACACTGGCCAAAGAACGCGGTTACACCCCTGGAACCTTTTCATTCAACGTCAAAGGAGGTCGCTGTGAAGCATGCAGGGGCGGCGGTGCAATAAAGCTAGAAATGAATTTCTTACCAGATGTTTGGATGACTTGTGATATTTGTGAAGGTAAGCGCTATACTCGCGAATGTTTGGAAGTTACTTGGAAGGGTAAGACAATTCACGATGTATTGAAAATGGCAGTCGGCCAAGCGGTAGTTTTCTTTGAACACCACAAGAAGATACATCGTACATTGATGACACTCAGCACCGTTGGTCTCGATTATATTAGATTAGGTCAACCTGCAACAACCCTTTCTGGTGGAGAGGCGCAGAGAGTGAAACTTGCTAGCGAGTTAAGACGAACCCCTAATAAGCATACAGTTTACATTCTTGACGAACCAACAACCGGCCTAGCATTTTCAGATGTTAAGAAATTAATTGAAGTATTATTTGAACTGAGAGACAAGGGCCATACCATCATTGTTATCGAACACCATCTTGACGTGGTCAAATCTAGCGACTGGGTTATTGATTTGGGTCCTGAAGGCGGTGAACGCGGCGGTCATTTGCTTGTAAAAGGCACACCGGAAGACATTGCAGCGCATAAAGAGAGTTTTACAGGGCAATATTTAGCACAGATGTTACAGTGAATCCTTCCGTATTGTTCAAAGAGCGTAGGCGATGGCCTCCAAACGCCCCCCATAGGGGGGCGGTGTATTGCCATGGTTGTAACCCGAGTAGAAGTCACACCAAAACAAGGTCAAGGAATGCGCGATGTGCGTGGAGATTCCATTCGCCGACAATTACTTTCAGACCATGCTGTTAGTGCAACAGAGGTTCGCAGCATAGTTGGCTTCCTCATCAAAGCAGATATTTCAGAAGAGGAAATTGCAACTCGCTCAGACGACTTATTTACCGACCCGATCATCGAAACGGGATTCATCAATACTCTTGCAATGAGCAATTCTGAGATTTTCCCTAATCCACCTGATTGTGTGATAACCATTGGATTCAAACCCGGCGTCACCGATAATCCAGGCAAAGCAGCAGTTGATGGATTCCACACAATTTTTCCACAAGCAAAAGACGCTGAAATTTCAACCTATATCACTTACGCATTCTATGGATTGCCAAGCGATTGTGATAGTCAATGGTTAGCGGGAACAATCTATAATGGTTTGATCCAAAGAGCTCTTGTTTCTGATTCAGCAGCATGCGCTAATG
>Ga0302120_10000815_pt1 | contig 14438 bp, 9 predicted proteins | sample AG5_Bottom_MG_FD_203118 | JGI IMG/M metagenome (GOLD analysis project Ga0302120, IMG submission 203118) | Marine microbial communities from Western Arctic Ocean, Canada - AG5_Bottom | ecosystem: Environmental > Aquatic > Marine > Oceanic | place: Canada: Western Arctic Ocean | collected 2017-10-01 | reverse complement strand
AGTGATGATCCGGGTTCCTTGTACCTGATGAGGGCCAAGTTGTGTCGAGCTCATGGCCGCCCCGAGCTGGGGCTTCAGGATTGCCAGACGGCGCGTGGCTGTGGAGTCGATTCCTACGCTGAGAATTTCGAGCGAGCTCTTTGCTTGCGAGACACTCTTCGGTATGACCGTGCCCTGACGTTACTGGACCAACTGGTGGAACGATCTGAAACAGCTCCGCTCGACGTACTGAGTGAACGATCGGGCATCCGCGAGCGACTGGGCGATATCGATGGTGCGATCATCGACCTGAGCCGGGTTCATGCGATTCGCGCAGACCTGGAATCGGTGCTGCGCCTCGGGTCTCTGTACGAGAAGAGAGATGCCCCAGGATTGGCGGCGAACCTTTATCGTCAGATGATCAAGAGGGCAGGAGAGAGTGCGTTGTTGACCATCAGTCTGATTCGAGCCAGTTCTGCCAGTGGCCAGCACGAGGAAGCGCTCTCGCTGATCGAGAAGCAGTTGAAGAACGCTGCTCTCAAGGCGCCATGGTTGCAACGAAAGGCCGAGGTGCTCACCGCTGCCGGTCGGGCCGAAGAGGCGCAGGCAGTCTTGATACTGGCTCTGACCAATCTCGATCAGATCTTCAAGCGTAGACCGGTACCGATTCATCGGGTGACCAGAGCCAGAATATTGCGGCTGCTGGGACGATTGGATGAAGCACAAGAAGAACTGGAAAAGGTGATTCAGCAAGCTCCGGGTTACGAATCGGCCCGTTCCGAACTGCAACGAATCCTCAAACTTCAAGATGAAGTGCGGAAAGAACAGAACTAGCCAACAAAGCGTTCGCGGATGGTTTGCGTCTCAATCGAGAATCCTCCGCCCATTCGCAACGATGGCCACCTCTCGATGTCTGGTGCCCCAGACGATGCAACCGACAGCATAGATGGCGCAAATCGCATCGAGGATTTCTCCGTCGCTCCAATCCGGCTCTTCACCATATCCATCGATGAACCGATCCCTCAGTTCAGGAGCCTTTTGCCAGATTCCGGTTTCCAGTCTGACCCAGTCAAATGCGGGATGGTTGGCATGAGCGTGTTCGAAATCGATGATTCCGATCTGGCGACCATCCCATAACCAGTTTCGCGGTTGGAAGTCATTGTGACAACAGACCCGAAGGGCAGATTTGAAGATGGAGCCATCGCCAACGCGTTGACGAGCCATCTCGATTTCAGTCTTGGTGAGAGAGTCGCCGTGGTTTTCGATCCAGGATTCGAGACGAAGCGGCAGAGATTCACTCAAGGACAGATCATCACAGGTCAGAGGATCGAGATGATGGAGGCCCTTCAACCAGCTACCTGCCTGTTGCATCACCTCCTCCAGCTGTCCAGGAGCCAGGGGACACTTCTCGATGGAAACTCCAGGAACCGCCGAAATCAGCAAGGCCTTGTCATCGGGATCCTGATCGAGAAGACGGGGCAGATTTGCCTGGTCAGCAGAGAGTCGTGGTAACCAGAGGGTCAGTGCCTGCTGTTCCTGGTTCCAACTGCGTAACTCGGAAAATTGTTTGAGAAATGCTGGAGTGCCATCGGGGAGCTGCCCTGCCCACACCTGGCAATTTCCCCCAGCGTCGACCCTGTGGCTGGCAATGAAGCCGGATGATTCCAGTGGCATCTTTTCTCTGCTCTCGGATGAGGGATACTGATTCTCACGTAGTGTGGCAGGTCTATCCAAAGATCCTACCCTGCGATTTGAGCTCAAAGCGGGGAGCTGGATGAAGAAAAAATCCGGAGATCTGGGGTTCTTTTCAGCAACGGTGATGGTCGTGACCACTGTGATCGGTGCTGGAGTCTTCACGACGACAGGTCACTTCGCTGCAGAACTCGGGAGTTCCTGGGCAGTGTTACTGACCTGGTGTGTGGCTTCTCTCATCGCCATTCTCAGCGCTCTCACCACCGCAGAGCTGGGCGCCATGATGCCTCAATCCGGTGGTGATTACGTCTATGTGCGAAGAGCATTCGGGGCAAGGATCAGTTATGTCTTCGGAGTGATTTCAGGACCTGCGGCATGGACCGTGGGCAGTGCTTTCGTTGCGGGAACCCTCGGAAAACACTTCAACAACCTGATTCCCCAGGTACCTGAACTGGTCGCCGCCGTTGCTGCGGTATTGATCTTGACGGTGATTCACACCCGCGGTGTTCGAGTCGGAGCGTTCTTCAACAATACGGCAACTCTCTTGAAAGTCGCCCTGATCGTTGGCTTTGTCGCTGCTGGAATGGCGGCAGTCTTCTGGGGGGAAGGGACTGGATCTGCAGTCGAAGCGACATCGTTGCAGACGAATCCGTTACAAGGGTGGGCTCTCGTGGAGAAGATCTTCTTCTCCAGCATCTATGCGGGTTTTGCATTCGCAGGCTATAACGCTGTGGCTCTGATGGCCGGCGAGATCAAGGATCCTGGCCGCAACATTCCTCGCTCCTTGATCTTTGGACTCGGTGGGATCGCGTTGTTGTATCTGCTGGTCAACGTGGTGTTTCTTTTGGCCACCGATCCGACGCAGATGGTCGATTCCGAAGGCAAAGGAATCTCGGATCTGGGAACCTTCACGGCACAGCGATTGTTCGGGGATGGCGCAGCAACCCTGTTCGATCTGATGTTCGTGCTGATCTTGATCTCGACACTCAGTAGCTGCATCCAGGTGGCTTCTCGAATCAGCTGGCGGATGGCTTGCGATGGTCAGATGCCAGAATCGTTGGGGCGATCCAATGCAAAAGACACCCCGATGAATGCTCTGTGGTTACAAGCGATGTTGATCATCCTGGCACTATCCTTTCTGGCGAAAAAGGAACTGCTACTGCTCAATGGTATGTGCACTCTCATCGTCGATTTTCCGCTGGCATTGACGATTCTCAGGCTGCGTAGAATCGAACCCAAGACCCATCGACCCTTCAGGATACCGCTATATCCGTGGATTCCTCTGATCCGGATCTTGCTGGCGCTCTACATCGGATACGCCTTCATCGTGGAAGATCTGTGGCATGGTCCGAAAGCCGTAGGATTGATCGCAGTCGTCTTGCTGTTACAACCGATACTTGCGAAGGGTCGAAAGGAGCAACGTTGAAGAAACTGTGGATGCTGCTATCTGTACTCCTCTGGATGGGAACAGTTCAAGCCGACGATCGCCCACCCAACTTCATTGTCATCTTTTGCGATGATCTGGGTTACGGAGACCTGGGATGCTTCGGTCACCCGACCATCGCCACACCTCATCTCGATCAGATGGCTGCCGAAGGGCAGAAATGGACCCAGTTCTACGTGGCTGCTCCGGTCTGCACCCCCAGTCGTGCCGGTTTGATGACGGGACGGTTGCCAATTCGGAGTGGGCTCTGTTCGCCGAAGCGGCGCGTGCTGTTTCCCGACTCTGCAGGCGGCATTCCTGATTCTGAGATCACCATCGCCGAGGCATTGAAGGGAGCCGGATATGCCACCGGTATGGTGGGGAAATGGCATCTGGGGCATCTGCCGCAGTACCTTCCGCATCGACACGGTTTCGATCAGTGGTTCGGTGTGCCCTATTCCAACGACATGGACCGGAACAAGAAGGGTCCGAAAGGGTGGGAAGCATTTCTGGATCCGAAATACGAGTACTGGGATGTTCCATTGCACCGAAACGACGAGGTGGTCGAACGTCCGACGGATCAACGCACCATCACCCGTCGATATGGCGATGAAGCGGTCGCTTTCATCGATTCAAACAAGGACAAGCCCTTCTTCCTGTACCTGGCACATTCGATGCCACATGTGCCGCTCTTTCGTTCCGATCGGTTCATCGATCGAAGCGAGCGTGGTTTCTATGGAGATGTGATCGAAGAGATCGACGAAAGCGTTGGGAAGGTACTCGATGCCGTGCGTACTCGTGGACTCTCGCAGAACACGGTTGTGATCTTCACATCGGATAATGGGCCGTGGCTGGAGTACGGCGAAATGGGAGGAAGTGCAGGGCTATTGCGAGCGGGCAAGGGCACGACCTTCGAGGGAGGAATGCGGGTGCCGACCATCATCTGGTGGCCAGGCACAGCAAAACCAGAGGTAGTGACAGACACTGGAGCCACTCTCGATCTATTGCCTACCTTCTGTTCGCTGGCGGCAGTCGATCTTCCCGCTGATCGTGTTTATGACGGGGGAGATTTGTCTGTAAGGATCCGCGGCACCGGGCCTTCACCCCGCAAAAGCGTCTTCTATTACCGGGGAGATGTTCTTTACGCCCTCCGGAATGGTCCGTGGAAGATGCACTTCCGATCGAGGCCGAGATCAGGAGCCAAGGAAACGATCCATGAGATACCGCTGCTTTTTCATCTAGAACATGATCCATCGGAGAAGAAGGATCTGGCAAAGAAATATCCCGAGGTCATCGAGCGATTACAAGCTGTCGCTGAAGCACACACCTCGACTCTCACACCGGTGGAGAACCAGATGGTCAAGGTGGTCCCCAGGAACTCACCAGATCAAGACTGATCAGCAGCCGTTCGACGGTTCCAGAGTCATCTGCAAGATGGTGGCATCGTGGGATACAGGCGCGGTGGAAGAGCCAAATGGCATCGCATTGAAGGCGACCTTGAAGAGAATCGCTGAGTGGTTTCTGAACATCAGGCCGACAGGGTTGAGAGGTCCCATCGAGTATCGCAGGGGGTCTTCCACCAGGATCAATGCACCGTTGCGATTGATGTGCAACACCGTCAGATGCAACCGATGGCCTGGTTGGACCTGAGAACCGGTCCATGTGGACAGGCCCTGCGTGTCGATTTCAGCCTGGAGCACTTCTATCCAGCGGTCGATACTGCTGCGGTCGATCTTGAAATCGAGGAAGTCGCTCTGCATCGAGGGAGTCTGAGTTTCGACGATTCCTTGCTTCCGCCACGCCGAACGCATTTTCTTCATATCGCCTTCGTAATAGGCAGAAAAATGAGTGCGTATTGGCTCAAGGGCCCGTTCGATCATTTCGGGTTGATGTTCGCGCGCGAACTCGATCTTATTCGAGTTGGTTTCGAAGGAGGGCTCATCCTGCGCACTCAAAAGGAGTGCAGAGGAGAAGATCACGAACAGAAGGCTCGAAAGTTTCATCTGGGTCACCGGTTCTATTCACAGGTATGAAGTTCAGATATTTTCCAGGTTCGGCTGAATCTCAGGCTCTTCATCTAGTATCCCATCCGAGCCATATTCGGAACAGAACTTATCCGGGGGGGGGGCAGGGATCTGAGTGACCCCATCTACAAGGGTGGAGGTCATTGGAGCCAATTTCTTGACCAACTTCGGATTCACTACCGAAAAATAATTCAGATTCGTATGACCCTCGCACCTCTGTCTCGACTTACACTGCCACCCTGCTCGGGGCGCATCCTGGAGGGTGCTGAGATGGACCCGTGGAACCTGATCCGGTTCGTGCCGGCGGAGGGAAGGCAGTTTTCTTGAATAACGACGATCGTTCCTGGTCACTCCCACTACGTGGAGCTCACAATCCATCTACTGGCGCTGAGGGGACCAACCCTGGTTCCTTTGCCCATGCTCCCGACATCGGAGGACCGCTGTCCTTTTCCTCCCCCGATACTCCGGGAATGCCTGAGCCGTCGACGAGAACCGCATGGGATTTCCTTCCCGCCGGATGGCAGATCGAGAAGAGTGGCCCCACCGCTGGCTGTGGTGGTCACAATCATCCAGAAATCGGAGAGTTCATCCGCTGCAAGACTCCGGAGGGATTTGAACCGATCACGCAACTGGAGAGTGCCAGACTCGGCATCATCACTCCCGAGATGGAGAGGGTTGCAGAGAGGGAGAGTCATCTGACCTCGCAGCAGGTCAGAGACGAGATCGCCGCAGGACGGATGATCATTCCCGCCAATCGTGAGCATCTGCGCCATCAACTCGACCCGATGGCGATCGGCCGAGCCAGCAGCACCAAGATCAATGCCAACATGGGCGCGTCTCCGGTGTCGTCTGGAACCGATGAAGAAGTCGAAAAGTTGAAATGGTCCCAGCGATGGGGTGCCGATACGGCGATGGATCTTTCCACGGGCGGAGATCTCGACGCGTGTCGTCTCGCCTTGATCGAGGAAAGCACGGTGCCGATCGGCACGGTTCCGATCTATTCGATGATCATCGGACGAAAGATTGAGGACCTCGATCATCAGATCATCCTCGAGAACATCGAGCATCAGGCAGCGCAGGGGGTCGATTACTTCACCATCCATGCCGGCGTACGACCCTGGCACATTCCACTCATCGAGAAACGTCTCATCGGCATCGTCAGTCGAGGAGGGGCGCTTCTGGCCAAGTGGATGATCATGCACGGCGAAGACAACCCGATGGTGACCTGCTTCGATCAGATCTGCGAGATCATGCGTCGATACGATGTGAGTTTCTCATTGGGGGACGGACTGCGACCCGGGGGACTGGCGGATGCCAGTGATGAAGCTCAACTGGGAGAGCTGGAGACAATAGCGCAGTTGACAGAGATCGCCTGGACACATGGCGTGCAAGTGATGGTGGAAGGGCCGGGACATGTCCCCTTCGACCAGATCGAATACAACATGAAATTGCAACGAAGGCTTTGCCACGGCGCTCCATTTTATGTGCTCGGACCGTTGGTCACCGACATCTTCCCTGGCTACGACCACATCACCTCATGCATTGGAGCGACTGCTGCCGGATACCATGGAGCATCGATGCTCTGTTATGTAACTCCCAAGGAGCATCTGGGCCTTCCGAAGAAGGATGACGTGAAGCAAGGCTGCATCGCCTACAAGATTGCCGCACACGCTGCAGATGTGGCGCTGGGAATTCCAGGAAGCCGAGATCAAGACGATGAACTGACCAAGGCTCGTGCCGCTCTCAACTGGCAGAAGCACTTCGATCTCTCCTTCGATCCCGACACCGCCCGGGCTCTCCATGATGAAGATCTCGATGTGGATACCGATTTCTGCGCCATGTGCGGACACGACTGGTGTAGCGTTCGCATCTCGAAAGAGATCCAGCAGTTTGCTAGTGGCAAGGCAGATGGATTTGACAGGGGAGCATCGACCCGCAGTGCCGCTCTGACCACGGAGCAACAGGAGATCCTGGAAAAACGTGGCGTGTTGGAACCATCCGAAATTCACAAACTCGCATCCAAGACACGCAAGACGATGGAAAAAGAAGAATCCAAAGCGACATGCCACAGCGACCTGGTGGACGATCACGAGGCGAAGAGAATGCAACTGGAAGAAACTGAGTTGTCCGATGGGATTGCGAAGTGAGTTGAACTGCTAGTCATCTGATTGAGAGAAACTGGGTTCGTTTTTATAGGAGCGAGATTCGTGGCAAAAAATCTTGAGTCCAAGGGGACCCTCTGGCAACGAGTACAGTCGATATCACTGACACTATTACTCGCACTTTTGCTCATCGGGTTCTTCGGATTTCTTCGATACGATGTGAGCGATCTGGAAGGACCATATCGACAGAGTTACATCGATGCTCTGGACCAGGGTCCACAGGACAACCTCGACGATCTGCTATCACAGCAGCGTGAAAACAGTCGAGAGCTTCAACGGAACAGGAATCTTCAGCAGGATTACAAGGCGAGCAGGGAGAATGCTCGCGAGGTGATGGAAGAGATCTCATCCTTGCACAGGCTGAGTATCGAACAGGGTCTCAAGCCCACCGAGGAAGATGTGATTGCGCTTGCGAATGCACGCGCTCGATTTCTTTCTGCCCAGGAACAACTTGAATTGGCGAATATCGCCGTGACAGAGGGCAACTCGAGGGCTTTCGAACTGACCGATGACATTCGAGAACAAATGAAAGTGGTCAGCCAGCACAATATCCCTGCTATCGAAGAATTTAATGACGTCTATGATTCGCACAGAGTCAGGGTTGCGATCTACAAGCTCGGGATTCCATTGCCGATGTTCTTGTTTGCTGCCTGGCTGGTCAGGAGGCACAGGAGAAGCCCCTATCGTCCGATATTTTTTGCTTTTCTTATCGCGACCTTCTGGGAGGTTGGGGTCATCACGGAGGAGCATTTCCCCAGGGATTACTTCAAGTACATCGCCATCGGTGTAGCCATCCTGATCGTTGGATTGTTTCTGAAGTACACCCTGAAAAATCTCTCGGCTCCGCCCAAGGATCTATTGCTTCGTCGATATCGAGAATCGTATGAAAAGTGCCGCTGCCCACGCTGTGATTTTCCGATCCGAAGAGGGATCTTGCGAGATGTTGTCTGGGGGAAAAAGGGCCCCAATCTTCCCAACATTACAGAAACTGGGCACCAGGAAGAAAGCTCATATTGCTGTCCCTCGTGTGGTACGGATCTCTTTGGTGAGTGTGATTCCTGTCAGAAGATCACCCATTCATTGCTGCCGAATTGCGAAAATTGTGGCATCGCGACACCCGTCGAATCACTGGAGTGAATGCAGAGGAAGCCACAGTTCAGGGGCAGCCGGGTTCGTCACAGGGGAAGGTGGAAGCCGCCACTCCACACGCCGGGAAGGGAGCGGGAGGAGCAGCGCCTCCCCCGAAGGTGTACCCGAGCAGGTAGACCGGATCCGAAATATCGATGGCCCCATCCCCGTTGACCTCGGCGGCCTCCTGACAGGGTAAGGTGGCACCTCCGAACAGGTGCCCCAGTATCATCACCGGATCCGAGATGTCGATCTGAAGGTCACTGTTGGCATCTCCACGGATCAGTGAATCAAATCCGCGGTGCCAGGTGATGACCTGATCGACGGAGATGTTGTTTCCACTCTGTACCAGACCGTCGGGCCAGATCACACGGAGTTCGATGATCTGGTCGTCATCCCCCAGCCCGAAGTGTGCGGACATCTCGCTCTGGGAGATGAAATTGTCTCCTACGTCGATCCACCGATAGAGGGATCCACTGGCTGTGATGACATGGACCTTGGCTCCCACACCATCGGGAGCAACAGCGGTATCCCCATCATTATCGAGAAAGATTCTCACCCAGTGTCGGTTTCCAGCAAGAGTATCGTTTCTGAAGTAGCGCAAGCTCTCGTTATTTCCGGCGATGACAACATCTTGGTCTCCATCGTTATCGCTATCGAAATTGAGGATCCCTCGACCAAATCCGTCGTGAATCAAACCGGATGCGATCGATTGCTCGTTGAAGGTGTCGTTGCCGAGATTTCGAAAGAAATAGGACTGCTCATTGTCAAATTGGCCGCCAGCTCCATTGGTTTCGATGATGTCGACGAACCGGTCATGATCTACATCGATGGAAATCGCACCCCAGCCGTAACCTCCATCGTCGACATCCGCACTTCCTGAAATTTCTTGATACGAATGATTGCCCTGATTGATGTAGAGCTTGTTGCCGGTCCATCCGATGTTGGGGCGATAGATGGAAGTGACGTACCAGTCGATGAGACCATCGTTGTTGTAGTCTCCGACAGACTGGCCCATGCCATTTTCTTCCTGCGCGGTGTTGGCGCTGGAAGATATCTCTGTGAAGGTTCCGTTGGTGTTGTTCCGGAAGTAATGGCTGGTGCCGAAATCTGCAACCAACAGTAGTTCCGGATAGTGGTCTCCATCCATGTCTTGCAATCGTGGAGCGAATCCAGAAGTTCCTGAGACTCCAGAGAAGAGCCCGATGGATGCCGTCATGTCGGTGAAAGTTTCGTTACCGTTGTTTCTGAACAGTCGATTGCCACTGTTGTTGCTGGCAAAGCCCGCGACGAACAGATCCAGATCCCCATCGAGATCGTAATCTCCGAAGCAGCAGCCAAAGCCATCTTCGATACTGGAAGTGACATTTACTCCTGCGGAAACTGCAACATTCGTAAACGTACCTGATCCAGAATTCCGATAGAGCCGATGATTCCCAGGGGTCCCGGTAATCCCACTGCCAGCACTCGTGACATAGATGTCGAGCCACCCATCGTTGTTGAAGTCGCCGACTGCTGCACCTTTTCCCATGTGCACATCGGTCAGGCCCCATTCTGCGGCTCGATCGGTAAAGGTGCCGTCTCCATCATTGATGAAGAGATGGTCGGGAATACCCGCGCCTCCACCACTCGGAACGAACAGATCCTGCCAGCCATCGCGATCAAAATCTCCGCAAACCACGGGGCCTGTGTAGGTGGGGTGGTTATAGACGCCGGGAATGAAGGTCACGCCGGCGAGGCCGGCACTGGCGGTCTCGTTACTGAACTGAGGTGCCTGAGCCAGTACTCCTGAACAGGTGAAAAAGAGCATCATCGAGAGTGCTATTGTGTACTTCACGACAACTCCCAGCATGAACAGGTCGATCCAGAACTTTCATCCTAGTCGACGATCTCGCCTCTGGAAATGGTCAGGAAGGAGTTCACTCGAAGGTGATCCAACTGTATCCGCCTGCCACGACAGTGACCTCCAGTTCGATGGAGCCATCTCGTAGTAGCCCAATATTGTGTGGACTTCCGTCCTCAACCCGGACACGGGCGCTCTCGACGAGTCCGGTGTAGTAAAGTGGAATTCGGAGTTTCTTCGTCATGGGTACATCGAGCGGATTGAAGAGCATCAAGAGGCCCTTCTCTGCGGCAGCTGGATTCACCATCAACCAGTAGTCGAGATCTCTGGCATCTGCTCTTCGGAGATGAATCAGATCTCCTTCGAGAACCTGACGGTGTTTCTTGAACCAGTCGACGCTTTGCTGGACCATCGTTCGCGTAGCATCGGTGTCGAATAGTCGCGGTCCGCGGTAGCAAGCCTGAACACCCGCGCCGAGATTACTCATCATGATTCTCTGGTAGTGATCGATATGCTCCGATAGCGGTTCTATCGTTGCTGCTGCACCCCCGCCGTGATACTGGGTCAGGGGGACGAACATCCAGCCCATCGATCCACTCTTGGTCCAGGTGCCATCGTAGATGTTCTGACGGGTGTGTATCACCTGCTGATCCCTGGGGAGGCTCCAGTTGACCTCTCGGTATCCCATGCCGCACTTGTTGGATCCGGCGAGGTAGTAGTAGTCGGGGACGTTGAGGTACACGCCGTTGGCGCGGCACCACTTGTAGAAGTCCGTGATGATCTTCCACTGTACCCAGCGTGAGTCCTTCTCACCCTTCTGAAGGGGGAGCCGCTCGGTGACATCGATATCGCCGGGATATGAGCCATCATGCTCGAGCAGCCGCATCCCTGTTTTTTGGTAGAACTGATACAACTTGCGGAAGTATTCTTGTCCCCAGTCGCTGGCGAGAGCGGGGCAGGAGCCATGGGTTGGAGAAGTTCCCGCTGGCGAGACGATGTCGTTGCCGCCGCCGATGGATCGGCTCGATAGCAGCGAATAGCCACCGATCTCGACGCCTTTCGAGCGAGCGTAATCGGCGTAGCCTTTCATCTTCTCGATGTATTCTTCATCCTCGTTCTCGATCTGAAAACCGCTGCCAAAGGTCATGATGACCATCTCGAACCCGACTTCGGCACACTGATCGATGGCCAGTTTTATTCGATCCCAGTCGGCATATCGTGCGTGCATCATCAGTGGGTTCTCGGTGGTCCACGGAGAGATGGTGCGATACATGCGCCTTCGAGCGAGGCCTTTTCGTTCCCTGTCACTTCCATCGTAAGGAAGCACGAAGGCGCGAAATGATTGGAAGTGTTCCCCAGGAGCCAGATCTTGATCGGGGCCGACTGTCGGCTGAACTTTCAAGAGACAGGGTGTTTGCCGCAGGTAATTGACCTGCGAACTGAACAACGGATCGAATTCCCAATGGACTGAATAGCGAGTGACAGTCTCGGGATCCATTCCAGAAAAGGCGTAGTCTGTCTCGACCAGAAGATCTGGAGTCGGATAGTGGACCGATCGATCTTCAACTCGTGATGTGTGCTCTACGGCGGCGATGATCTCACTGGTGAATCGATCGATGGTGATCTTCTGATCGGTGCGATTGTGGACGCTCACCCACTTGCTGAAGCAAGGGATGCCGTCATAGAGCTCATAGTGAACCGAAATCATCACGGACTCGTCGGGATTATCGTCGATTCCAGGTTTGCTGGGTGGGATCAGATCAAATCGGAGTGAAACACCGCGCGGGGGCCACTCCACATCCGGGGCATGATGGCGAACTTTTTTCCATGCAAATCGTTGTTCGGGAACGCCGATCTCGAAGCGCGAAAATTGGAACGCTTCCGGATCGGAGTCCATGTCATCGAGCCATTGTTCACGTAGGAAGGCATGGTTCGGCTGCCCTGTCAGGCCGCCGACTTCGAACGAGACCCCGTCGATGACAAACTGGGCTTCCGGGCGCACCGAGCGCAGCACCGATTCTCCGGTGACCAGATTGTCGATGGCTACCGTGGCCAAGTTGGGAGCGATGCGAAAGGTGCGTCGCACCAGCCCGTTTGAGAGGATGATCTCATCGGCGTGGTGGCCACGGAAGACTCCGGCACGATAGGGAGAGGGATCGATCAACCAGTCAGTGCGCTCTTCCAGGGACAGTACAGGTTCCGTGGGCAGATCTGATAGGAGTTCTCGAGAGTCCAGTGATGGAAGCATGAGGACCAGGAAACAGGCGATGCAATGATTCATTTCAGGGCCTTCCCCAGATCTTCTCCAGCAGTGAATAAAGTTCAGGATCGTGTTGTTTCAGTTCCGGTCTCACGAAGGGGAAGAAATCATTGGTACCGACGAAAGCCTCGGTTCCCTCGGCAAAGTACTCCTTGTGATCTGTCAGCGAGTAGTGGCGTCGGATACGACCATTCATGTGAAGTACTTTCTCGTACTTCTTCGATTCAACTGCGGACTGAAAAGCGGCGAGGACCTCCGGGTCCTTGAAGGTGATGATCTGGTCGTGCCATGCATGCGCCAACTCGTGAAGCATGACCCACGGCTGCACATTGGATTTCTTGAGATCCACATAGGAGCGAGCTTGGGGGATATGAACCACCTTGTGTAGGTCGAGTGAATGACCACCGTTCTTGAGCCAGTTAAGATCTGGATGGTACTGGAGTCCGCGGATTCCTGGACGATCGAGATCCAACACGATCTGCACCCGGCGCAGTTCCTCGACCCGTTTCGGTGGTAGCACCCAGGCCAGGTCCCGTAGTTGCAACTCGATGAGAGAGAGCGCCTGTTCAGCGAGATCTGGATCCTGGTCGAGCAGTTTCTTTTCGACCCGGATCGTCCAACCTTCGATGATTCGGTCGATATGGCTCGGTTCGGGGGGATGGGTCATCAGGAGTAGTAGCAGGCAGATTTCCATGGCTCCTCGTTTCATGGTGCCATCCTTCACAGGAATGGGATCGACTCCAGTACTGATTCGTGTCGGAGGTATGGGATTGACCGGGCCTCACCTCGGCGTACCTTGGCAACATGCAATACCCTGGAAATACCGGGCGGAATCAGACTCCGACCGGTATCCAGTGGCCCAATTGAAGGAGGAACAAGATGTCGCTGATCCCCGCATCCATGCAGGATCGTATCTCGCTGCTGGTCCTACTCTCGGTACTACTGTTGCCACTGTCACTGGCCCCTGGCTGGCTCGATGCCACCACGACCAATCTGGCCACCCCGATCGTTTCTCAGGATGGCTGGGTGCAGCTTTTTGATGGTGAATCCACTGCAGCATGGCGGGGCTACCGTAAAGATGTCTTTCCGACCCACGGCTGGCAGGTGGAGGATGGTTGGCTCCAGGTGATGGAAGGTGGCGGAGGCGGCGATATCGTCACCTTGCAACAGTACGACGATTTCGAGCTGGAAATGGAGTGGAAAGCACAAGCGGGTTCCAACAGTGGCATCATGTACCTGGCCAACGAGAACAACGGAGCGCCTTATTTTTCTGCACCGGAGTACCAGGTATTTGGCGATGAGGATCTAGCATCGTCCAGCAATACTTCCAGCGGCGGTCTGTACGCGCTGTACTCACCAGAAAACAAGAAATTGAATCCACTCGGTGAGGTGAATCATGCTCGCATCGTTCACTGTGCTGGAAATGTCGAACACTGGGTCAATGGTGTGTTGGTTCTTCGAGCAAAGATTGGTTCGGTCGACTGGAACAAGAGGGTGGCCGCAAGCAAGTTCAACGCGTGGAAGGACTTTGGGACCGTCAAGAAAGGGCACATCGTTCTCCAGGATCATGGAAATGATGTCTGGTTTCGATCGATACGAGTGCGAGAGATCCCCAACTCCCACCGCTGGCGTTACGATGGCGACTTCGTACAGATGTTCAACGGATACGATATGGCCGGGTGGTCAGCTCATCTGAAAAACGAAGTCAAGATGGAAGATGTCTGGTCGGTGGCCGATGGAGTTCTTTCCTGCAAGGGCAATCCTGCCGGATACATCTACACGGATCAGAAGTACCAGAATTTTGTTCTGGAAGTGGATTGGCGCTGGGATCCTGTCACCCAGAAGGGTGGCAACTCAGGGGTTCTGTTTCGGCAGATAGGTGAGCACAAGGTGTGGCCCAAGAGTATCGAGGCCCAGTTGCAGTCAG
>Ga0302120_10000814_pt1 | contig 14443 bp, 13 predicted proteins | sample AG5_Bottom_MG_FD_203118 | JGI IMG/M metagenome (GOLD analysis project Ga0302120, IMG submission 203118) | Marine microbial communities from Western Arctic Ocean, Canada - AG5_Bottom | ecosystem: Environmental > Aquatic > Marine > Oceanic | place: Canada: Western Arctic Ocean | collected 2017-10-01 | reverse complement strand
CGCGACATTGTCGCTAGGGCAATTGATACTGAATTAAAACGCAGTGGCCGCCATCATGTATTGCTAGTAACTGAGCATTTAGATGCCGAACATCTTGCAACTAGATTCCCTAATATAGCCGGTAAAATGCTTGAAAATGGTTTAAAAATTGGTATTGATGCAATCCCTGTAGCACCTGCAGCCCACTATATTGTGGGGGGATTAGCGGTTAATGAATGGGGGGAAGTTTGGCAACGTGACCTCAACTCCGATGACCCCACTTTCAGTACGAAAAGTGACAGATTAGTTGACGGGTTATTTGCCATTGGCGAAACAGCATGCACAGGACTTCACGGGGCGAACCGACTAGCCAGCAACTCGTTGCTTGAAGCGGTAGTGTTCTCTCATCGATCAGGGATTAGGGTGCTTGAGTGGTTAACGACCGCGGCAGAAGAAAAAACCAACCTATCTGAGTGGCGAGCTGAAGGGCTTGCTGACCTAGAGGAACATGCACCGTTGGTCCACGACCGAGCGCAACTCCGCTCAACCATGAGTGATGACCTCGGGCTAGTCAAGAGTAACAGGAGAATGGAAAGAGCACAGAGGAGATTGGCTCTGCTCAATGAGGAAGTTGAACGCATTTGGCAACGTTGTCTACCTTCTAGGGAAATTGTTGAGTTGAGAAATATGGTGCAATTAGCGGGGATGATTATGTCTGCTTCTTTGGCTAGAAAAGTGAATGTTGGGCTTCACTACAACCTTGACCTCACCTAAATGCTAACCTTTGAAATAGATGGGCATGTGTCGGAGGAGACACCTAAAGAGGTCTGAATATGTCTGTTGTTGAAAGATTCATGCAAGCGGTTGATAATAAGAACGAAGAGATGCTAAACGAGTTAGTGTCTGATGATTACAAATTTGTAATGCATCTTGATGGTATTGTCTTAGCAAAGGCAGATATTATCGGTTGGGCCATGAGTGGTTCATTCACACGAACTCGGAATCGAATCATTTACGAAAATGATGAAATTGGCGTTGAACATGCGTTTGTAGCCTTCGATAACGGTTCGACACCTGAAGCAGTGTTGTCAGTTCATCGGATTAAAGATGGAGTGATTATCTCTACTGAAACAGGTGCTACGGTTCTTTCTTGAATCAATGGGTAGGGGCTGAGCAGCGCCCCAGTCACCCGGTTTTTGTTGAATGCTCAATTCCTTTGACAAGCGTCAACAACTGTTGATTCAACGGCGTTGGAATTCCTAATTCCTCACCCCGCCTTACAACCTCCCCACAAAGCGAGTCGATCTCTGTAACTTTTCCAGCCATTACATCCTGCAACATTGAACAACGGTTAGTAGCAGTAGCCTCAAGCACTCTTTTCAGTTCAGGTTCACAATCAAAGAAGGACATATCAACTCCTTCTGCGGTTGCTACTTGAAACGCTTCTAACATTGCTGAAAGCGCTTGCTCATGCAAATCTGGCTGCGCCAACAACTCACCATTTCTGACCCCACAAATTGAGGCCAACGGATTGATTGCTACATTTATCAACAGTTTCTGCCAAAGCATCTCAGCACAATCAAATTCCCATTCGGGATTTAACCCTGAAATATCCAATAAGTTCAGCAAATCGTCAACTCTCCGGTCATCAGGAGTAAGGTCTGATTCATCAAGAGAAGCAAGTCGTACCGCACCATGCCCAGTCCACTGCACCTCACCTGGACCATTTCTCATAGCCGCATGGGTTGTGCAACCAGCCAACACTCGGTGTTTACCAAGCCGAGCAACCAACCTCTCCGCATGCCCCATCCCATTTTGCACACTAATCGCAATTCCATTCGGTCGCAACAGTATATCTGCAGCGACAGCTAAAGCCGGTGTTGAGTTTGATTTGCCGCAGATGATAGCAACATCTGCGCAACTGTAGAGTGGTTCAATTATTTCTAAATCTGAAACTACCCAGCGATCTGGTTGATGGTGCTCAACATCGCCATCAATAGTGGTTAAAATTATGCCTGTTGATGCTAAAGCAGCACTCTGTGAACCTCGTGAGTAGAGAATTAAATCAACATCTGTTTTGGCAAACGCGGCGGCAAAAAGGGAACCAATTGCCCCGACTCCAAGTATTGCAACTCGCAAGTTCAAGCCTCCAAATTAATGCATTCGACTTGGCCATCAGTCTGGTCAATATCAGCACCAGAATGGCACCATGAGCCGAAATTCAGCCGGATTGAATCAGTAACACCTGATTCTTCATGTAAAGAAAGCCAAGCAACTTGTAATACCTCGTTTGAGTCGAAAGACTGAGTTAAATCTAGTTGTATTGACGCTCCGGGTGGAATTGTCACGCCAGATGAATCAGTCCATCCTGTGTCTGTATCGTCTAGACCATGATGACTCATGGTGACAATTACAATTGAGGTGTTTCCAAGATTGATAAACTCCCATTCTCCACTTGCCAGTGGCCTGTCAACCCATGCCCAAGTGACTTCTTCTCCAAACCGTAATGCTAGGCTTGGCCCTGAAGCAGTAGTGAAGTTCGCTCGCATAGGTGGAATCATGTCACCATCACAAGCGGACACTACGCCTCCAATTGGCGGAATAAAATGCATCTGATTATCACCATCAACATCTGGGATAATCACTTCATCCCTAGTTTCTACGTTCCAAGTTACCTCGCCATCTACTAGGCCTGGCTCCCGAGCAATATTGGTGCAGACGTCGTCGCCTTCACCCCATGCCACATGACTTCCCGCTGACAACCAAGACGGGGTTTGCTCGGATTTGCCATCTAATATCCAACCTTCGTTGGGGATAGGTAGAGTGTAGGTTGGATTCTGTAATCTCAGCGGCCATTGAGTTTCTTCTCCTTCATCACTGATGAATGATAGAGGTAAAATCTGACCAAAGTCATCAGATTCGAGAACCATTCTACCGTGATTGGGGCCGCTCACACAAATTTCAGGCTCGCTATCTGTTGTGAAAATCCCATCCGTTGGAGTCGTGACGCTCCAAAGAAGGACTGGTGTTGAGAGATTTCCTGTCATTTGACCACCACTAAAAGTGAGGTTCGTGCAGGCTAGGAGACCATCAAAAGTAGGCTCAAGTTGCCAATGTGCTTGAATTGGTGAAATCGCTATTTCAGGATTTAAAGTGATGGTTTTTACCGACCTTTCTGAGCCTACATCAATGATGAATTGTAGCACAGTTGGCAACAACATCGTGCTATTGTTAGAGATTAAGGCTGTAAGAGTCGCTTCACCATCATTTAGCAAATCAACATTGCCAACATCACATGTTGCTGGCAACGCCATATTTTCAGAACCGCAATCAATTGCTAGATTCCAATCCGGCCTTGGAGGGTCAGCCCAAACCGATACTTGGACGAAGCGTTGTGAAATCCCTACCATCTCGAAATCAAGTGTGTGTGACCATTCTTCGTCAACCTGTAATTCTAGTTCATCAACCCATTCAAGGGCCAATCCTTCCTCCCAATTTTCGTAAGGTGTAACTGCTGCAAATCCAGGGAAGGTGAGCATCAGAGCGAATGCGACACTGATGAAAACGCGGAATCCATATCTACTGCCTAATTCAGTTACATCATCAGTAATTAGGCCGGCTGAAGTGATCGATTGTTCGCTAAACATCCGCCAAACTCCAAGTGAAATTACGATTAACCAAGGCATATATCCTGATGTGAGTAAAATTATCACCGCAGCAAACAAAAATAAGCCATAAAGAGCAAACTCAGTGCCAGAATCGGTCATCGTTTCTCGGCCAAAAATCGCCCATACCAATCGGTAACCGGGGAATCCAGGGATTGGCAATAATAGAATCCAACCAAATATCATCAGTGATTGGCCGGCTAATGCTAGCGGATGTAACCAAACAGTTCGAACCGCTATTTCTTCGGGGGAAATGAAGAATGAAACGATGAGATTAGTGATTGAATTAAGTTGTATTATTGCCGGCATCCCAACAAAATCAACTGGATTATTTGCTGTCATTAGAATTCCAACAACGGAAAAAACTAGACCTGATATGATGAAACACATCGGCGTTACAACACCGGAAATCAACATACCTCGCCGATTCGCCCAAGCAACAGTTTGCATGAATTTTTGATTCATGAAGAAAAATAAACCAAACGGCCAAATGATGACTGCTTTGCTGACAAAGCTGACAAACATGATTGGGGAAATCGCCACAAGAAAGTGGCCAATATCAACCCCATGCTTCTGAAAAATATTCTTTCTGATAACCGAAGTGATTCCAATCGCGGCCATTAACGGGGCACAGAAATAAATCGCTGAAGACTGCAACACTGCTGTATCATACCAATTTACACTGCTATCCTGATATGCTATCCAAGACGCACCAAGAGTGAGGCTAAACAGAGTTGCTAATACCCAAAATAATGTTTGTACTAAGGGAGTTTGTTCGGGATGCCTGTCACTTGGTAAGTCAATGAGAGTTAGAACATAAGGTTCACCAACATCAAGCAATGCTCTCCATCCATGCTCATGTAAATGTTCATCCAATTGCGCAACTGCTTCGCTAGCAGTTCCTTCAATAGGAGTTACCTGCCAAGATGGAAAGGGACCTAGTTCATCCCCCAACCGTCTGAAATGACGGTCAATAATATGTTCAAGAAGTTCAAGACTGTTCCATGCTTTCTTCTGAAGCAAGAGTGGTTTGAGTTGCTCCTCATCCTCAGACATGCACTACCTCCACAACACGGGGAAGGCTCATGGCGTATCAACCCTTGACCAATTAATCCACTCTGTAAGAGTGGAAATGTTTCCAAAAATCCGAATGCTTGGAAGCGAATCACTTGTTCTTGAATCGCTTGAGACGGAAAGTTTCCTCTCTTTCCATTTCTTCAAGTCGGAGTTGAATGAATGCCTGTGCTTCTAGCATCTCAGGAATCACCTTGAACTCAAGAGCGTTTACACGGCGTTTGGTTGCTTCAATCTCAACAAGCAGTCGCTTGAGAGTAGATTCCATCTCTGCTGCTTTGACAATGCTCTCAATCAGAGTGCCATACGAATCAGCTGCCTCATCCAAGTAAGGTGAACCACCTATTAGTCCAAGACCGCGTTCTTGCAAAGATTGTGAGAGGTACTTACCCTCCACTTTAGGAACCACGACACCCATGATGTTGTGGCGGATGACCTCGACCTCTGGGCTTTGTGCTACTGCTATTGCAGCACTCTTGACGGCTAGGCCACCTTCAATTGAACTTGCCAAATTAATTGCCTGCTTTGCTCCGATATAGGTTACAACAAGTGCTTGCTTAGCCTCTATCATCTCTGATAAAAGTACTCGGAATTCGTAGAACAGACCGTCTCGCTTCAACTTCAAGAGATTGTAACCATTTTTTGTCTGTTTAATTCGACGCTTCAGATTGATTAGTTCGCTTCGCGTTGGTTTGATATCCAATGCCATGTTCTAACCCCCCTTACATCCGTCCTAAGTTTTCATTTCCCAGAATTACTCTTTCTTGCTATCTGGATGGTACTTGTCAATCCATTGCTGATCAAGCCTGACTAGGTATTTTGTCTCAATTGTAGACATCAGTTCCCAGCACAAGTCAAGAGTTTCATCGATGCTTCGGTCTTCGTATCGACCTTGACGCAGGAACTTGTCCTCAAACAATCCTGAGAACGCCAACAATTGCTTGTCACGCTCATTTAGTGCATCTTCACCGACAATCGCTACAAGACCGCGCAATTCACGCCCTTGTGCATATGCAGCATACATCTGGTCAGAAACCGACTTGTGGTCTTCACGTGTGGTCTTCTCACCGATTGTACCACCCATCAGGCGGGACAAACTTGGCAGTACGTTGATTGGTGGATAGATACCACTTCCATGCAACTCTCTTGAAATCACAATCTGGCCTTCAGTAATATATCCTGAAAGGTCAGGGATTGGGTGGGTAATATCGTCACCAGGCATGGTAAGGATAGGGAATTGAGTAATTGACCCCTTCTTCCCCTTCACTAGTCCTGCACGTTCGTACAACATTGCTAGGTCAGTGTACATGTAACCTGGATAACCACGGCGTCCTGGAACCTCTTCTCGAGCCGCTCCAATTTGACGTAGTGCGTCACAGTAGTTGGTAACATCTGTGTAAATTACTAGCACGTGATAATCTTGCTCGAAAGCGAGATATTCAGCAGCTGTTAGAGCAAGTCTTGGTGTGATAAGTCGCTCAACTGCTGGGTCGTCGGCTAGGTTGACGAACAGAACCGCGTTTTCTAGTGCGCCTGTGCGCTCCAAATCGCTTCTGAAGAAATTGTATTCTTCTGCAGTAATTCCCATAGCACAGAATACGACAATGAATTCTTCATCGCTTGCAGTCAACTTTGCTTGACGAGCAATTTGCAGAGCGATGTCGTTGTGTGGTAGACCAGATGCGCTGAAGATAGGCAATTTCTGTCCGCGTACAAGCGTTGTACAGCAGTCAATTGCGCTGATTCCAGTCTGGATAAAGTCGTGTGGACTCTGACGTGCATACGGATTGATTGCAGCACCAATAATGTCTGCTTTTCCGTCAGCAATAATTTCTGGACCGCCGTCACGAGGGCGGCCAGCACCGTCTAGAATTCTGCCAATTAGGTCCTTGCTAACTGGTAGTTTGAAAACATCACCAAGGAACTTGACGCCTGTTGTTCTATCAACTCCTGCGGTCCCTTCGAAAACTTGTACAACCACCATATCATCGCTGGTGTCGAGAACTTGTCCGTTCTTCATGCTGCCATCATTTAGACGCAATTCAACGATTTCTCCGAATGCGACTGGCTCTGTCTTGTTCAGGAACACGAGTGGTCCCTTAACGTCTGTAATAGTACGATATTCTTTTCCTGCCATCTAAATTCCCCCTTAATTCTCCTCCGCCGCAGCGGCAATTTCTTTTGTCATTTCAGCAACTAAGCCTTCAATTCGGTCAAGATAATTTTCTTCAAATCTTGCGCGCATCAAATTACTACGGGCTGGAACGTTAACAACATCCTCAAGCATTCCACCTGATTCAATCGCCATCTTGGCTTCTCTCTGGAATGTCAAAATTGCCTTTGCCATGTGGTATTGCTGTTCAACACCAGTGAAACAGTCAATTTCATGGAATGCATTCTGTTGTAGGAAGTATTCACGAATCATTCGTGCAACTTCTAGAGTCAACTGTTGGTCAACTGGTAAAGCATCAGAACCGACCAACTGTACAATCTCTTGTAACTCTGCTTCAATTTGAAGCAAACCGCTGATTTCAGTCCGAATCTCAGGGAAGTCAGGCGCAATGTTGTCCTTGAACCACTGGTCAAGTGACTGTGGGTACAAAGAGTAGGAATTTAGCCAGTTGATTGCTGGGAAGTGACGCTGCCTTGCGAGAGGTGCATCAAGTCCCCAGAAAACCTTCACAATACGAAGGGTTCCTTGACTGACAGGCTCGGAAATGTCACCACCAGGTGGAGACACGGCACCGATTACTGTAACTGAACCATCTTCACCCTCAAGAGTTTCAACACGGCCAGCGCGCTCGTAGAACTCTGCCAAACGGCTGGATAGGTAAGCAGGGTAACCCTCCTCACCAGGCATCTCTTCAAGACGTGAAGATATCTCACGCATTGCTTCTGCCCAGCGGCTGGTAGAATCTGCCATTAAAGCAACATCGTAACCCATGTCACGGAAATATTCTGCAATTGTGATTCCTGTGTAAACAGATGCTTCACGAGCAGCTACAGGCATGTTAGATGTATTTGCAATCATAACTGTTCTGTTCATTAGAGGCTTACCTGTGTTTGGATCAATCAAGTGAGGGAATTCATCCAACACTTCTGTCATTTCGTTACCTCGCTCACCACAGCCAATGTAAACCACAATTTGTGCATCGGAGTACTTTGCTAGTGATTGTTGAGTCACAGTCTTTCCAGACCCGAAAGGTCCTGGGATACCTGCTGCTCCACCCTTTGCAAGTGGGAACAAGAAGTCGAGGATTCTCATACCAGTCACTAGAGGAGTGTCTGGCGCGTACTTCTGCTTGTATGGGCGGGGTGCGCGGACTGGCCAGCGCTGCATCATTGCAATCTCTGTGCCATCATCAAGTACACAGACAGTTTCTGATACTGTGTAATCTCCACCTTTGATACTCTTAATTGTACCACTCATGTTTGGAGGAATCATGATTTTATGGGCGATTGTTTCAGTCTCTTGAACGGTGCCAATTACTTGGCCCCCCTCAACTTTGTCTCCCTTCTTAGCAGTCGCCACAAAGGCCCACTTTCTCTCTTGGTCAAGACCGTCTGCATCAACACCTCTGGTGATGAACGTACCCATCTTCTCAAGGAGAATTGGTAGAGGCCGCTGTATCCCATCATAAATCTGGGTCAACAGACCAGGCCCCAACTGTACCGACAAGGTTTGGCCGGTGTTTGTAACCGGTTCACCAGGGCGTACACCCGAGGTATCTTCATACACTTGAATGACCGCTTTTTCGCCGTGCAATTCGATAACTTCACCCATTAGGCCTTCGTTACCGACTCGTACCACGTCGTACATTTTCGCGTCCAATCCAATTGCAGTCACTACTGGTCCAGATATTCTGTATATTTGTCCATTTTTACTCATTTCATCACTTCCTTCAAATTATTTTTAAGTTTCACTTCCAGAGGTCAACGCCTATTGCACTCTTTATCTGCTCCCGCAAGGTGTTATCCTGCTCGGTGCCGATGCCAAGAAACGTTGGTGATATGCTATCCGACAGCTGGATGCGAAGCCTGTCGGGCATTTTGATAAGGTCTGTAGCGTCAATCACGACGATACCGACCTCATTGTCATTGAGGAGTTGACGCAAATCCTTCTCCATCTCCTCATCATTTGGCGGGTTTAGTATGCGGGTTACCCCTGCAAGTTGGAATCCAAGGCTGAATTCGGGTGTGCCTACTACTGCAATCTCCATGTCATTCCCTCCTTAAATTCTCAAATGTGCTTCAATGACTTCATCAGAAAGGCCCGCTGCCCTTCCACGAGTAATCATACGTAGGTTAGAAACCTCACACGCCTTACGTTCTACATAGTTGATTACAGGGAAAGCCGATAGGGGATTCAATGTCGCCATTCGGTTCAGCATAACCATACGTTGATCAACTAAATTGTTCACTATTGGGTCAAGTGTGCCCCTCTCGCGTGAAGCGATAAGAGCATCATCAAAGCCACTATCGTTGAAATTCTGTGCCCTACGTAATACCTCAATCAACGCTTCCTCCGTTTCTGCTTCTGCAGCCTGCCTTAGAGTGGTTGAATTGAGAGCATGGCCACCTTTCAACATTAATTCGTTTCTTTTATCCGAAGAGAAACTCTGCTTCAGGGCGCGGAATAAATTAATCACATTCCGATGGTCAATTTCAGTACGCAAGTACTTGAGTAACTGTGGGTGACTACTTGCACCTGCTCGTAACTTCTCAGTAGCATCATGGTAGTATTGCCTATCAAGAGCATCTTCTAAAGCCATCAAGTTGTTACTATCCTCAACTGATGACAATGCCTTGCCGAATTTTGTCCCAGACAATGCGGAGACCGCATCAGCAAGGGTGTTTGAATTTTTTACAAGTTCTAGCCACTGGCTGTTAGATTGATTCTCTTCTGGGAGCACTTGACTTGATACTATCTCGTCAGTCACTCCACTACGTATAGCTCTCAAAGCAGTCTTTACCTTCAGGTAGGTGTATCTCTCAACAAAAATAGATACTAAATCACCTAGGTATCCTTGACAGAATCGTAGTACCTGATTCAAATCTCGGTCCATATTGTGATTTAGTGCCGCTTCAACAAGGTCTGCACCACTGAGCCGGGTAGCATACAGGTCTAAATCAGCCCTGTAACCCATTTCAGAAATGCTGGATGCCATGGCATCTGGTCCCTGCAACAATAATTGTCGCATCTGTGTTGAATCAATTAAGCCAGCCTTACGCGCCTTACTGCGCGCAGAGGCATTTGCCCAATTTGACTTACCACGCGATACCGATGCCATAACTAACTCACCATCCACTTAGGCGTCTCCAAAAAGTATTGATGTCACATTTGAGAGATTTGAATCCCATGACTCTTCTAAACGCCCATCAAAGCGATAATCAAGAACGACTGAGCCGTCCTGAGTTTCTAGCACAAAACCACCCAAGCCATCAACATCGTTTCCGAAGTCAAAGCCTGAACTAGCCTTTTCCAATGCCGGTCGGTCTATACCTACCGGACATAGAATCATGTCACTGTCCGCTTCACCTTTAGCTTGAGCGAGCAATATTTTGATTAGCCCTGCTCGACCTTTCATACTAGACGAACCTACCTGTTCACGAATAGCATCCCATGTAGTGTCCAACTCTTCACGCCTTGCGATAAGTTGTTCCTTTTGGTTTGCTTGACGTGCACTTGCAACGGTTTCAGTCTCAATCTGGGCGCTCTCTCGCTCAGCACGAGCATTGATATCCTCGCTGTACGAATTTGCCTCATCCTTGGCTTCTTTGAGAATTCCCTTGGCTTCTGTTTTGGCTGCGTCGGTGATACCCTTCGCCTCCTTTTTCGCCGCAATGGCGATTTCGCTTGCCAACGCTTCTAGCGTCATTTTGTTCATCCTCCTCCAATTCTCCGATTACGATTTACTCACAACAAGAACATTGCAAGGAATCCGAACAACACAACAGTTTCAGGTATCACAGTGAACAGTAGACCAGTACCGAATTTTGAACTGTCTTCTGCTACCATTCCAATCGCTGCTGCGCCAATTTGTCCTTGGCTGATGCCAGTTCCAATTCCACAACCTGCAAGTGCGATACCCGCACCCAACTTTGCCATTGTATCCTTCTCAGCTATTTCGTCAGCGGTTTGTCCACTGACTACTCCTGCGATCAAGCTGATGCTCATTAATACAAGCATCAACCGCATTCCTCTTACCATATTTATTTTCATATTTATTTCCTCCATTTTTTCCATGCATTGCATTGGAATCTGATATATTATTGCTCAACCTCCACCGTTCGGGCAGTAAACCCAAATGGTGAGAACTTCTCACCTATAACCTCATAAAATTGTTTCATCCACTCAACCAAGTGAAGTCGAGCAGCGTGGATATTAGGGCTGACAACGCCTAGTAACCAAGCGAATCCCTGAACAACCAACCAGCCAAAGAATAGGACAATCAGTAGGAAAATACTGCTACCTACCCCAAACACGAAACCAAGTCCTCCTGAAATAACAAATCCTACTAAGAGTTGCATCTTGAAACTAAGTTGTGGGACATCTATTTTGAGCATCTTGAGAACAAATGGCAGTATCATTGGCAAAAGAATTGCTGCAAGAATAAATCCGCTCACATCCTGAAGGGATAAATCGTTAATCAGTCCTACCATGCCTGTACCATGGCCATCTTCCATCTGCCCGTAAATCATATGATTTCCAGTCTCAGCGAGTTTAACACCAACAATACCTACAGCGAATAGTCGCACATAGGATACTACTGTTGACATCATACCAATTCCCTCAATAGGACCCAACATCGCAGCGATAACAAGTGGCATACCATGGAATTTGTATGAGGCATAAATCAACATCAGAATACCAATAACAGCAATAACTCCACCAATAAGTTGCATTTGAGATAGGAAGTCAAGATAACTCTGGCCATGCCCACCTTTTAGGCCGAGGAATGCGTATGCAAAGAGGAATCCACCAACTAGAATGGCAACCCAAGAGCCTTTGTCAAAGAAGGCGACTGCCGGTCCAATATTCCCATGTGAATCGCCATAAAGCCATGTATCCCGGAAGCCAATTGCCAATCCTAGCAAGGTGTGGAAAACACCCATGTAAATTGTTAGCAGAATTAGATCTTCAAGATTGCCACCAGCAGATGCCATTGTGACTCGGTGGAATGGGTAGGAGAAGGCCGCACCGAAAGGAAGGCCATGCTCAATTCCAGCGAAAGCAAAGAAACTCAACTCACTAGTTGACCAGTGGAATGCCCCACCATTTGGATAGAAGATTGTTGGCCATGTTGCCCAAGCCGGTGCTTCAGAAGCAGTCCAATGCCAATGCCCATGTGCGGCCTCGCACGCGTGGGCGCTAACAATCGTCCCAATGTCGCAACCACCATGAGGCAATATCTCAAATCCTGCAAACTCACCGTATAGATAACCAAAGAATACAGTAGCTAATCCAATGTAACCGAGGAATTTAGCAGCTAGCAACATGGTATCATCGTGGCCTTTTGCCCTGTAAAGTGCGTAACCAAGACCCATCGTCATAAATCCGTACGCCATATCTCCAAGCATTAAACCGAAGAAAATAGGGTAGGTGAAGAACATGAATAATGTCGGGTCCACTTTACCATACGATGGCCGACCCATCAAATCAGTAATCAATTCCATTGGCTTGCTTGTATGCCGGTCTGCAAACTTGATTGGAGGCATCTCTAATTCTGGACCATGGTGGCCATGTCCACCGCCGCCAGGTGTTATCTTGAATGCCTCGGCTTCAACATAGAGGCATGTTTCAGAAAGGGCTGCTTTCACTTCATCACTTCGAGAGGTTTCTATCCACCCATCAAGTACGAAAGTGTGTTCACTAGTTGCGACCTTGACTGGACCTAGGGCAATTGCCATATCTCTCTCAAGGAGTTCAACACCCCCCTGCAAAGATGCACCATTATTATCGCCCCAATTATCTAATTCTAATTGGAGGTCTTCCAGTTCATTTGATAGAACTTGATTTCGTGCTGCTAAATCAGAAAGTCGCGCACTAATATCACCTTCCCCTGCTGGAACTGAAACTGAAGAGAAGTCTGCATCATCAAGTGCGGACTGAACTGACGGCGCATTCTCATTTCTGCAGAACACTGCTGCCACTTTTTTCTTGTCGCCACCAATGATTGCGATTCCACCGCCAGATGCTTTCTTAGTAGCAGGTGAACTACTAACATTGCCAACAAAAACTGTGACACCTTCATATCCCGAAAGTAAATCAAGATCAATTCCCAGTGGTTTGAGTATTTCAAGTGCATCCGCTTCTTCAGCGATTGCGCCTTGTTCAGCCTCAATAGCGTCTATTCTGTCAGAGTAAGTTAACATTTCATCAACTAGAGAAGGCAAATCTGCAGCCATCTTCAAGCGGATTGGTTCTGCTTCAAGAGGAACTTTGATGTCACTCGTAGTAACTTGTGAAATGACGCTTCGGTATCGGTTCAAGTTTCGCCCAATTCCCTCCGATGAAGGATTAGGCTTGCCCAACTTAAGGCCCTCTTCATCACCCGAATAATCAACTACGTGAATTGCTTTCAGAGCCGCAAGCGCCTCAATGGCATTATCGAGGTTAGGGAATGTGCCTGCGGCAGTTAACCGAGACATTCCTTGAGTCGTTAATTTGCCCATATCTACAACTCCAAAAACTCATTTTAATTACTCGGCAGTAAAATTATTTAGAACATTTTCAATTGCTGCTGAACGATTCTTCTCACTCTGGCTTCGAATTGTATCAAGATCTTTCTGCCCCTTTGCACGGACAGTGTCGGCCTCTTTGTTTGCTGCATTGTGCGCATCACCGAGAATTCCTTGTGCGGATGCCTCTGCATCCTTCTTTCCATTTGCAATTACTTCAGCAGCATCAACACGAGACTTACTAACAATACCACTAGCATCATTTTGAGCCTTGACAAGTTTCTGATTAGCCTTTTTCTCAGCATCCTTTATTGAACGAAGAACTTCCTCACGAGACATAGAACCACCCCTTGGGTGAATGGGCGACAGATAAACGGTTTATGAGTGTAACCGACCCATAAACAAAACGATTCTTACAGGTTCCTGAACTACCCTGAATATTAGTTTCCAATTAGACGAGAAAATAGAGTACGAAATAGGCACCTTTTCACCCGCCTTTACAGTGGGTTTCACCGAGTACCAGCCTTCCGACGCGTTGAAACACAAAACCCCTGACCCAAGGTAGAGGGAGAGTCATGGACAGCGAGCATATTGGCGACTCTGACTGGTCTGAATTGCAAGCAAATTTAGAAGCGACAATTCCGGTCTATGATCGTATAAATCGCTTTGCTACACTCGGTCAAGACCAACGCTGGCGTAAAGGAGTGAGGGCACAAATCCCAACCGGAAGCACCGTCTTAGAAGTTGGATGTGGGCCGGGAACTTTCGCCGAACGAATTGTGGCTTGCGAAGTCACCTGTTTAGACCCAATACCGGCGATGTTAGATGTAGCACGTACTCGTATCAACACCGCCCGCTCCGAACGCCAAGAAACTGCAGCAACATTTGTGGCTGGCACAGCAGAAGAAATACCACTTCCCGACAACTCATTTGATGTAGTCTGTTGTATCTTTTCATTCAGGGATTTTCAAGACAAACGTAAGGGATTGGAGGAAATTCTAAGAGTCTTGAAACCAGGCGGGAAACTCATCGTCTGTGATGCA
>Ga0302120_10000813_pt1 | contig 14443 bp, 12 predicted proteins | sample AG5_Bottom_MG_FD_203118 | JGI IMG/M metagenome (GOLD analysis project Ga0302120, IMG submission 203118) | Marine microbial communities from Western Arctic Ocean, Canada - AG5_Bottom | ecosystem: Environmental > Aquatic > Marine > Oceanic | place: Canada: Western Arctic Ocean | collected 2017-10-01 | reverse complement strand
CAAGAGTAATTTGAACTATTGCTCCAGGTCCTAATTTATTATCATTAACAAACTTAGCATTGTGCCCTGTTACATAATTGATAGTAATACCACCTATAATAACAGATTCAATTAATATTCTTGGTTTTAAAAGACCATGTTTAGATGGTTGCCATAAAACATCTAATATTTTAGATTCAAGAATTTGATCTGACAAAACCATTTTAAATGCAAATCCATATTTAGGATTTCCGGATGTATTTATTTTATGTTTTTTATCTTGTTCAACGATAATTCCATCAATTTCATATTCAGATTCTTCTCTTCGTTTCATCAATATCTCGCTTAAAAAATCATTTGTCAATGATTTAACATTTTGGTTAAATACAGTTTTAAATCCTAAAGCCTTAGCATATTTTAATCCCTTCCTTTTCCTACATTGCGGTTCTAACACATTAAAAACAACAAAATCTATATTATTTAATAAATCTGGTTTTATACTTTTTTTTGAATTAACAACTCCATTTGTTAAAGATCTTGAATTTTTCATATCAAATTTTAAAAAATTTTTCTTAGACATGATAATTTCACCTCGTAAACATATTTCCTCTTCTGGCAAGTTTTTCTTAACATTTGGAAATAAATATGGAATTAAATGTGATATATCTTGTCCATACGATCCATTACCTCGTGTATAGAATCGCGTTTTCCACGATTTACCAGATTTAAAATAATGAAACATTCCAGATGTTCCATCAAGTTTGTCACTTATATTATAAGGTTTATCATATTTTTTTATCCATCTTTCTAAAGCATTTGTATCAGGTTTAATTTTATCCATACTTCCCATCCAAAAAGGTAATTTTACTTTACCAGAAGCAATTGGTGCTCCTACTTTTTTTAATGTTTTACTTTTAGGATTTCTTTGAAATAAGACATTTTTTAAAATATCATATACTTCATCTGTCATAACTTCTTGTGAATTGTGATAACTGTCATTAGCATATTCTATGATTTTTTCTAATTGTTCATTAGATAACTCTTTAGCATAAGAATATGGATTTTTAGAAATTTTTGATATCATATTATCATCTATATAATTTTCAGCTTCCATTTCGAACTATTTATTTAATATACTATAATATTTTCAATTTTATTAACACATTTCATTAAATTTTTTTATTAAATTTGATAATTCTGTATCACACAAGATATGCGAAATTGTCTCAAATCGTTTTATTTGTATAATATTTTTAAAATTATTTACGTGTGCATTAATTGTATCTTCTATAAATAATGTATTTTTTTGATTAAACTCATTATTATCATTAAATAGATATTGTAAATTTTTTGACAACATATTCATCCTTGGTCGCCATATTTTATTAATAGGGCAATATTCTAGATAGTCTGAAGCATAATCTGAACGAGATAATACAGTTTTAAATTTAGGAATATTATAAATACTTTGTAATAGATGGTTAATTATATTAACATATGATTTCTGTCCAAGAGACCACAATGATACTGATTTAAAATTATTAAAACAATAACTCAAAAAAGGTTGTAAATTTGGTCTTAAGTAAATATATAATGTTGGTTTTTTTTTTCGTAAAGAAATTTTGTCAAAATAAATAGGTATATATTTAAATCTATCATCTTTAATTTGGGATGCATATAATAGTGTACAATCAATATCTAAAATTAGATGAATATTTTTTTTTTTAATATTCTCGAATGATTTATGAATTTGAAATGGTAATTTTTTTTTTAATTTTGTATCAATAAAAAATGAGGATATGATTCCCATTGAATTAATATTTTAATATATAAATTTCTTTTTATCTTATTAGAATATTAATTAATCGATTTTTTTATTAAACTTAACAAAAAGCTGCTGCCACTTCTGCTACACATGTTTCAACTATATCATTATTTTTAAGACATTCTACTTTTTTATATCCGGTTTGATCTTTACATTTAGCTTGTAAGCATTCATCATTAGCTTTTTTAAATGGGGCTGAATTAGTACATCCATCATAACACCAATTTTTTACTTTTTCGTCACTTATTAATTTACAAGAAGTGACTTTGCCATCCCATTCTTCACCCTGTTCTTGATCATCTTCTTGATCATCTTCAAACATTTCAATAATATTTTTAAAAAACCTTTTAAGAACTTCTTGTTTTAAATAAATTGCGATTGCAATAGAAATTAGAATTGCTAATATAATTAGTTTATATTTGAATACAAATTTTTTAACAGATCGGAAAGATAACATATTTTATAAAGTATATTTAGAAAAAAAATTTTTTGGGACTTAATAATTATAATAATTTTAATTATCATACTCATTATCATATTTAAGTCTATGAATAAATAATGGTAAAGATTTTGGACGACCAATTCTTAAAGCTCTTCCAATTACTTGTTTTTCCAAATCCTTTCTCATTTTATGATATAAAATAACGTGTGTAGCACTAGGTAAATCAATTCCTGCCCCATTATATTGTGAATTTAGTAAAATAATATCAAGGCGACCGCTTTCAAAATTTCTCAAAGTTTTAGCAATAGTATTTGTATTTCCAACTAATCTTTTACATTTTTTCTGAATAGTTCGATTTCGTGTTAATAAATTTTCAAATGAATCAAATGATTCGTAATGATTAGAAAAAATTATAAATTTACCATTTGGATTATTTTCAATAATTTTAATTATTGTTTCATCTTTACCAAATATTTCTTTACTTTTTTCTTCAGCAGTTTTTTCTTTCTTTTCAGTCTTAACATTCTTGGAATTCATATCTATTTTATGCATATTAGCCACATTAATAATTCTTTTACAATATGGACATTGTGCTCTTTGATGAACGCGTGTTCTAACTTCAATCCATTTTAAAATACATTGACTACAAAATACATGAGTACAATCTAAGCAAACTGGTTCTGTATAGGAACAGCAACAAATAACACATTCTTCTTCATTTAAATTATTAATTCTATTTGTTATACTATCTAATTGTGATTGTAAACTATTTCTATCTTTATCGATTTTAGCTAATCGTCTAACTTTATCATTACCCGCAATATATGGTGATTCTGACACGTGAGCTCTTTCATAATTTAATCTTTCAAGACGCCTACGAATATTTGCTGTCAAAACATCGGATATTTCTTGACCTGAACCAACTCTACCACCTAATTCTCTAATAGCACCATTTAAGTTATTAGCATTAATCATTTCTAATACATTTGGCGAAATAATATGTGAAATTTGTGATATATATGCAATTGGTGCCAAACATCTGCGGTCTATATTTTGAATATTAACATTTGAGAACAATTCTTTGTAAAATTCTTCATTTCTTTCAATAACCAATCTTTTCGTAAAACTGATTGGATAATCTTTAAAAATATTTTTAATTAATCCATTACACCTAGGTTGTCTAAGTGATTCCCATGTTGCTGTAACAAACCAAGCAAAGCGATATCTTATTAGACGCATATCAGGGCAACGGATACTATCTCCTTCATCTACAATAACACGATGCCAATATAACATTTCTGATACAATTTTATATCTATCCATAAATTTACAAAAAAAAGTAGAAGAAACTAATACAATTTCAGTCTTATTTTTTCTTAAATTATTACAAAATCGTTTTATAATTTCTACATCATCGCAATTATTTATATCAACAAAGTTTTCAAAATCATTTGTTTTTTCTATAAATTGTCCTTTAAGATGTGTTTGTTCTTGTATTGCCTTTTTCCATTGTCGAAAAACTCCACCATGCGGAACAATAATCAAGTTAGAATGAATATACTTATATTTAGATTCAATGGTAACACTAGTACTTGAATCATGATTGACGTTTCTGATTATATATTTCCATTGTAACCTATCTATTTCATTTTCTTGTTGAAATTTATCAAGTTTAGGGAAACATTTTTTAATATAATAATCTTGAGATATTAGACCAAGAATAGTTAATGTTTTTCCACTACCTGGTTCATTTCCCAGAATACTCATATTCGTTTCAATTTTATATTTTCCAGGAGTTAAAAGGGATAAACTTCTATAGTAATAATCACCACGCACATCTCCATCAATATTAACAAATAATTTTGGATAAACTTCTCGTTTTATCATATCGATTATAGAATTTCTTTGGTGACTAAATAATTTAATCTTTAATCCTTCAAATTCACTACATATATCGTGAATAACATCACTTCTTAATTTTTCTCTTTCTTCTTTTGTTAATTTTTTTTTTAAAATTATTTTTTTTATTTTTAATCCATTATCATTTCCATTTTGTCGTGTTAATTTTTTCAAATTTTTTCGCAATTTTTTAATTACTTTATTACTAATTTCATCGTCATATTTACGAGAAATTATTTGACGTAAGTCGTCATACAATTCTTTATCGTCGGTATTTGATGTCATATTTAGTATTATATATTTAAGAATATTAATAATCAATTTTAAAAATTGGGTAAATTAAACGCATTTATATCACAATCATATCGTTAATGTTATGTTTTGATATTTTCTTGTTATTTCTCGTTTGTTCTAAATTATTTAAAAACTCATCGTTTATATGATGAGTTAAATATTTTTTATTAAAAATACTACATTCAAAATCCAGAATTTCAGGATTTTCTTCTAAAATAGATGATTTAAGATTTTCTAATTTTTGATATATTAATTTATCGCATCCTATTTTTTTTTCAATTTCTTGTAATGATCTATTAAACGCAATGAGTTCTTTTTGACTCGGTATATCGATACCATATACATTTGGATATTTAATTTCTGGGGCACCAGATGTCATAAATACTTTATTAGCACCAGCATTTCTTAATAATTTAACAATATATTGTGATGTATTTCCACGAACAATAGAATCATCAACTACTAAAACATTTTTGTTACGAATTGTTGATTTAATAATATTTAATTTTCTTTTAATTGATTTTTGTCTTAATTCTTGTGTGGGCATGATAAAAGTTCTATTAATATATCTATTTTTTATAAATGCTTCTCGATATGGTATTTTTAAAATTCTAGATATTTCAATAGCAAAATTTCTACTAGTATCTGGTACTGGAACAATAACATCAATTTCATCTTTAATATTTGATTCTATTATTGTATTAGCTAGATATTTACCCATATTTAATCTAGCTTGATATACGGATACTTTATTAATAATAGAATCTGGTCTTGCTAAATAAACATATTCAAAAATACATGGTATTAATTTAGGTTGTTCATAACAGATTTTTTTAAAAAAATTAAAAGATTTGTCAATAATAATTACTTCACCTGGTTGTACATCAGAAATTAATTCAAAATCGAGCACATCAAGAGCTACACTTTCCGATGCAAATAAATATTCATTTAATTTGTCATTATATTTTCTTTTTCCGTAAACTATTGGCCTGATTCCATTTGGATCTCTAAATGCGATAATTCCAAATCCAATTATCATACATACAACGGCATATCCCCCTATACATTGTTTATATAAACGACTAATCGCATTATATATATTTTTGGGTGTTAAAGAATCTTCTTTTTGTAATTCTATGGAGAGAATATTTAATAATATTTCAGAATCAGAACAACTGTTAATATGAATTTTGTGTTTTTTATTTAATTTTTCTTTTAATTCTTCGGCATTAACAAGTGTACCGTTATGTGCTAATAATATTCCATGTGGAATTGGAACATAAAGTGGTTGAGCTTCTTTAGGTGATGCTCCTCCAGCAGTTGGATATCTAGTATGACCTATACCCATAAATCCGGTTAAATTCGTAAGATTTGGAGTATTAAAAATATCTCTAACTAATCCATTTCCTTTACGCATATTATAAACTTTATTATCACATATTGCTATACCTGCAGCATCTTGTCCACGATGCTGTAATGCAACTAAACAATCGTATATTTCAAATGAAATATGTTTACTTTTTGAAATGAGGGCACAAATTCCGCACATTCTTATAATAATTATTATTATGATTATTATTATAAGAATTATATTTAATACCGAATTAAATCATTAATAACATTTATATACATCTACATTGAATTAAATGAAAAATAAAATTGAAATTGAGTTTTTTTAAATTAAGAAATTAAAACATATTATAATTAATAACAAATCAAACTACAATGTCTCAAACTAAACAAACTTCCCAAACTACTGAACAATCAACTGAACAATCAGTTGAACAAACTACTGAACAAACTACTGAACAAACTACTGAACAAACTACTGAACAAACAGTTGTAGAACAATCTACTGAACAACAATCACCAGTTGAACAAAGCGCACCACAAGCACATACTGGTCGCGTCAAATGGTTTAATAACACTCGCGGTTATGGATTCTTAACTTATAAAGACGAGAATGGTGTTGATTTAGATGTCTTTGTCCACTTTTCTTCTATTCGTTCTCAAGTAGAAGATAGTTTCAAGACTCTTACTCAAGGAGAATATGTTAGCTTCGACTTAGCAGATTCAAATAAACAGGATAAATTACTAGCAGTAAATGTGACTGGTGTCAATGGAGGTCCTTTACTTTCGGACCAAAGAGCTCTTAATAGAGATCGTAGAACCGAATATAATACCGAACGAGGAGATGAACGAGGAGATGGACAAGGACGCCGAGAAGATAGACCCCGTCAATTTGGACGAGGTGGCGGACGAGGACGCGGACGAGGTGGCTTTAGAGGACCACGAGATAACTACCGAGGACCACGAGGGGATTTCCGAGAACAACGAGGAGATAACTTCCGAGGACAACGCGGTGATGAACCACGAAGACCATTCAATCCTGAACAATAAGTAATTTAATAATTGCTTAATATTTTTTTGGCTTGAATCAATTTATTTTTAAACTTATCTAATTTATTTCTTTGTTGACCAATAGTTCCTGGTTCTTCAAGAATATTAGCAATATAATTTTCATCTTTAGCAGTAATTTCAAAAAGATCTTTATATATTTGACGTTCGATATAAGAAACTAAATAAAACATAGACATTTTGGGAATCTGATCACAAAATGTGTATTTTACTGTATTAAAATACTGGTTTAACAAACTTCTAATAATATTAATATCTGTTTGATTTTTACATTCTCTAAACATTTTTTTTAAATTATCTAAAAAAGCTTTGTTTTCAGTCCATATATAATTTTCTTCAATATTAATTAAATTTAAAACAGTTTCTTTTAAAATTTCTTGTTGTTTATTAACCATATTTTCTATCTTATTTTCTATAATTTTAGTGAATTTAGGAAAACGACTAAACTGTTTATCTTCTAAAATTTTTCTACATAATTCAGTTAATAAAAAAGAAATATCTGAAATTAATTTAAAACATGGAGAACGAAGTAATTCTATTGGTTTATATTGATTAATCCCCTTTTCCAATATATCTATTGAAAATAAACTAAAATCCATATGATTTCCACTGCACCCTTTTACTAAATTTTGTAATTGTTCATTTGTATAATTTTTAGTAATATCATTACATACTTCTTTTCTAAATAATTGAAATCTATCTTTAATTTTTAAACCATAGTTTAAACCACATTTTTCTTCTAAAGCTTTATTAAAGCACATACAAAAATTAGAAATTATATTACTGGTTAATGTGATTTTTCCTTTTATATCAAATGGAATTTCAGAACCTAATTTAAACAATTCTTTATCTACTTCATGTTTTTTTTTATTTATTTCATCAATAATTTCTGGAATATTTTTTTTTATATGATCAGATAATATATGACTTAAAGATATTCCTAAATTTTTTATACCTAACATGTTCTTTTCATTAATATTTTTATAAATTTTATGCTTTGAGAAAAAATCCTCCTCCGCAATTAAACCTTGAATCGGTGTCATTGTTTTAGTTTCTGTACTATTTCTATTTCTTATAGCATAATATCCGTAATTTAATTTTAATTCTGATGATATATCACCTTTTAAATATCTAGATACGTCAGTGTCATTATTCATTAAATCAACTTTTGTTAAAATACCACAAGTTCTTTTACCACTTACATCAAAGGCTTTAACTAATTCTAATCCCATATCTGCTTCTAAATCAGGACGAGCTTGCATAACAACTAATATTATAGATTTTGGATCTTTAATATAATCGCCAATCAAATCCCTTATTTCAGCCGGCATCTCCTTCGTCTGACCCTTGTCTGATAATCCTATCATAGTTATACCTGGTAAATCAACCAAACATAAATCAGATACATTTGGTGAAAATATCCTTAAATGAATTGGGGTATAAGATATACCCTTTTGTTTTCCAGCTAATTCATCTGTAATTTCTCCTATATCTTTATGTAATTGCAATTGTTGATCCTTATTAATTCTATTACTATCGAGTTCGTATGTTCGACTTGGAACCCATTTACCATTAATATAAGTTCCAAATTCAGCTTTTGAAGATAGTTCACTATAATTCAATTGTAACATTAATGGCGTTCGAGTAACCATATTACTACCGGTTGGTAAAATATCATACCCTATTAATGAATTTAATAAACTCGATTTACCAGATGATTGAGAACCAACAACAACAATATTAGGAATACTTATTGAAAATTTATCACAATTCTTTTCAGCAAAAATTGTAGATAATTTATTGCCAAGTTTTAATAATTTTTGGTCTCCAACATTTTTAAGAAATGAATTTTCATCAGTGTTCCACCAATTCCATCCTTTAGAGGCAATTTGATTTAATACATTTGACATCTTTGAGAATATATTATAATTAGATTTATTTTTTTACAAAATTAACATTATTCTAGCTATATATTATATCGTTTAGAATAATGTTATAATTTCCATAATATTCTATATAATAAACATGTTAACAAATTTATTTAAAAATCCTTCAATTCGTAATGGACTAACAATCATAATCGTTGGAATTATATTGTATTTCGCTTATAGGGAATATAATAAAATGATGGAAAGAATTGAAATTATAGCTAATGAAATGTATAAAGCAAAACAAGAAATAGCAATGCTAAAAAGACAATCACAAACATTTTCAAAAAATAAAAATCAAGTTCAAAATTTAATTAAAAAAAAAAAAAAAACAAAAACACCTAATACATCTATGGCAAAAGAAATTGAAACAAATATTATACCAACCACTATTAACCCAATTCAAATTAATAAACAAAGTAATTCAATGAATCGGATTTCAAAACATTTACCAACTAAATCGTCATTTGAAATAATTGTAGAAGATGCTAAAATTATTAATGATTCTGATATTATATATGAATCTGACTCTAATTCTGAAATAATCTCAGAATCAGATAATATATTAAATTCAGATGATGAAATTATTATGTCGGATGATGAAATCATTATGTCGGATAATTCAGAAAACGAATTAGATGAAGAATTAGATGAAGAATTAGATGAAGAATTAGATGAAGAATTAGATGAAGAATTAGATGAAGAATTAGATGAAGAATTAGATGAAGAATTAGATGAAGAATTAGATGAAGAATTAGAAAATAATTTAGAAAATACTGAATTAGAAAAACAATTAGAACAAGAAGTTAGCAATCTCAATATAAATGAAGAACTAAATACAAATAATCAAAATTTAAAAAACGAGATACAAAAACTTTCATCTAAAATTGAAAAAAATGAAAACAATAACAATGGACAAAAAATTTTTGGAATTAATACAACCATTATTAAATCACCTCCCATTAAACCAACTAAAAGAAAAAGTAGACGTGGTGTAGTAACTTCTTGGTCTGTTTTTTTAAAAGATAAAGTAATTGAAAAACAATTATTAGAAAATAAACCAAATGCTGATTTTGGTACTCTTTCGGCACTAAAATCTCAAATATGGAGATCATATACAGACAAACAAAAAAGTGTATATAAACAAAAAGCTTCGGAACTTACTAAATTAAATAGATCATAAATACACTTTTAACAAAAAATTATTTCCTTATATAATATAACTACGACGCAAATGAATAATAATAACAATAGTTCAGATAATCAACAATCATTTTCTGACAATTTTGCAAAAGTTCAAAATAACTTTTTAGAAAATATTTCAAATAATATTTCTCAAACAAATAATGTTTTTGATACATTGATGCAAAAATTTAATATATGTCACGATAGAATATTTGCACCATTTAAAATTACAAAAAAAGTTCAACGCTTTGAACAAAATCAAAACATATTTGATTCTGATGAAAATAAAGATTTTCATCAAATGTATTATCCTAATGATGAATCAACAACAACAAATCAAACATATACTAATGAAACATCACAAGAAGAAAAAGAGGGAACAGAGGAAACAGACATAAATACCATTGATGATTCATATGATTTTTTTTATAAAAAAATGACAAAAACTGAATTACATCATATTCAAAATATAGAAGAAGATATGAATATTAACTTTTCCAATATAGAAATAATGATTACAAAAATAAAAAAACGTTTAGAACTTAAATGGGAAAATTTAATCAAACTAGAACAAAAGATTAAAAAAAATTGCAAAATATATGATAAAAATTTTAAAATGATTAAACAAATGAAAGAAACTATTGGAAATGAATATACAAATTTAAATAATAATTTAAACAATTATATCAATGATATAATTAAAGAAAACGATATGATGGATGACATTAAAATATACAAATTATTAATTCTAGAATGTAATTTTTTGAAAACTTGTATTTCAAAATATCATAGCATTCAAGTTATGAAAAAAAATTCACCAATTTGTAAAATTTGTTATACAAATGTATCAGATCATGTAACAATACCTTGTGGACATTTAGTATGCAAAAAATGTATTATATTAACAAAAACATTTGCTGCTCAAAATATTGGAACTCAAAATTTTAATTTTTCTACGTCAGAACCAATCACATACTCTATAACTGTTTTTAATAACCCTAATCAAAATAATAATTCAGAATCATCTAATATTCCATCCATATTACCACGAAATTTAAATATTAATAATAATAATAATAATACTTCAACGAATGATAATAGTATAGCAACACAAACTGATACAACTAATACTTTATCAAATATATTCAACTTTGATGTTAATAATATTAATACTAATGCTGATGTTGATGCTAATGCTAATGCTAATGCTAATGCTAATGCTAATGCTAATGCTAATGCTAATGCTAATGCTAATGCTAATGCTAATGCTAATGCTAATGCTAATGCTAATGCTAATGCTAATGCTAATGCTAATGCTGATGTTGATGTGGATGCCAATAATAATGCCAGTACTAATACATCAACTATTACTGAAAATAACTCCCAACGCCGACAACAACGAAGAGATAGATACATAAGAAGAAATAGTGAAAATAGAGAAAGAGAAAGAAGAAGTAGTATTTTACCACGGAGATTTTTACAAAGAAGAAATTCTTCGCCACGAAAAGATAAATGTCCATTCTGTCGCCAAGAAATTGAAAATACTTATAGAATATATTATTAACTATAATCAAATTATTTTTTTATTGGTCCCATTGGAGTTGCTGGTTTTCTATCAAATTTAGTTAATACTGACTTTACTTTCTCAATTCTTTTTTCATCTTTATGATTCCATTCTTGATATTTTACAGAATTCCAATCTTTACCATAACATTTATTTAAATATCCATAAGGATTATTTGGTCCAGTTACTTGAAATTTACCAAATTTGTATTTTTTTAATGGATACAATTCATCTTTTAAAAAATGACAATTATCCCAATTATTATTTTTATTACTTAAAACTAATTTAGTTCTATTATCTTCGATTTTTGATATAAAAATATCTAGAAATGGATATTTCCATTTATAATTTTCAATACTTTTACCATCAATTTTATAGATTTTGTATCCTAGACGATATGAATGTATATTATATCCACTTTTTTTAAGAGATAGTTTAAAACTATCAGAGGTTAATTTAGATTCATCCCTTTGTAAAACTTCTACATCTAAATCATCATCCCATGGAATCATACCTTTATGCCTAACTGCTCCAAGTAAAGTTCCACCATCAATATAATATTCTATATTGTGTTTATCAAATAATTTAGTAATATCATATAATGTTTGATAACATTTTAGAATATCTTGTGATTCTGGATATATTAACTCTGAAAAATTCTCTTTTAATGTTGCCAATTTCTTTTCACATCCTTTTGGAAAAAAAAATAAAAATATTATTATAAATATTACTAATAATAGTGTAATATGTCTCTTCATTTATAATATAACTTACATAATAAATTAAGATAAATTACTATATTCCGGAACAGACAATGTATATCTTTTTAATCGTTTTTTTATAAAATTAATATTCTCGTTTACGTCATTACTAGGAGTAAAAATTGTATCTATATTCACATTATTAAATTTATGATCAATACCGATGATACAAATATCCGCATTAGTTTCTTTAGCAATATAATGAAAACCAGTTCTCCATCTCGTGCTTTTTTTTGTAGTACCCTCAGGAAAAATAAATAAAATAAATGGTTCTGGTGATTTGGTTATTCTTTGAATAATTTTTTGAACTTGATTTAAATTCTTATCTCTATCAACAAATATTAAAAATTCAGATAAAGGCTTTAAATACCATGTTTCTTTTTTTGTAATTCCAAATACACGTTCAAATTTACCTTGTAACTGAAAAGCAACGCGAGTAAGTATTATTGAATCTACTAAACTTGTTTCTGTAGAAACCACAATTAAATTTTTTTTTAAATTTAATTTTTTTATATTAAATTTCCAAATATCTTGGCTCATGATAACTATCAAAATATATGATGCTATTAATAATAATGTATATTTCATTATATATCATATTTATTTAAAAATTTATTTTAAACGTATATATATAAATGGTTTGTCTAAAAACATCTATAAGTTTAATCATATTAATCATTATAATTATTGCTTTCATTTTTTATAAAAGCACAAAAAAAGAATTTTATGCTAATTCTAATACAATTACTATTAATAAAACGATTGTAATTAATATGAAAAAAGATAAAGAACGGTTAGACTATATAAAAAAACAATGTCAAAATGCAAATATTAAATTTGAAAGATTTAATGGTATAGATGGAACTAAATTAAATATTGATAAATTAAAAAAAAATAAATCAATTGAAATCCAAAAAAATTCATTTTTTAATCATGATAGAGAAGGAAGAAATTCGTTAAAAGGAAGTATAGGATGTGCTTTAACCCATAAAAAAATATGGAAACAAATTGTAAATTCTGGAAAAAAAAATACATTAATATTTGAAGATGATGCAATAATTCCAAAAAACTTTTTTAAAAAATTTAATTTTTATTCTAAACAAATTCCAAATGATTGGGATATTATATTTCTTGGGGGGGTTCGTATATTTGGTAAACAAATCAAAAAAAATATTATTAAGGCTGTTTCTACTCCTAATAATATTATGAATAATTGTGGATTATATGCATACATTGTCAATAAAAATTCGGCACAAAAATTAATCAATAAATGTAATCCAATAAATAATTATATTGATATTCAAATAAATCGTCATTACAATACCCTAAATGCTTATTACATTCAACCCAACATAATCAAACATAATTTTAAAATAAAATCAAGTCGCAATCATAATAAAAAATTTAAGTATCCTAAATATTTTATAGAAGAATCAAAAATAGTTAATAGAATTTAATTTTTGTGAGTATATTTACAAAAAATATGACAAAAAACATCTAAAAATGGATAATTCTCTACACCGAATGGTATTATTAGATTCGAATATTTTTTTGTGTCTTTAACATACTTTTCATATGAAGGCTTAACAAATTTATTATATCTTTCTAATATCATTGATAATGATCTAGCACGCTTCTCAATGTCTCTTTTTATTCTTCGTGATAATCGAACATCACTATCCGTATCTACAAAAATACGAATATTGATCATATCTCTTATAAATTTAAAATAATAAAGTAAAATACCTTCGAGTATTACAATTTTTACTGAAGTTAAATCAATTTGATTATCTCCAGTTACAGTATGTGTTTTAAAATCATATATTGGAATTGATATAAAATCTTTACCACTTTTAATATCAATTAAAACTTTTTCTAATTTACGAAAATCTATCGCATCTGGGACATCAAAATCATAATTTCCTATATTTTTTAATTCTTTTTGTGATAAAGAACGATAAAATGCATCTTGACATATTACAATAGAATTATTTCCGAAACTTTGATGAAATTTTTGTGAAATTGCAGATTTACCACTACAAGATCCACCTGAAATACCTATGATTGTTCTGGACATCTTACTTTATTTAATAATCTCTTATTTATATCACTTTTATATATTCATTTATTCAAAATAAATTATAATAT
>Ga0302120_10000812_pt1 | contig 14457 bp, 26 predicted proteins | sample AG5_Bottom_MG_FD_203118 | JGI IMG/M metagenome (GOLD analysis project Ga0302120, IMG submission 203118) | Marine microbial communities from Western Arctic Ocean, Canada - AG5_Bottom | ecosystem: Environmental > Aquatic > Marine > Oceanic | place: Canada: Western Arctic Ocean | collected 2017-10-01 | reverse complement strand
GCGAGACTTGGCGAACGGGTTTTCCGCACGAACAAGCGTGGAATTTTCAAAGTTGGAACGCTGAGATGGTTGTGCCTCGCTTGAAGCACCTCCGAAATAACCTTAACGGTTGTCCTACCGAGATGTTCGCAGAGGATTACGATCACAACGCCGACTCCGAATTATCCGAACAGGAGAGAGAATTAGCTATGGACAGGGCTATGCGTAGCTGGGAGAAGACTTTGGATAAGATGATTTGGTCATTCAAGCACTGGGATGATTCAATTAGCCCAATTAAGCCCAAAGACTACGATCCAAGACACAAGAAGACTACATATAGCGACGGTAGCGTTGGGTACGAGGGGTTGGATGAGAGAAAATGGGACTGGACACCATGCGAGAAGCACAGCGAGAGAGTTCAAGAAGGGCTGGACTTGTTTGGTAAATATTATTTGAATTTGTGGGATTAGCAACTGACAAGGATTCCTTTACGGTTGGGACAAAATGAATAACGAACAAAACTACAACCCGAACTCTGCCAAGCACAACGACCCTTGGGAAAGCAATTTGGACAACGAAGAGTGGGGTCAGCATCAGTGGGAAAACAAAAACGTGCCCCGCCATCGAGAGGGATACTTTTGGGGCGATAAAGAAACATTTAATGAAACCTGTAATTTTCTGCATAAATTGGATGAATTACCAAAAGACGCCAGTGTGCCACCAGAAATGCTCAAAGACGCCTTAAACGGCATCGTGGGACGCCTAAACAGGCTCACAGATGAACGCAACTCCCTAGAAGAGTATGAATTCAACAAAATAAAAGCCCGACAGAAGCAAGAACAAGAACGGCTAAAGAAGAAATGAAATATTTATTAATAATTATAGCAGCCCTATCAACGGCTTGTCCCACGACAAAAGTTCTCCCTTATGGAGGTGATGTTTGTGTCGTGTCGGGAAATAAATTAGGTTCGATGGGAACACCTGTGAGCATTGTCCACAAGGGGAAAAAGATTAAGTTCTGTTGTAGCCCCTGCATTAAAAAATTTAATAAAAGTCCTGAAAAATATTTAAAATGAGACTTTACAAAAAAGAAAAACAGTGGCACGACTATTGGGAAATCCATATCAATTTCCCGTGGATGGGGAAAAGATTTGCGCCGAAGCATTCCCTGAGCGGGTTAAAATACGGTTTTGGTTTTCCTACGGAATGTTGTTTGTATGTAGAAGATGAATATTATTGGACTTTTAGCTTAAGAATCCTTGGGATTGGTGTTACAGTGATAAGACAGAATGGATATTAATTATGGGGATGTTTGATTATATAAGTTGCGAAATGCCACTACCGCGAGGTGGCGCGAATACTATACCTACTTTTAGGTATGACTACCAATTCCAAACTAAGAGCTTGGCTAACGCTCTTATAGGGTATAAGATTGGTAAAGACAAAGTCTTATACGAGAGAAAGGCAGAGTACGAGGAAAGAGAACTAACCGAAGAGGAAAAGAAGGATAGAGACAGCGGTGGGTTTTGGAGTCCCATGTGGGCTATGGAAGAAAAGAGCCATGAGTGGGTCAAGGGCAATTTTACAGGCTATATTAGGTTCTACGACCTTCTTGACGATGTAGACAGTACGCATGATGCTTGGGTAGATTATAGCGTCCATGTAAAAAATGGAGAAGTACAAGGAGACGTGCAGCTAACGGAATACAGGCTTGAAGACAATACGGAGAGCAAAGCCAACACTAAGAAATGGAAAGAAAAAGCAAAAGCCCGAAAAGAATACAGGAAAAAATGGAGATACAAATACTGCTTCAAGTATTGGAATAGACTAGTAGGTTGGGTATTTCGTGGGGGCAGAAGGATTCACGAGTGGACAGGCGAATTGGTTTCGTGGAAGGTTGAGCGTTGGTTAAAATTTTAATATGAAGAAAAAAAATGAAGTCAAATTAAATGATGGAACTCTTGAAGAGGTCATGTCGAGTGACTTCCCGAGAATCTATATTCACAGCATGAAGGATCAACCAGACGGTGATTGTATAATGACCTTTGATGCAAATAAAGCGCTTGGCGAGTCATACAAAAAAGCAAAGGGTCGCAAGCGAGTCACTAAAAAAGGCATGGGAAATTACATACTAGAGATTATGACAAAAGCTTTTAACAAGTATGATTATTGGAAGACGGGTATGAATTAAAGACTTTAAAGGATACGTCCGAGTAATATGTCGATAGGATAAACATGAAAATAGAATTTGAAGAATGGTGTGAGAAAAACGAAGAAGAGCTGTCTATAATGTTTGCCGAGACAGGTATGGATAGGGAACTAGACTTTAATGTAGAAAATGAGTTGGAAAGATGTTACCAAAAATATTTAAAAACTAAAGAAGATAATTTAAATAAACTAGCGCCAGAAGGAGGTCAGGGAGGACACTATTAAATGGCATTTAAAGAAGACAAATATGAAGACAACGTTGCGGGGAAATATTACTGCGATACGGCAACGGTCAATGACTTTACTTCTGACAAAAGCAATGCTTGTTTGATTGCTGTTGATCTAGGCGGAGAATTCCTGCGAAGGATGTCGGTTCCGGCTCCAGACGAGCCACTGCCACGAAATAGATTTTACAAAGAAGAAAATCAAAAAATAAATAATACATTTCTCAAGTACTATGCTGAGTGGATACGCTCCAAAATACTAAACATAAAAAAAGCATTAATACTCTGCGGAGAACGTGGGATACCGATAATTAACGCGAACTACACAATGCTTTATAAAGACGGCAGAGTGCCTTGGCAGAACACGTCCCGAAAGTCGAGACCTACTTTTTTTTTGGACGACAGAGACCACCAAGGCAAGCGGCGGGCACGCGACTTTGAAAAATGTTATTTAAATTGGTCTTTGTTCAACGGCGAGAAATTGAGAGTAGAAGAAATAGAAAAAAAAATAGGCTGTAAATTTAAATATAATAATAAAAATAATGTATTTGATCCTCAGAAATATCAGACTGTTTATTTTTTGGGCGGGTCATTAGACGCTTGCCTTTTGGATGCAAGATATTTTTCTTTTAACAATATAAAACATAATAATAAAAAATTAATTGTTGATTGCGTTATACAAAATCTCAAAAAATCAAGAGACACTAAGGCGAATAAACTAATTAGCGACGGAGATGCAGGGCTAGCGGGGGGACCAGATGCTAGGAAGTATTTTCAAGAGCGAGGAGAATTCGAAGAATATATTGACAACATTTTACCACTTTACAACAAATGAAAATTAAAACACGAAGAACGATATTCCAGAAGGAGGTCAGAGTGGACACTATTAGACAAGCGTAAGTCAAGGCATAAGTAAAGTGAGCTACGAAGAATGGTTAAAATGGAGAGAAGAATACTATAAAGAAAACTCGCATATGCTTTTTAATAAAGAAGAATTGACCAAAGAACAACAAATGGAAGCTTGGGAAAGATCTCTTAAGGAGACGGACTCAGGACATAGACCGAGCTAGGTATGAAAACTGAAATTTAAATAAAATAAAATAAGGAGAAACATTATGGGAAGAGACAAAGCAAAACCGAAAAAAGAAAAGAAAAAACCAAAAAAAGACAAGAACAAAAAGAAAGGAGCATGAGGAATGAACGCAGCATTGCCAGTTCTACTTTTAATTTTTGTTAGCCTGACCCTTTGGCTGCTTACCGAGTCTTCGGTCAGATGGTATCTCAAGTCGTCGTGTATCGCTGCGTTTTGTGTTTTCACCGTGGTTTTTTGGTCGGCCATCCATTCTTATTTAGGCTGGCCAGCCAATGAAAATGATATGCCAGAAAAGGTATTAATTCATTGGGTAATTGTAAAAGAGCCCAATAAACAAACGAAATCTGATGGAGCTATATATTTCTTGGTTGAATCAGTCTCAGGAGAAGAAGACTCTTGGTTGGACTTTTTTGACTACAGGAGTAGCAGGGTTGAGCCAAGATTGTTTCAAGTGAGTTACAGTAGGGAGCTACACGAACAAATAGAAAACCAAATGAGAGGTAAACTTAGAAGCGGTCAACCCGTTCTAGGAAAACTGTCCAAGCTTAAAGGTAATGGACGGAAAGGAAAGGAAAAGGGGAAAGAAAAAGGCGACGGTAGCGAGTCGCAAAATCAGGAGTGGCAGTTTCACCCCTTAAGACCTTCAGATTTTCTCAATAAACCAGAGAACTAAAAGATATGAACAGAAGAGACTTTATCAAAACCTCAATTCCCGCCATAGCACTGCCGGCCATTGCAATTACCTGCAAGTACGAGGACGATGAGAAGGGACCAGAGGAAGAATCCATGTGGAAACGCTGGGATTATAGAGTTTATTGCTACGAGCGCGGCCAAGGCGAATGGACGTTTAGCCACAACACTAGGGGAAGCTTTGCCCACCAAAGAGAGTATATGACTTTTGATGAGGAGAACGACCTTACTTGGAACGGCTATGCTGGATGGATGGATGGTGGAAAATTACATTTTTCTGGATTTGATGATGCTGTTGATTTCGTTGACACGCACGTTAGGGCTAAAGATGATACCAATCTTATAGATTCTATTTATGATATTTATTTTGTCAGTAGAAGAGATCCAGAAAGAGAAGTAGAAATAAAAGTGGCTCATCACTGGTACAATGGAGACTCGGGCAGAACTGTCATCTGGGAGCAAGACGGGTTTAACCGCAACACTGGAGAAGGCTTAACCAACTGGAACAAAGTAGAATGTAGTTAGCTTATGAAATACAATTTACCCCCAATAAAGACGGTGGTTGCAAGCGGGTATTTTGACCCTTTGCATGTCGGACACATCGAGCTTTTAGAAAAAGCGAAAGCTCTTGGAGATTGGCTGATCGTCGTCGTTAATAATAACAGGCAGGCGGAGTCCAAGAAGGGCAAAGCCTTTATGTCAGAAGAAGACAGGGTCAAAATTGTTTCTTCCTTGAGGTGCGTTGACCAAGTATTTTTGGCTATAGATAAAGACGATTCGGTGTGCGAAAGCTTAACCGAGCTTAACCCAGATATATTCGCAAATGGAGGCGATAGATTCAACGACGAGGTGGCTGAAACAAAAGTCTGTAAAGACTTAGGTATAGAAATTGTTGATGGTCTTGGGGAGAAAATAAGGTCTTCTTCAGAATTGGTTCGGGGTAGCGAGAGCGCCACAAACACGTCCTCTCATTGCAAGATATGACGGAGCTAGACAAGAAGCTGCTTAAGGCTATAGAGTCCACCAGTCAAGGCGATCAACACTTGGTGGATTTTATTTTTAAATATTTAAAAGACATGCCAGAAGAGCACAAAGGAAGCTACATAGAGGTCAAAGAGGAAATGCGCCCAGTAGACTCCGATTCTTATCACAAGAATAGAGGGAAATATATTGACTGGATGTTTAAAGGTGATACCATCAATAAGCAAAAAAACACCCAAAACTACAAATGAACCTTAAAGAAGCACTGAATATCTTCCTGTATGAAGACGCTCGCTCTTTACCGAACGTAAAGGACGCGTTTAAAAAGGGGAGACGCCATAATAGTTTTCCCAGTTCCATGTCTGAAGCGGCAGAAGCTTGTCAGAGAAGAAATAAGGCTAGGACAGTTATAGAAAAATTTTACACCTCCTTAAACAATGACTCCACGGGAATACATTGAGCATAGTCTTGAGCTAAAAAAAGAAAGCCAAGAGAAGGCAAATAATTGGCACATACCTCTTTCCCAAGGCGAAAATCCAACCCTTTCAAAATGCTTGCGAAGCATGGACGACTTTAGACTTTCGCAAGAGGACGTTCCCCTAATCATAAAGCTGGCGGAAAACCCCAAATATGATATTGGACTATTTGCTGGGTATGTTGACCTCTTTACTCATGATTGCATACATGTAACACTAGGTAGAGGCTTGTTAGTCAAAGACGAGGCTTTCGTAATAGGCTACACTATGGGAACATCACGCAAGATGTTTAGGTGGAGAAGAAATTTATTTATGTTTATTTGCAAGCGTTTGTATCCTGAAGGATATAAATTTGGAGAAGAGGAAAGATATGTTTTTAATTCTGCTGTCATGCTGGGAAGCAAGTGCGGCGTAGATTTATCTAAGGTCGAATTTGATAAGTTCCTGAATCGCAGACCCTCGGACATAAGGAGGGAGCTTAAAATAAACACTCAAGACATCGAAAAGTTTTATTCTTTTGAAAAGCAAATTTTTCCAGACAGTAAGGAGAGCCAGAGGTTAATATGAAATTTTTAGTGATAGGCGATAGCTGTACGGACATATTTATTTACGGCAAATGCGAAAGGATATGCCCAGAGGCTCCCGTCCCTGTTTTCGAACCCGTAAAAGAAACCAGAAACGGAGGAATGGCCGCAAACGTAAAGGCTAACGTGGAGGCTCTGGACGTAAAGTGTGACATAATCACGCACTCTAATGAGATATTTAAAACTCGCTACGTAGACATAAAGACCAACCAAATGCTACTACGAGTAGATGAAGACGACACGACAGAAGAAAAATTTAACTATCGAGACGTGGATTACAAAAAATATGACGCAATTCTTGTTTCGGATTATGGGAAAGGATTCGTGAACGGCTTGTCAGACGTTAGGAGCATCTGCCTGTATCATAACAATGTTTTCTTAGATAGTAACAAGGTCAAAATGACAACAGACCTTCCCATCAATTTAAGGTTCCTAAAAATAAACGAGCAAGAGCTAGAAATTAACCCGCACATTAAAGACCACTTGCTGGAGTCTAGATCATGCCAAGATATAAGCTACACTAGACCAGACCAAATAGTAGTTACACTGGGACACAAGGGGTGCAAATACATGGGGAAAACATATCCCCCGCCACAACGAGCTATTACTCAGGACTTGTCTGGAGCGGGAGACACTTTCATGGCGGCGTTAGCAGTCGCGACAATGAAAATTGGAGACGTAGAGGCGGCGATAAAATTCGCTAATGAATGCGCGTGTGAGGTAGTTCAGAAGAGGGGCGTGGCGACGATATGAATTATGAAAAAACTTGGGAGTTGGCGGGGTACGCGGGAGCTTTGCTCGTTATTTTTGGGTATTATCTTAACTCGAACGCCTTGGGTCATCATTGGGGTGTCTGGGTGATTGGCAATTGTCTTGTGGGAGCTTATTCAATACACAAGCGCGCGCGCTCCACAGCAGTTATGTCTTTTGTTATCGCGGCGTTTTGCTTATTGGGCTTGATTAAAAATTAAAAAAATGTACCATAAAGACGGATAACTTAATATGAATGTTAAATTCGAAGGAGACAGCAAGGAATACGAGCAGCTTAAGCAGGCTGCTTCTCAAATAAGGGGGGTAGAGGGGTTGGTTCTAGAAATAGGCACTCGCCTTGGCAGAGGAATCTATGAAATGATGCAGGCTTGCGCGCAAAACAAAGATCATAGATATTTTATAGGAATCGATCCGTACGGAGGCACTCATTATTCTGATCAGATGATGGCTGAGTTTTTGGCAAATATGTATAGTTACTGTTTAGAAAACAATATGTTTTATAGGCATTTTTTGCTTGATGATGCGGAATTTATGGCACAATATCCAGACGGGATTACCGTCTATGAACACGACTCAAACAAAAAGTCGGTGGGGCAGAGTCAAAAGGCAGACCATAACCAAGACGGACGACAAACAAACAACCCGCTAGGATGGCGAAAAAAGAAGCTCATAAACACCTACGCGCTAATACATGTTGATGGTTCGCACAAGACTCTTCCTGTTATAGCTGTAACAGAATTTTTTATTCCACGCGTATCCGTTGGCGGGTTTATTGTTTATGATGATGTCGGCATGTATAATCATTCAATAATTGATAATGTATTGATAAAGCGTGGATTCAAGGTGGTTACGCGTGGGGGTACAAAAATAACTTACAAAAAAACGAAAGACGAATAATTATATGGGAAAGAAAAAATCCAAACGCAAACCGACCAAGAAGCTAGACGGCTCTTGGGACACGGCAGACCTCTATAAAAGCGGCAAAAGTCCGTTCAATATTGAGTGGATAAAATATTATAATCCAGCAGAGGGGCGGGATCAGATTTTGTTTCTTTATACAGATAAAAAGAGTGAGAAGATTTGGAAGTATAGGATATTGCGGTGAAAAAGTATTTTGACCACAGCACGAAACCTTCTACTTATGTCATAGTCATAGATGACGAAGAGGCGTTCAGAGGCTCCTACAATGAGGGAATAATGTATGTTAAGTCATTAGAGAATGATGGGATGATAAGTTTTGAGGATGACTTTCTTCCAGAGTGGAGAAAGATGAGCAAGAATCTCTTACGAGCTTTGGTGTCTGAGCTGGGGTTAAGGCGTGAAATAATTAAATTGAAAAAGGAACTGAAATCGCGCGCCAAGTGATAGAGGTTTTTCGAAAATAACGCTTGACTGACAAATAGAATTCTCTTTTAATAAAGTTATGAAGAAGAATATAATTATTTCGCTGCTGTTGGTAGTCCCTATGATGGGCGCATCTCCCCAAACGTCAAAAGAAGTGCGGAGTAGACTCGATTCTACTTTAGTAGAGAAGCTAGAACCGCTTAACCACTTCACCATTGAGGAAGTTATGCCTATTTTGTATAGGCTATCTCTTGATAGCAAAGGGAAGGGTATAAACTTTATATTTAATCAAAATATAAATAAACCCGCGCAGGTTACTCCAGCCGTTCCTCAGGTTGGAGTTGACCCAATAACGGGACTGCCACAGCAGCCTAATATGAGAAATGAGATTCCTCAGACCCCGCAACCTAATGGTGCTCTTCCGGGCTTGGGAGTGCCGCCAATGCTGGGCTTGTTCCTTCCCGCCCCGTTAGCCGTAGGAAATAGGCAGCAGATTAAAATTAAGGGTTTATCTGTACCTCTTCACAACATCACCTTAAAGCAGGTTTTGGATATATGCGTTATGTCTTTTGATTATCCGGTTACCTATACCGTAATGGATTATGGCGTAGTATTTATGCGTAAAGACATCTCAAAGCCAACTAATTTTTATTATCGTACTTTTAGAATCAACCCCAATAGATTGGTAAACCCTCCTGTGTTTCGTCCGAGTCTATCGGGTGGCCAAAGCAGAACCAATTCAATAAACAATGGTCAAATACGATAAAAGCTCTTGCGACAAGAGTGGCTTAATAGCTACGGAGAACATCCCCTCGAAAACCTTTATTCATATTACTCATGCTTATAGGGACTGGGGTTGGATAAATATAACGCCAAACTGTTTGTATAATCATTCAATTATGAATGAAAATTGCAAAATAAAAACTATAGAAAATGAATTCGGAGTAAGGTACAAGCAGCTATTTAGTATAAGAGAAATAAAGCGGGGCGAAGAAATTTTTGTAGACTATACAAAGGACAGCGACCTAGAACAGCCGCAAAAAAATTGGAAGGGATGAGAATTGAACCAGAAATAAAGTTAGACTACAAGGACGTTCTCTTACGCCCCAAGCGTTCCGAGTTGACTTCCCGTAAGGATGTTAACTTGATGCGTACTTTTAAATTTAAGAATGCTGGTGGCGAAGGCTCTGACCCCGAGTCCTACGGGTGGACAGGCGTTCCGATCGTTGCCTCAAACATGGATACTGTTGGCACGTTTGAAACGGCCAAGGCTCTTGCTCAACATCATATGTTGACTTGCATTAGCAAGCACAACGACGCAAAGAGATGGTTACATAAGCTGGATGGCTACGGGGTTTTCAAAACGCAAGAAAGCAAGGAAGCTAACTCTAAGAACTGGAAATACGAACGAGGAGCAAAGAATTGGCAAACTAGAATTTACGACCATCTCTGTCCTTCTATTGGCATCAAGTATGACCCAAATAATTATGATGATGTAGATTACCTCAGAGACATTCAATGGAATTTTCATTGGAATAGATTTGTATGTATTGATGCAGCCAATGGATATACATCAAGGTTTTGTGATTTTATTAAACGAGTCAGAGACGAACACCCCGCGCTTATTATCATTGCGGGTAATGTTGTCACTGGCGAAATGACAGAGGAGATATTATTAAGTGGAGCAGATATTGTTAAAGTGGGTATTGGCGGCGGGTCTGTCTGTACTACTCGTATTCAAACTGGTGTTGGTTACCCTCAACTCAGCGCAGTCATTGAATGCGCGGATGCTGCTCATGGGATTGGTGGGCATATTATGGCTGACGGTGGGTGCGTATGTGCTGGCGACGTGGCCAAAGCCTTTTGTGCTGGTGCTGATTTTGTTATGTTGGGCGGGATGCTGGCAGGTCATACTGAATCAGAAGGACAAGAGGAAGAAGTAAACGGAGAGAAATATAAAACATTTTACGGCATGAGTTCCGACACAGCTATGAACAAATATCATGGAGGTGTCGCGAAGTATCGTTCCTCAGAGGGAAAAACAATAAGGATAAAACATCGTGGATTCATTAAAAATACCGTCGAAAGCATTCTGGGTGGATTGCGTTCAACCTGTACTTATATCGGCGCAAGAGACTTAAAAGATATGCCTAAATGCGCCACGTTTGTGCGGGTCACTCAACAATCCAACGAAGTTTTTGGAAGGAATTAAAATGAAGACGAATAGCATCCAACATCAATACGCGATTAAGCCGCTCCACAAAGTGAATCCGCATAACCCCTATAAATATGGGGATAAAACTAGCGATTGGGAAAAGATTTGCGAGAAATACGGCGAAGAAGACAAATCTAAGCTGACAAAAAAACGCAAATCTAAACCGACCAAATAAAAGCGCGATAGAGCTACCAAAGGATTGCCCAGAAGATTTATATATAAATCCTTATGAATTACATGAGCAGAAGAAGGGATTGGGACATTCCGCCAGAACGTGTTAAGCCTTCATTATGGATCGACGGAGTTTCTGAGTTTTCTAAAAATGTTCCAACCCACAATGACGTCTGGATTATAGAAGAGGTGTTCAAGGGTGCGACGGGTGGATTTTATGTAGAATGTGGGGCGAACAACGGAGCATATGGTTGTACCTACTTACTAGAGAGGGGTTACGAATGGAGCGGGATTCTAATTGAACCCATTCCCGCACTTTATAGACAGTGTGTAGAAAATCGCCCACGGGACAAATGCATTAACGCGTGCCTCGACTCAGTTAAAGGAGAAACAGAATTCATTGAATACGAAGAATACAAAGGATGCAGTGGTATAAAGAAAAACTTTAGCAAGACCCGAAGGAGGTATGCCAACCCAGACACTGACGCTCATGAGTCCTTCTTAATAAAAACGACCACGCTTGCCCAAGTCCTAGATGAACACAAAGCTCCCGCTCTAATTGATTATCTCGCTTTAGATGTCGAAAGATCAGAGCTTGAGATCTTGAAAGTATTTCCCTTTGATCGCTACAAATTCAAAGCCATGTCTATTGAGATGGGTGCAACCACCTTCAGGGAACTTACGAATCTAATAAAAGACAATGGATATATTAGGGTTGATAATCCATATAACAGAATTCTTCATGAAGCTTATTTTATACATAAAGATTTCATAACAATAGACTACAAGGTATGAACAATCCATTTGATTTTTTTGATAGAATCTACTGCATAAGCATGGATGAGAACAGCTTCCGCTGGAAAATGGCTGTTAAGCAATTAAAGCTACTAGGTATTTACGACAGGACGGAACGCATTCAGGGAGTCAAAAATGGCAAGAACATTACTGGCTGCTTCCTATCTCACCAATTGTGCGTTAGAAAAGCAAAAGGCGAAGGAGTAAAAAATATATTTATATTTGAAGATGACTTTTGTATGCTTAGCGGGGACATGAAGCACTTATTAGATTCATTAGAAAACCTTAAAAAACATGATTGGGAGCTTTTTTATCTAGGGGGAAAAATAGAAGAAAAACTCGAAGATATAGAAGAAAATTTATGCTCTGTAAAACTATGGTTCACCCACGCTTACGCTATTAATGGGAACGCATTTGACAAAATACTAGCCTTTAAAGGTGACGACTCGACCTTCAGGGGACACTCAAAGGGACAGATAGATGTTTTTTATTTTCTAAATGATTTTAAAATGTATCTAATTAATCCCATGATGGCAATTCAAGTTCAAGATGATAAAGAAGTAAGACCGCACTGGCAGATGCGCTCTTTCATGAATAAAATATTATGAAGAGTGTTGAAGAATTAAAAACCTACTTTGATGAGTATCTTAGCCAGTTTCGCGATTTAGATATATATTGTTGGATAGCTGGTGGATCGATAAGAGATTTTTTTCTTAATGAAGAACGCAATGATATAGATCTTTTTCTAAAAACTTCTAGCGATCAATTAAAAGCTAAGAACCTCCTTATTGGCAATGGGTTTACTATTCTAAAAAAACACCCAAACCATTATACGCTTGGAAGAGGTGCTAATGAGCTTTACGGTTTAATGATAGCCGAAAACAACCCACAAGAATGCATAGATAATTTTGACTACACTGTCTGCTCGGCTGCGCTAGATTCCGAGCTTAACTTCTTTCATCATGTAGATTTTTTTGAACATCTAAAAGAAAAAAAACTTATAAGAAGCGAGCAGTCAGATAGGTGGGTTATCACTAATGTTAGACGGTTACGCAAATTCCTAAAAAGAGGGTATTCCATCGACAAAAAAAATCTAATTCAGTATCTTTATGATCAAGAGGCAACCTTTGAGTACCGAAAAAGGCTAAGAGAATTAAACGATAATTAGCTTGACCTTTATTAAGAAATATCCTATATTAAAGACATGGTAAGAGGCTGGCTACAAAAGACCGAAAGGGAACTAGACAGATGCAATCACTTAATGGAGTTACTAAGAACCTTACTGGGTCTTTGCACATTAACTTTGCAGGTAGTCATTCTTCTTAAATTATTTAATATTATATAGGTAAACGACGCTAGACAGAACAAAAGGATAAATTATGAACGCAATATACGCAATATCACCCTACACGGTAAACGGGCAATGGGTCTTCGACGACTCAGCCAGACAACTCTACGCGGAACCATTAGTCTGCGGCGCAGATATGCTCTGCTCTGTATTGTTTCAGAAGTACGGCAACTTTAATTTAATCTTTACGGACAGCGGCTTACCGGAATTTGATTTTCATTTAACGAGAAGCAGCGGTAGCGGAGAAGTAGAAGGAGGAACTTGGTACAAAGAGGCGGCTTCTGGTCAAGACGCTTGGCTTTGTCCCGCGCTGTTCAAATACTTTACTGTGGCTCCAGACAATTTATACATTAAAGCTAATTCAAGACAGGAGGATTTTAAAAATGAAGAAAAGCAAATTACTGCCTAAAGACGGCTCAGAGTTCACAATCTTCTTCTTGAAGGAGAATAACGCTGACATCGCTGTGTCAAATGACTTAAACGAGATGGACGTTAACGAGAACTCAGCTTTGGCAGAGAAGTTCCAGCCCTTTGGCGTCTTGCCTCCGACTCCGCTACCCCTTCCTTTACCGCCACATTGCCTGTTGATTGACGACTCCATTAGCAGCGACCATGTGGGGAGCCCTGTGGCTGGAAGGATATATAAAATAAAAGACTTGAATGTCCTTGGCCGTTTTGAGGGTTCAACTGTACGAAGCCCTGAATGGATAAACCACGGCTCAGAAGCGGTATCAGCCTTCTTTCGCTTATCTGTGCACGGCACAAGCATTTATGTAAATCAACACGACAACCTTCTCTTGAAAGCAAGCAGACGAGAAGTAGAGATATATCTTAACATCGAACAATAATGCGAAGTATAATTACATTTTTAGCGTCTTAATCATTATGAAAAAGGGACTCCTACTATTAGCATTTGCGATGGGCGCAAACGCTTTATATGCTCAAACCTACGGAAATCAGCCAAATAATAACGCGCAAGGGGGTTCATCTGGTAACGGAAATTTGCCAAATAATAACGCGCAAGGGGGTTCATCTGGTAACGGAAATTTGCCAAATAATAACGCGCAAGGGGGTTCATCTGGTAACGGAAATCAGCCAAATAATAACGCGCAAGGGGGTTCATCGGGTAACGGAAATCAGCCAAATAATAACGCGCAAGGGGGTTCATCGGGTAACGGAAATCAGCCAAATAATACGGGCGGGAGGACGCAACGAAGGATTAATAATGGTTATGCTTATGGCAGACGGGTAAGTCGAATGATTCCCGCCACTGCATCGGGGCAGGGTTCAGCACGTTACCAAAGAATTAATTTGAGATTACCTCGTTCAGCTTACGGAAGGGTGAGTTTTCCGTTCGGGCGTCAGCCAAATAATAACGCGCAAGGGGGTTCATCGGGTAACGGAAATCAGCCAAATAATAACGCGCAAGGGGGTTCATCGGGTAACGGAAATCAGCCAAATAATAACGCGCAAGGGGGTTCATCGGGTAACGGAAATCAGCCAAATAATAACGCGCAAGGGGGTTCATCGGGTAACGGAAATCAGCCAAATAATAACGCGCAAGGGGGTTCATCGGGT
>Ga0302120_10000805_pt1 | contig 14494 bp, 10 predicted proteins | sample AG5_Bottom_MG_FD_203118 | JGI IMG/M metagenome (GOLD analysis project Ga0302120, IMG submission 203118) | Marine microbial communities from Western Arctic Ocean, Canada - AG5_Bottom | ecosystem: Environmental > Aquatic > Marine > Oceanic | place: Canada: Western Arctic Ocean | collected 2017-10-01 | reverse complement strand
TCTCATTCTGAATCGCCAGATTCGCGAAATTCTCCGCGTTTGGTTTAAATTTCCAATAATGAATTCGCCATTCCCTCCCATCCCAAAGAGTGGTCTCCTCTGACTCAGTTGTAAGCAGGTCATAGTCCTGCAATTGGTAGAACATGTTTCTATCCGTTGGTTCGAGAGCATTATCGATGATTCTATTGGAGAAGCCGAAGAAACCCAAAGCGTGCTCCGCGATAGACTCCGCCACATGAGTCTCCATGCTGGTGTCTACCTTGCTCTTGATTGCATGAGTCAGTTGCGCCAAGGTCAGTCCCATCTTCCCACCGGGCACCGTTAGATGCCGAGGTTATATCAAACATCTTGCTAATTGCTCTGATTCTCTGGTCCAGACCACCCGAAGCGGTTAATCTTGGCGCGCTTCTCGAATACTCATGGAAGGGTCCGATTCCACCACTTTCCTAGGCCTCAAAGAATCTGATTCTGGGCCATGGGACATCGTGATCTTGCAAATTCCTCTGGAGATGACTTCCAGCTATGGAGAGGGGACCCAGCATGGTCCCAAGGCATGTATTGAGGCTAGCTCCCAGGTCGAGCTCCATGACCCCATACTGTCGGAGGAGCTCCCGTGCGGAGCGACGATTCATACTGCAGAGCCCTGGACATCAGATGCTCCTAGCCTAAGGGAGCAGTTGGATTCAATCAGGGAGTATGTCAGAGCATGGGTAGATGGCAACCAATTCCCCTTAGTTCTTGGAGGGGAGCATGGTATCCTTCTTCCAATCGTGGAATCACTTTCCGATCATCACCTGTTATCTGATCTCTCAGAGCTTACGATTGTACAGGTTGATGCTCATGCAGACCTGAGGGACGAGTTGAACGGTGAGAGGTTCTCACATGGAACCGTAATCCGTAGGGCTCTTGATCTAGGAGTGGGGAGAGTAATCCAGATTGGAGTCAGAGCTTTCAGCCTCGAGGAGGAAGTCTTGATGGAGTCCGAAGAAAGGGTTCAGACGTGGTTTGCAAAGGATCTCCTTGCCGTCTCTGATGGCAATTCAGAGTGGAAGAGGATGATAAGCAGTCTTGCAGAGATAACAGGACCGGTTTGGCTGACCTTCGATGTGGATGGTTTGGATGGTTCCTTGGTCCCATCAACGGGGACCCCGGTTCCTGGTGGATTGAGCCACTGGGGCTCGGTTGAAGTTATCGAGAGGCTTTTCTCATCGGAGAAATGCGAATTAATCGGAGCCGATATCAACGAGATTGTCCCTGGCAAAGAGGGAAACCTGACCCAGTTCAGCGCAGCATTGATTGCTACAAAGATAGTGTCCTGCTACATCGCTAAGTCTTCGAACAGAAAGGGAGAATGATTGTAGCGTATGACGCTAGAGCGGCGCTATGCGCCGCTTACTAGTTGCCTTAGTCCTTGCTTCGTTGACCGTTGCATCGGCATCTCCAATGGTTGCTGCCCAGGTGGGTCAGCCGGATATTGTTCAGGAGCATTGGTACCACTCATATGCCACACTCACACTTGATGTGAACGAATGGGCAGACGATTATCCAGAGATTGTGGATTTGATCGTTGCAGGTCAAACCGAGCTTGGTAGGAACCTCTGGGTCCTGCGGATTTCAGACTGGAGTGAGGAGAACAAGCCCGATGGGACGGAGAAAGACGTGGTGTACATCGATGGAGGTCATCATGGAAATGAGCATCTGGGCACTGAGCTTGCATTCCTGACTGCTGAGTTCTACATCGAAGGATGGGCAGCAGAGGATCAGGAAGTAATTGATGTTCTTACTACTACGGAACTGCACATTCTAATCATGCTCAATGCGGATGGGAACGACATTGACACGCGTTGGAATATCAACCAAGTAGACTTGAATCGGAATTATGACCATTACTGGAATAACTGCCCCCCGAATAATCCTACTCAGCCAGGAAGTGGCCCTTTCAGCGAGTCTGAAACGCTTGCAAATTCCATCTACATGAACACAGTTGTCCCAGATGCCGACCTATACGTCACGATGCATACTGGGGTCTGGATAATGTTGTACCCATGGGGGAGATGGCCAGAACAACCATCGGACTGGGAACTTTTTCATTTCATCAGAGATGACGTCAATTCAAACATCTCAGAAATCCCAATTCGCAATGCGAATCAGGGCCTGTATCCGAACTGTGGAACTAGTCGTGACTATGGGTACGGCGTGATGGGTTTTCCCACTTTTACCTTCGAGACCGATGACGAGCAGTGGTTGCTGGGAACCATGGAGGCATTGTCAGATAGGCTTGGAGAAGAATTGGACGTGATGAAGTACCTGATAGAGAATATCTGGTATTGGAGAGCTCGGCTTGTTGTCGAGTCACTGGTGGTGGATAACGGGGAAGTGCATGTCGACGTATCCAACCTAGGACGAGCTAGTACGGCGAATGCCACTCTGACCTACGTTACGGAAGAAGGGGAAACTTGGCTACCGAGTGGTTCTGATCCTGGAGACTCACCGTGCGATAGTGAGGAAACGGGGTACAACTACTCCTCCCCTGGATGCGGTTTTGGAGTGAATGCCACAAATAGTACCAAGGTCACTCTTGATTTCGGAAACGCACCCATTTCTAGTGCCGAGGGGCAGTTTTTCCTATTCTACCAGAAGAGGGTTATCGATGCGTCGACTTGGGTTTCAGAGCCAGTGAACGATTCGATGATTGAATTCGACAGTCGGATCGAGAGTGCTCTGTCCTCTCCGTCTGTATTTCTCACCATAGTCTGTGTTTTCCTGGCTGCATTAAGGAATAGAGAAGAGGGCTAGTCTCGCTAATTCTTATTCTGCTCTGAAATGGTGATTTTTCAGTGGAATTGTTTGTAAACTGACCACTAATCGGACAGTTGGGTCTATTTATGAAAATAAGCAATGGTGAATTTAAGGAACTGGGAGCGCAGTTAGTTCTCCCCCTCTTCGAAGGAAGCGACAAGCCACCAAACAACTCCCTCAGTGGCCTTAGCAGGAGTCAGAGGGGACTCGTCAGAGATGCACTAGTCTCCGGGGGATTCGATGGCAAGAAGGGCAAGAGGATGACGTTGTGGACACCGGGTTGCAACATTATCTTGGTTGGGATGGGGACCAAGGAATCACTGAGTCACAAGAGGTCAAGGAACACAGGTGCGAGGTTAATTGCATCCATGTCCAAGAAGAAGGGCCTTGATGTCACGGTCAGATTCACTTCCGGTTGGTCTTCCAAGCGAATGATAGACTTCGCAGAGGGGATGATGCTCCGTGACTACGAATTCCTCTCGCACCAGGAGATCCCAGAGGACCACATCGGAGACCATTGGAGAGTCGAGTTCCAAGCTAGCAGCAGGCATCAGGAGAGTCTCTCAGAAGGCCTTAGCATCACTCACTCGGTCGTTGGAGGAGTTCACCTGGCACGAGACCTGGGCAACGAGCCAGCCAACGTCCTCTATCCTATGGAGTATGCCAGAAGGGCTGTGGAATGGTCCAAGGGGAAGGCCAACGTAGAGGTTGAGGTATACGACTGGGACAAACTGCAGGAACTGGGGATGGGTGGTCTCATCAACGTAGGCAAGGGCAGTGAAAGAAAGCCATGCATGGTTCTCTTCACGTTGAATCCAGATTCCGATGAAGGGATTCAGAGACCCTGCATCGTTGGAAAGGGGATTACTTTCGACACAGGAGGAATCTCGATCAAGCCAACTAGAGGGATGTGGGACATGAAGTACGACATGTGTGGTGCCGCGACGGTCTTCGGACTGATGGCCGCTCTCCAATCGACTCGTTATGAGAGGAGAGTGAACGGTATTGCCTGTCTCGCTGAGAACATGCCAGGTCCTGGAGCCTATCGACCGGGCGACGTTTTCAAAACATACTCCGGGAAGACAATCGAGGTCTTCAGCACCGATGCCGAAGGGAGAAATGTGCTTTCCGATGGACTATGGAAGGCCGGCGAGATGGATCCGGAGTACATCGTAGACCTAGCGACTCTGACGGGTGCCGTGGTGACTGCCCTGGGGAATCAAATCTCTGGCATGTGGGCAAACGAAGAAGGAATCGCCGAGCGACTCAAGGCCGCTTCTATGAGAAGTGGGGAGCCTGTCTGGAGGATGCCTCTGAATGCTCAGTTCCGCAAATACATGACTGATTCTGCCTTTGCCGATATCAGAAATGGTTCGATAGGGGGTCGTGCTGGATCTTCGAACACAGCCGCTTCATTCCTCGAGTTCTTCGTCCCCCACAGGGGGTTCGATGAAGAAGCTGGGAAGATTCCGTGGGTGCACCTGGACATTGCAGGGACGGCTTGGGGTCCCGGTTCCAATGCTCGATCTGAAGGGGAAAATCCACTCTTCCAGTACGGTACTTCTGGAGTTCATGTGAGAACTCTGCACAGGCTTATCACCGAAGAGTGATCAGTCTTGGTCCTCTTCTGAGTCAACGACCTCGAAGTCGGCGTCGACAACCCCATCGTCTCCGCCCTCTTCCTTATCCTCGGCCATCTCGGCGGCAGCTGCTTCGTAGAGCTTGGTAGAGATTGCGTGCATCGACTGCTCCAGTTCGGCCATCTTTGTCTGAATTGCAGCCTCATCGATATCCTCCAATGAGATTGGAGTCTCGTCCTTGACTATCAGAGACTCGAGTTCATCAAGCTTCTCAAGGACAGGCTTGATATCGTCCTCTGAGAGTTTCTCCTCGTTTTCATCAATCATCTTCCTTGTCTGGTAGATTATGCTGTCTGCTGAATTCCTCATCTCTACCTTTGACTTTCTCCTCTTGTCCTCGTCAGCGAACTTCTCCGCATCCTCAATCTTCTGCTTAATCTCATCCTCTGACAGAGAGGTCTGGCTCTCTATCTTGATCGATTGCTCCGTCCCGGTTCCAAGATCCTTAGCAGAGACATTGACGATCCCGTTCGCATCGATATCGAATGTCACCTCAATCTGAGGAATACCGCGTGGAGCTGCTGGGATCCCCATCAAGTGGAATCTCCCGAGAGTGATGTTGTCCTTGGCGAACTCTCTCTCTCCCTGTAATACGTGGATCTCAACTGCTGGCTGGTTGTCTGCAGCGGTGGAGTATGTCTCGGATCTCCTTGAGGGGATGGTGGTGTTCCTCTCAATCATAGTGGTGGTAATGCCACCAAGTGTCTCAATCCCCAATGTGAGAGGTGTCACGTCGAGTAGGAGAACATCGGTAACGCCCTCGTCACCGACGATGATTCCTGCCTGGAGCGCGGCACCCATAGCAACCGCCTCATCGGGGTTAATTCCCTTGAACGGAGCCTTGCCGACCTCCTTCTCGATGGCTTGCTGTACTGCTGGGCCTCTGGTTGAGCCTCCGACAAGCAAGACCTTGTCCACGTCGCCCTTCTTTATGCTTGCATCCTTCATGGCCTGGCGAGTCGGTGACATCGTCCTCTCGACCAAGAAGGAGGTTAGCTTCTCAAACTTTGAGCGGGAAAGTGACATGTCAAGATGCTCTGGCTGACCGTCCCTCATGGTTATGAATGGTAGATTAATCTGGGTTGATGGTGTTCCGGAAAGCTCGATCTTCGCCTTCTCTGCTGCCTCACGTATCCGGCTGATGGCCTGCAGATCCTTCTCAAGATCGATACCAGTCGTCTTCTTGAACTCGGAGACTATCCAGCCCATTACAGCCTCGTCGAAGTCATCTCCACCGAGCCTGTTGTCGCCGCTGGTTGCTTTGACTTCGATCTGTGGTTGGCCATCGACTTGGTAGATCTCCAGGATGGACACATCGAAGGTCCCCCCGCCAAGATCGTAAACAAGAATGGTCTGATCCTCCTCCTTGTCCACACCATAGGCTAGTGCAGCGGCGGTTGGTTCGTTGATTATTCTTAGAACCTCTAGTCCTGCTATCCTGCCAGCGTCCTTTGTAGCCTTCCTCTGAGAGTCAGAGAAGTAGGCAGGACAAGTCACTACTGCTTGTTTCACCTCTGTGCCGAGGTACTCTTCGGCATCGGTCTTCAGCTTCTGGAGAATGAATGCAGAAACCTCCTGAGGAGAATAGTTGTCTTCATCTATATCCTTAGTCCAATCTGTGCCCATCTCTCTCTTTACCGAGATGATTGTTCTCTCAGAGTTGGTTACTGCCTGTCTCTTGGCGGTGACGCCCACTAGGCGCTCCCCTTCCTTGGTGAATGCCACTACGCTGGGCGTAGTCCTGGAGCCCTCCGAGTTGGGGATAACTACTGCCTTCCCACCTTCTATTGTCGCTACGCAACTGTTTGTCGTTCCTAAGTCAATTCCTATTACTGCAGATCCCATTTCCATTTCTCCTATTCTGTGTTCCAAACTACTTCAGTTCGAATGTGATGTCAAGAATACCGTTGTTAATCTCCCATTGGAAATCCCCTGATGATGCATTGGGGAGTACGAATGTTCTGAATGGCCTAATCTGATTGGTTCTAAGCATCTGTAGCACCTCCCCTTCTCCAGTAAGGCTCAACTCAAGGTTATCGGGACCGAGGTCATCGTACTTGGAAACGTCGATGGTCACGAACATCTGATTATCTTGGACGTACATGTCTTCCTCAGGAATCGAGTCGTCTTTCGATGTGTGCTGGCCTTCGTCTACATCGACTCTGACCTCAGATACTGAGGGCTTGATGTGAATATCTACGCCCATCTTCTTCAGAAACTCACCGAGCCCATGAGGTCCACTTAGCATAGATTCGAAGTTCTTCATGAGTTCCTCTGGGTCAGAGTTTAGCCCTAATTTGACTTCACTCATGGACACCTTCTCCGGATCGATGCCCATTTCCTCGAATTGGCTTCTGACTTGTTTGATCATTGATTTCAGGGTTTTTACGTCGATGGGCATGCCCATTTGTTCGAACATCCTGGCCATTTCCTCCATGGATTCCTCGTCGAAATCGTCCCAATTTTCTCCAACCATAATATCACTAGTCAACCTTTAGTTGTATAGTGCGATGGATAGGTGGTATTTGAATGAAACGGATATCCCTCGACGAGATTGTGTCAAATTTCGTATGAACGTATTGAAAAAAGAGGCTTGAGTGGGTGATTACAGAATGGTCGAGTCAGATCACGATATGGCGCTGGAAGACACGGACAGAATTCATGGAAGGACTGCTTTAGTCAACAACGTCAAGGCTGCTTCATCTCTTGCGGGGGCGATTCGATCCACTCTAGGTCCGAAGGGGCTTGACAAGATGCTTGTTGACGGAGACGGTTCTGCTTTGGTTACAAACGATGGAGTCACGGTTCTGGAAAAGGCAAACGTAGAACACCCCACAGCAAGGCTACTTATCGATGCCTCTTCGTCTCAAGATAGGTCGGCGCGAGATGGAACTACTACGACGGTCCTTCTTGTTGCGGAGATGTTACAGAACGCTCTGGAGCTAGTGAGAATTGGGGTTCACCCCTCCATTATCGTAAATGGCTACTCAATTGCATTGGAGGAATCAATCAGCGAGATTGAGAGAGTCTCGAGAGAATCCAATGAGGTTCAGAAGTCGCAAGTTGTGAAAACGTCCTTGCAGGGCAAGGGAGATTCTTCGATATGTGGACTGATTGCAAATCTGGCAGTTGAGGCAGCAAATGGACTAGTGGACGTGGAGGGAGGGGATGAATTGGAAAGAATGGTGGTGAAGCGTCTACAGATTAGGGAAGGTAGTGTCATGGACTCCTCATTGGTCAATGGTTTGATGCTACTAAAATCAAGAGTTGATGCAACCAGTCCAGCGAATTCCGGAAGAGGTGTAATCGCAATCATTGACGGAGGGTTGGAACAGCCCAAGCTACAGGCAGATGCATCGATCGAGGTGAGCAGCCTCGGAGTTCTTCAGGGGTTCCACGAAAGATCTCGAGAGAATATGCAAAAGCAAGTTGAGCACCTCGCATCCCTTGGGATAGATTTGCTCATAGTTAGGGAGGGAATAGCTGACGAAGCGATAACGCAACTGACTGACGCGGGGATTGTGGCATACCGGAGGTTCGAGAGAAATGACATGGATTTATTGTCTAGAATTTCTGGAGCTAAGCCTGCCAGAAACGCCAGTGCATTGGAAATGGAGAATCTCGGTACTTATTCGAAGAGATTAGAGGAAAGCATCGCAGATGTCAAGCACACCATAATCGAAGGTGATGGAGTGGGAATGACTCTAGTAGTCAGAGGATCATCACCTGCGGTAAGGGAGGAAGCAATCAGAATTTTTGACGATGCAATTGGAGTTGCTCATCGCCTTAACAGCAGACCCGGAGTCCTTCCTGGAGGGGGGGCTATACAGTCTCACCTAGCTAGGCATCTGAGGCCTTTCTCTCAGACTCAGTCGGGAAGAGAGCAGCTTGCCATTGAGGCATATGCTTCAGCGCTTGAGTCGATTCCAAGGATTCTTGCTGAAAACGCAGGCAGGGATCCAGTGGAAGTGATTCTCTCTCTATCGGCCGATCAGAAGAAATCGGGTGCATGGATAGGTTTAGACCTTCAGAGAGGAGAGAACTGCGATATGGCGGAGATGGGCATCTTGGATACTGAATTCGTAGTGAAGCACGCACTTTCCGGGGCGACGGAAGCCGCAATCGGTGTGCTCAGAATTGACGACGTCCTCTGGGCTCGAACGGACCCTAGCACTCCAGATTGGGAAGAGGAAGCTGAGGACTAGGAACTCGAGATCCCCCTCAGCATTTCATCGACCAAGGAACTAAGATTGAAATCTGGTGACCAATTCCACTCCCTCTCAGCAACAGAACCATCGATCGAATCTGGCCATGAGTCAGCATATTCCTGCCTAACATCGGGGACGAAGTCACAAGTAAATCCCTCGACTCTTTCTGATATTGCGTTCACCAGCTCCTCCGCTGAGAACGAAAGACAGGGGATGTTGTATCCAGCTCGGGACTCTCCGAGAGAGACATCACTAGAATCCATAAGAGTGAGCGTGGCATCGATTGCATCATCCATGTAGAGCATTGGGAGACGGGTGTTCGGACGTACGAAGCACTCGTAGTGACCTTCCTTTAGTGCAGCATGGAATATTTCCACAGCATAGTCTGTTGTTCCCCCTCCTGCAGGAGCCTTGTATGATATTAGGCCCGGATAACGAATGCCTCGAGTGTCGACTCCGAAGCGTCCTAGATATTCACGAGCTATGGCTTCCCCCGTAACCTTCGTCTCACCATAAACCGTTGTGGGGTTGAGTGCTGCACCCTGAGTGGCATGCTTTGGTGAATCTGGGCCAAAAACCGCTATTGATGATGGCGAGTACACCTTGAGGTTGCAAACCTTGGCTGCCTCTAGTATTGAAATTGTCCCACCTACGTTTATTCTGCGGCATAAATCCGGATTATTCTCCCCTATTGCAGATAGAAGTGCTGCGAGATGGTATATCGTGCCAACTCCCTCATTTTGGCAGATTCTGGAAATCCCATCGGTATCAAGAACATCCAGAATCACGAATGGGCCCCCTTCAACGGAAGAGTGCCCTGCTGATTCCCTAATATCAGAGGCGATTACCGACTCGTTTCCGTGCCTTTTGCGAAGTGCCTGAACCAAATCCGTACCAATCTGACCCAGTGCCCCGGTGACCAGCACCTTGTCTCCCGCGGTGTCCGACATGTGCAATCGTAATTCTAACGCTACTTGAAATTAAAGAATAGGCAAACAGGATTATATTGGCCAACGTTGATAGAGGATGGGCAACTGATTCTAACCCCGTTGATGAGATGAAGTATGTCGTGGTGACGGGTGGAGTACTCTCCGGATTAGGCAAAGGAGTGACTGCTAGTAGCATTGGCGTTCTTCTAAAAAGCGCTGGACTGAGAGTAACTGCAGTCAAGATTGACCCTTATCTGAATACAGATGCGGGAACGATGTCGCCGTTCGAACACGGGGAGGTCTTCGTGCTGGACGATGGTGGAGAGGTTGATCTAGATCTAGGAAACTACGAAAGATTCCTTGATGTGTGTCTGACGAAAGAGAACAACATAACCACAGGAAAGGTGTATGATAACGTAATTCAGAAGGAGAGGAGGGGAGACTACCTTGGCAAGACTGTACAGGTAATCCCTCACATTACCAATGAGATTCAAGACTGGATAGAGAGAGTGGCACACACTCCGAGTGATGGCAACGGGAAGGAACCAGATGCCTGTGTGATTGAGTTGGGCGGGACTGTGGGGGACATCGAAAGTGCGCCTTTCATCGAAGCACTGCGACAGTTCCAATTCAGAGTCGGGCAAGAGAACATTTGCTTTGTTCACGTCAGTCTGATTCCAGTAATGGGCCCAGTCGGGGAGCAGAAGACAAAGCCAACCCAACATACCGTGAAAGATCTCAGAGGCCTTGGAATTAATCCGCATATGCTTGTCTGCAGATCAAAGAATCCCTTGATTGACGACACTCGTCAGAAGATTTCCGCATTCTGTCACGTACCTCCGGAAGCGGTTGTTTCAGCTCACGATGTTACGAATATCTACCAAGTCCCGATAATGCTTGAGAACCAGGGAGTAACTAGGATGCTCTCGGAGAGGTTTGATTTCGAAATCCCAGCCAAGAGGAAAATACTGAAAGATTGGAAAAAGTTGGCTGATCACGTCGACTCGCTAGAGGATGCAGAGGAAGTGCATATTGCAGTTGCTGGGAAGTATACCGACCTCTCAGACTCTTATCTCAGTGTAATAAAGGCCCTTCAACATGCATCTTTCAAGGTAGACAGAAAGCTGGTTATAGATTGGATTGAGTCATCGGTACTGGACGAGAATGCTAGGAAGACGGACCAAGAATTGCATGACGAAGCTTGGAAAATCCTTAGAGCAGCAGATGGAATTCTAGTACCTGGAGGATTCGGTATCAGGGGGATAGAGGGGAAAATTAAGGCTGCAGAGTACGCTAGAGAGAATAATGTCCCTTACTTGGGGGTTTGTCTGGGCTTGCAAGTAGCGACAATCGAGTTCTGCAGGAACGTTTTGGGTATGGAAGGGGCTAATTCTGCAGAATTCGAGGAAGATCCCCCTCACGCTGTCATTGTCTTTATGCCAGAGATATCCAAGACCCACATGGGCGGGACGATGAGGCTTGGGACAAAGCCAACTCCATTCTTAGTGGATGACTGTAAAATCAAGCGCCTATACGGCGGGGCAGAGCACGTAAATGAGAGGCACCGGCACAGATACGAAGTTAATCCCGAACTAATCGAGGATATCGAGAGCTCAGGCTTGGTATACGTGGGCAAGGACGAGACTGGGTCGCGTTGCGAGATTATGGAGCTAGAAGGTCATCCTTATTTCGTCGGCACCCAGTACCATCCGGAATTCAAATCAAGGCCGGATCGGCCGAGTCCTCCATTCCTAGGCCTCCTGATGGCGGCTTCAGGAATGGAAGTCTAATCGACAGAAACTGGTAGGATCCTTGTCGTCCGAAATCCCTGTAGTACCTTCATGTACCTCTTGGATGCGAATTCTTGGTCGAGATCCACATCTCCAGTCTCAATCCTTAGTGCTCTGACTGTTAGGAGTTTTGCAGGTGTCACCACTCCGAGGATGTTGTCAGTACCAATCGAGCCAAGTACGGCTGGAGAAAGTTGCAGATTTCCCCTCCCGATTAGGAAACCCTGACCCCCCATTGGCGAGAGAAGGAGCGTGGTGGGTCCCACATGAGAGTCTAGGAGTGCGAGTATTCCCGATTCATCTAGGTCTGTGCCAACTTGCTCCCCACCAATAGTAGCATCAATTCCAAGAGTCGTCAATTCAAAACCGATGTTGCTCGCTATCTCACGGAGAGTCCCCCCCGAACCCCAGATGATTAGACGGTCGTCACTTACTAGGGAATCCTCGATATGGTCTGATATGCCAATGATGATTTCTTTCTCTGATTCTGTTTCAATCAGCTGTTTAGATCCCTGCATCCACCTCGGAGAATTTGGGGAGAAGGCCTCAGCATAGAGTCGAACTACCCATTTTCCCTTTCTATAGAGTTCCTCGTCTAGATCCAGTACTTCAGTGGAAGATACTAGGAGGTCCCCATGAAGCCATGCTGAAAGGACCTCGGCGGCTGCCTTGGGTGAGCTGGCGAAGCAACCCGAGTGCATCTTCACCCCGGAGGGGACACCTATAATCGGTAGTTCAGAGGATTGTGAATTACCTAGAGAAGCAACGATGTCTCTAGTTGTCCCATCCCCTCCAGAGTAGACTAGAATATCGATTCCATTCTCAAGAAGTCTCTCAATAGCATCTTCAGTATCGGTAGCCGAGGTTTCGCCAGATGACTCATGAACCTCAGAAATAGTCCCAGTCTGAAGTTCCTCGGGAATCCAGTCAGTTCCCATCCTACCTCTGCTGGTTATCCACTCTAGCTGACTTGATTCTCCCCTGTGAATACTAGAGAAATGCCTTAGCATTGATTCTAGACGGGGTCCTGACCTATCCTCAGCCCCCTTCGAACGAGCCAACTCAGCCTGGCCATCTGAGCCTTTGAGGCCTAGTCTACCCCCTAGTCCGGCATCGGGATTAGCTAGTAGGCCAATGCGCACCATGACTCGCCCAGAGGGAACGTGTTCTTATCGGTTCACGCTCGGGACACTGTTCAATGAGGGTCGTGGTCGCACTTGGGGGAAACGCACTTCTCAAGAGGAGAGAGGAACCGACTTCGGAGAATCAGAGGAGGAACGTAAGATCTGCCTGCAAGTCTCTAGTACCGCTTGCAGAGAATCACCAACTTGTAATCACACATGGAAATGGCCCTCAAGTTGGACTTCTCGCAATGCAGTCTGCTTCGTACAAGGAAGTAGAGGAATACCCATTGGATGTCCTTGGGGCCCAGACAGAGGGGATGCTCGGCTATTACATCGAACAGGAACTGGGCAATATGATGCCGACAGAGTCTGCTTTCGCGACAATCCTGACTATGGTTGAAGTTGATCCTGATGATCCTGCATTCCAGACCCCTACCAAACCAATTGGACTTCTATACGGTGAGGAGGAGGCGAAGAAAGTAGCGAAAAAGAGAGGTTGGTCGATAGCCAGGGACGGTGATGGCTGGAGGAGAGTGGTGCCCTCGCCCGAACCTCACAGAATTTTCGAGTTGCGACCCATCCACTGGCTTCTTGAGAAGGGGGTTGTGGTGATTTGTGCTGGAGGTGGTGGGGTTCCGACTGCATACAACTCCGATGGAATACTGAAAGGAATCGAGGTTGTCATAGACAAAGACCGGACAAGTGCACTACTCGCTAGACAGCTAGGGGCCAGACTACTGATTCTTGCGACGGATGCGGATGGCGTTTACGATGGCTGGGGGAGTGACAAAGCGAAGATGATCCGAAGGGCGACTCCGGAGGAGATATCCGGGCGAGAGTTTGATGCGGGCTCAATGGGGCCGAAGGTAGAGGCGGCATGTGACTTCGTTCGTAGAACTGGCGAACGTGCCGTAATCGGTTCGCTATCTGAAATAACGGGAATGGTAGACGGGACTTCGGGCACACAAATCACCATTGAATGAGGGTTTTTGTGTCAATTTACGGCCAAGGCCTTCATATCGGCTGGACGTCGGCGAAGCCGAAGAGGGATACCAGTGGGCATGATTTCCGTTGAAGTTGGCGAGGACGGGCCACACGAGTATGCAAGTGGGATTAGCGCAGGAGAGGTAATCAAAAATGTACATGGAAGAAAGTCCGGAGCCGTAGCCGCATTGGTTGACGGGGAAGAGCGAGATATGTCTTACGCTCTGGAGGAAGACTGCAAGGTTGATCCAATACTGGGTGACTCCGAGAAGGGACTCTACATCCTGAGGCACAGTTGTGCCCACCTACTCGCTCAAGCTGTGACTCAACTTTACCCCGATGCAAAGCCGACAATTGGTCCTCCGATCGAACACGGATTCTACTATGACTTCCACATGGACCCTATTGGCGAAGATGAACTCCGTGAGATAGAGAAGAGGATGAAGGAGCTGGTCAAATCGAACATAGCAATAGAGCGAGAGGAATACTCCAACGACTCACTAAGGGAGTTGTTCAGTGCAAATTCCTTCAAGTTGGAGATAATGGATGACAAGATTGGTCATGATGTGGGCTCTTCCGCATATCGGCAGGGCGAGTTCGTCGATCTGTGCAGGGGACCTCACGTTTCCCTCACTTCACAGTTGAGGTGGTTCAAGCTAACTAGTACTAGCCAGGCCTACTGGAGGGCAGACAGGGATCGTGAATCATTAGTCAGGATTTACGGGATGTGCTATTCCTCCAAGGAAGGCCTTAAGCAGAGAGAACGGCAAATCGAAGAGGCCGCCAGAAGGGATCACAAGAAGATCGGGAAGGAGATGGGCCTCTACATGATTGACGAGTTAATCGGCAAGGGCCTGCCTGTATGGCTACCCAATGGTGAAATCCTGAAATCTGAGATAGAGAAGTTCGCTGTAGAAACGGAGGAGTCCTATGGCTACGTCAGAGTGACCACCCCTGTCTTGGGGAAGAAAGAGTTGTTCGAAATGAGCGGACACCTCCCTCACTACTCCGATGGGATGT
>Ga0302120_10000804_pt1 | contig 14495 bp, 10 predicted proteins | sample AG5_Bottom_MG_FD_203118 | JGI IMG/M metagenome (GOLD analysis project Ga0302120, IMG submission 203118) | Marine microbial communities from Western Arctic Ocean, Canada - AG5_Bottom | ecosystem: Environmental > Aquatic > Marine > Oceanic | place: Canada: Western Arctic Ocean | collected 2017-10-01 | reverse complement strand
CGCAGTTGAAAATGATGTACCAGTTATGTTTGTTACCGAAGATACAACTCGGTCAAAGCCGAAAGATGTCAAAATGATTTACCAAAGAGCGATGGAATTGGGTGTAAGGCGCCTATGTGTATGTGATACATGCGGCCATGTAACGCCTAATGGAGTCAAAAAATTACTAAATTTCATCGATGAAGAAGTGATAAAAGATTCCGGATACATGAGAAGTGAAATCGAAGTTAATTGGCACGGTCATCAAGACAGAGGTTTGGGAGTAGCCAACAACATTGCAGCTGTCGAAGCAGGCGCAGATGTAATCCATGGTACTGCTTTGGGAGTTGGAGAAAGGGCAGGTAATGCCCCACTTGACCAAACACTGGTCAATTTGAAGTTAATGGGTGCTATTGATAATGATTTGACTTTACTAAATGAATATGTAAAGAAAGCAAATGAGTATATTGAAGTCCCATTACCGCATAATTATCCAGTATTCGGGAGAGATGCTTTTGAAACTGGAACAGGTGTTCATGCTTCAGCGGTAATTAAAGCGATGAAAAAAGGCGACCAATGGCTTGCTGACAGGGTTTATTCAGGTGTCCCTGCTGCTGATTTTGGATTAAAGCAAGTTATTCGCATCGGTCATATGGCCGGCCGTTCTAACATCGTCTGGTGGCTTGAACAAAAAGGAATAGAAGTAAACGACGAACTAGTGGCTCATATGTTTGAAATTGCTAAGAGTCAAAGAAGGAATATGACCGATGAAGAAATTCATCAAGCAGTTGATTCATTCAATAGCAATTGAAGATGATAAATTCAACTTTCTTCTTCACCATCACCGATTCCATCGGTGTCAACATCATCGTCTATTTTTGAAGAAGTCCATTCTGAATCAACACCTTCCTCACTCCATTCGCCTTCCAGTGCGAATTCATCAACATCGGCCTCTTCTCTCCAAGATGGTTCTCCTTGAGATCCGCAAGTGATGAATCGGCCATTTTCATCTATTTGTTGTTCTAATAATTTTAGATGTTTAGAGATTGGTAAAAAATGACCTACTGGCATTCCTGCCGAGGTAAAAGGATTTGTTGCTGCGCCAATTACTAAACCGTCTTCAGGTGCGACGACATCAACGGTCAATCCTGGTGTTGCCGGATCGGTAATACTGGCAATAACTTCTCCGTTTTTCATCAATGTCCCTGCACGAACAAACATATCAAGCAATCCACCTTCACCAGCACGAATCCAACTTGAACCTGAAGCCAAAACTCTGAATTTTGGTCTATTTGGCTTGCCCGGAATCATTTTCATAATCCGTAGAGAATTTAGTACCCCATGTATTGCAACTTTGACAGATTCATGGTCTAATAAATCTGCACCACCCGCTTCATAGGTAATTGAAGGGATGTCCATGGAGTTGGCAAGTTTGCGTAGAGAACCCTTTGGTGGTTTCGAGTCCAAAATTATTTCAATGCCGAAAGACTTGGCAAGTAAGTTCGAGCCTACATGGGCTAGGTCGGCTCTTATTTGCGGCATATTTTCTCTTCCCTTTGCAGCGCTGTGTAGGTCTATTATCGCATCTGAATCTTCAATTAAATGGCGTAATATTTGAGCAGAAACCCTTCTAGTAGTGGGGCCTTTAAAATTACCAGGGAATTGACGGTTCAAATCTCTTCCATCCGGGAAGTATCTAGATTTTTCACGATATCCAGGAAGGTTAACCACTGGAACGATTCGAACAGTTCCTGCCAAATGTTTCGGATCTAGTGCCTTACCAATATCGGTAAAAGCATTGCTCAATAGATGAGTGCATGCGCTTGGGCCAGTTAATTCATCGCCATGAATCGCTCCGAGAATAGTAACAGTAGGCCCCGGACGGATGCCATGTAATATTGTTACAGGAATTGGCCATGAATCACCTAATTGGACTTCTAATAGGGGTAATTTGATTGTTCTTAATGTGCCGGGTTTAACGCGCTTTCTGTAGAATCGTACATCCTTCCAGTCAGCCCCTCTATCCCACTCTGGATGGGCTTCGGGCTCATGGGTGGACATTGCTTCTTCGATGGCCATTCTGCGTCTTTTTGGCATTTCCAAGGCGACGCGAACTTTGGTCTTCTTGACCTTCCCCTTGTCACCCATAAACAGGCCTTTCATTCATTGACCATCAATACTACGCTTCTTCGGGATGAATCACCAAAGCAAACATAGGCTTTGAGCATAAGCAACCAACATGAGCGGAGTTGGAGTGCAACGTCAATATGCTGCCAAGTCAATTTGCTTTGGCTGTGGGCCTGCAAATGACAAAGGTTTGAAGATTGATAGCCATCGTATTGACAACGGATTGACGCTAAATTTCACTCCAGAAGAACACCATCAGGCATTTCCAGGTATGATAAATGGTGGAATCATCGGCACACTGTTAGATTGCCATGGCAATTGGACTGCTGCAATTGCCATTATGGAAGCCCAAGGATTAGAAGAGCCACCATGTACTGTAACAGCTTCATATTCTGTAAAATTGCGTCGCCCTACACCAAAAGATTGTGAATTGGTAATTACAAGTCAGGTAAAGGAATTAAAAGATGATAGGGCTGAAATCGAATTATTGTTAGAGGCGAATGGCAAGGTCTGTGCTACAGGTAGTGGGTTATTCGTGGCAGTAAAAGAAGGCCACCCTGCTTATCACCGCTGGAATTGAGGTGATGACTTGGCCAAAGCGAATGGCATTGCTTATGCTGCTTTGTTGCAGTTGAGGGATGATGTCATACACATAATGAAAGACATGCCAGCATGGCAGAATGAAGATGTTGAAAAGTTGGCCGAAATCCCACTCGGCGTGTTGAGAAGAAATGCAACTCAAAGACACGGAGTTACAAGATGGAAAAGAGGTGCCAATCTCAATCAACTGACCGTTTTTGATGTGGAAGTGATAGATCTTCATCCATCTTTATTGAAGGATGAATGGAAAGCATATGCAGCATTTGTCTTGCATCATGAATATATTCACGCACTTGGCTGGAGAGCGCATAATTCTATTTTCAGAGCCTTAGAAACTTCATGGCCGGGCACTATTAATGGGTTAGATGGGCCGAATTTCACAGAATCATTAAGATTAGCAAATGCAAAATGGCTTTGGGTTTGCAAAACTTGTGAAAAATCATATCCCCGGCAAAAAAGAGGCAATGGAAAATACAAATGCAGACATTGTTCTACAATCTTAATCGATAAGAAAGTGCAACCCGAATGAGCAGTTTATTTTTCTATACAAGTAATCGGCTAATTCAAAGCAGAAGTCTACCAGCAAGCACTATGAGAGCGGAGTCTAGGTCAACTTCGTTGACAATCTTATTTCTCTGCATTCTGCTTTCATCTATGATTCCAATCGCTTCAGCAGGATTAACCGACAGTACAAATGGGGGAAAATTGTTTCTAGCCTGTGACGATATTGAGAATTGTTCATTATCATCTACTGCAGCAACAGGTGAAGAAATGATTTCTCAAGATGTGGTGACAACTCCGGGCCAATCTAAGAAAGTAACTTTGGAATTTGAAATGGAGCCGCAACAAATAGAATTGGCATTACTGCCAGATATTTTGGATGAAATGGTAATTGATTTACGTTTGAGAGAAGATGTAACAGGTTGGACTCGGCCAGAATTAGATATCTCTTTGATCATCGGAAATAGTGTGACGGATTGGAATTTCCCTGCTCAGAACATTCCTTCTCAAACCGCCAATGAACCCTATAGAATAACTGATGAAGTACTTGATTTAGAGAATGAAAGGTTGCTGTGGGCAGGGCAAAATGTACGCTTAAGACTAACCTTTACAATCGATAGGCCAAGTACTTGGGAACTACATCTTTGGGGTAATTCCTTGTTAGAATTGACAATCCCATGGTCACAAAATATCGAGGAAGCAAATAGTGATGAGCCATCAAGTGACTCTAATCCAATAGATGCTGAATTTGAAACTGTGCATTATGGTGCATTAGTTGAAAATGATAGAGATTGTTGGACATTTGAAATCGAAGAACATGAATTGCTGAAAGTGATTATAATTTGGCAACCAGTGCCAATTGAAATTGAACAGTCTCATGGTTTACCAGATTTAATAACACCCAATGGAAGGCTATCTGGACAACCGGAAATAATATTTGAAGAAGATGAGGAGGAAACTAGAATTTCATATCGCTGGAGGGCATTACCAGTAGGTCAATACAATCTATGCTTCGGTGGTAAGGCTGGCGCATTTCAATCATATTCTTGGGCTGGATTATTAGGATTCGAAGGAATGGGGCCAATAGATCCTACTGGTTTTGAAAGTGAGTCATATTTCCCTGCAGGTTCTGCAATAATAGATGACTCTGTAACGGCAATAAATCTGCAAAGAACTAGTAGCCCGATATTGATGCTAAGCATTCTATCTTTTCTCGGTTTTGGCTTCGGAGCACTGCGATTAACAACATCAGCAACAGTTCGTTTCGGACTCTTTACACCCGGTGTTATTCTCTTACTTTTTGGCGGTATAATCAGTCCAATATGGGCATTAGCAGACGAGGTTCAACTCGAAGATGAAATTTCATTTGATGAAATGATAGATATGAGATTACAACAATTGTGGGATGTATCATATCCTGGAGTTCCACAACAAACCTTGGTTGAGCATACTGGTTCTACATGGGGTATGTTAGATGGTGAAACGTTCAAACTAAGACTAAATGTTGAAAAAGCATATCCCCTACCCGATGGAAGATACCAATTATTAATTCCTGAATTACAGTCATTCAGATTAGATAAGGCTATATTTTCGCAAGTCGCAGAAGGTGGTGCACAAACCACCGATCAAGGAATGCTAGAACAACAGACTGTGAAATTCATACTACTCGCTGGGCGTTCGTTATTATTGGACCTTCTAATTTTGGAAGCTTTGATGGTGGTTGACGAGGAACCGTCGTCATCCATCTTCCATCTTGAAGTTGACATGGTTGAAACTAGTTCAACTGGGGCGATTTCAGTGCCTGCTTGGGGTACTAGGCCCTCATTCATTTCACAAGGCGAGTGGTCCAAATTGCAGTCTGGATTATTCCCAGAAAGGATTTCTGTCACATTATGTGATTGTGAATTGGATTTGTTGGATGTTAGATTCACAGAATCACAGGGATTTGATCTTGCAGATATACCGGATGCAACATTGATACGAAATGCAGGTGAATTGATGGATAGTTCGGTATTAATTGCAGTACTTGGTTTTATCTTATGCCTAGTAGCAACACGAATTGAGTATGTTCGGTATATGGGTGCAATAGAACTAGCGCAAACAATGTTTACGCAAGACAAATGGAATTGATTAATCACTTCTTTTCTAGGGCTTCATCAATCGCTTTCTCGACATCAGATTCTTCTAGTTTCGAATCTTTTGCTGCCTTCTTGATAGACTCCGATTCTTTTTTAGTAATTTTCCCATCTTTTGCAGCCGATTTAATGGCAGCCTTAACGTTCATTTCTGCTGCTTCAGCATCAGTGATACCCAAGGCCTGTTGGAATGATTTTAATTCTGCTAATTCTTCTTCGGTAATGATTCCATCTTCCCATGCTGAACTATATGCTTCAACAAGGAATTTCTTGTATGCATCTGGGTTTAGGAGGACATCACGAATTAGTCCATGGTTTACGCCTGAACTGGCAGGCGCAGCTTCTAGTATTGCGATTGAACGGCGTATTTCTTTAACAGCCATATCTTTCAAACCATGCCCAGCCCAAACAGCACCGGCGGCAACGACGGCCGCTGCAAACCAGCGCATAACGTCAGGATCAACCAGATTTCCTGGGCTAATCAAATGGAAAATACCTAGAACAGCCATCGCTGCACCGCACATTACTTCGAACCAATCGTTCAAGTCAGGTTCGTCATCAAATACTGAAAGACGCTCTTCCACAATCGACTCAACATCATCGCTCATGAAATAGGCACCGTTAGCGGTGGGTATTAGGGATACCGCATGTTAGGAGAGAGTTTTCGGCAAAACTTACAAGGTTATTGATGGCGAATTATTAAATTTCTAGCAAAATGAATAGGCGCGCTCCTTTTGGACTGTTGGCGAGTATGTGACTTTATGTCGGCGCAACATCGTGAGGTGATGTCTTTAGATTTGCCCGATAATGCAAAGAGATTTTTTACTGACATATGGGGGATTAAGAAATTACATCCGCCACAATCAAAGGCTATGCCTGCAGTGTTTTCAGGATCCAATACATTATTGGCAATACCAACTGCAAGCGGTAAGTCTCTAGTTGCTTACATTGCTATTTTGCGGAAATTATTAGTTGATGATATCGGTTCAAAAGCAGTATATATCGTACCGTTGAAGGCATTAGCCAGTGAGAAATATGAAGAATTAAAGGAGATGGGTGACCATCTCGGTTTAAAAATAGGTCTTGGAATTGGTGATTCGGTACGTGAAGTCGCAAACACAGATACGTGTGATATTCTAGTCTGCACATCGGAAAAACTGGATTCCATCATGCGTTCAAATTCAGATGTCGTTGCAAATGTTTCGATTGTAATAGCCGATGAATTTCATCTTATGAACGATTCATCTAGAGGTCCAACCTTAGAAATAAATTTAACTAGGCTTAGGTATCTAAGGCCCGAGTCGCAATTGGTTGCTCTCTCCGCAACCGTTGGTAATTGTAAGGAGTTGGCAGAATGGTTAGATGCCACATTAGTACAATCAGATTGGAGACCAGTAGCACTCGAGTACTCCACTTTTCACGATTTACATATCGAACCTAGAATGGTCCAATCATCGCAAATTGGTGAAGAGATAGAAAAATTGAATCCGCCTAGAGATATCGAAGGTCCAAAGTCACATCCAGCCGGAGCGATCGTAATTGATTCACTTGCTCAAGATGGACAGTTACTCGTTTTCGTCGGAACTCGTCGTTCTGCCCAATCTGAAGCTCGCACTCTTGCGAAGCGGGTCAAAAAAGTCCTGGCCAAACAAGATCCAGAACGCCTGGCTAAGTTGCAAGAATTGGCCGCGAAACTATCAAGGAATACTCAATCTACAATGGGTGAGTCATTATGCGAATCAATATCAGGTGGTGTTGCGTTTCATCATGCTGGGTTAACACATACTCAAAGAAAAGAAGTTGAGTCGGCATTCAAGCAAGGATTGTTAGTTGCTTTGACAGCGACACCGACTCTTGCAGCAGGAGTGAATTTACCTGCGAGAAGGGTACTTGTTAGAGATATCAAACGCTGGGACGATGGAATGAGCAGGCCTCTTCCGGTAATGGAAATGCGGCAAATGCTCGGACGTGCTGGAAGGCCAAGATACGATGATTTTGGAGAGGCATGGATTCTCTGTAAAGGGACAGATGGTTGGGAATTAGCAGATGAAGTCAGTGATAAATACTTCTTTGGCCCGATTGAAGATATTACTTCTAAACTAGCCAGTGAACCGGCGATGAGGATGCATTTATTGTCGATGATCACGTCGGGTGGAATGCAGCATCGTTCGTCAATTTTTGATTTTTTCAAGGCTACTTTCTTAGGTCATTGTATTTCATCGGTGGTGCTTGAAGAACGCCTTGATAAGATGTTAAAATGGCTTATAGATGAGCGATTTATAAGAAAGGATGGAATTGATGAACATTTCTCGGTGAGCCATGATAGCAAGCAGCAATCCGATGAGAGTTCTGATTCAGAAACAGATATGCCGGCGTGGGCAAAAATAGCCGATTCAACAGGAGGCGTTGAGTTCAAATTTGAAACAGAAAGTTATTCTGAACAATCGTATGTGAATAGGAGTTCAGCACACACTGGTGCAACTCTTGGTTTTTCCAATGCTGCTGATTTGAGAAGTGTGGGTGGATGGAAAGCAGAAAACTCCACTGATAATTTAGCGATGAAATATGAAGCGACGATAATGGGGGAGCGAGTCACTCAATTCTATTTGGACCCACTCTCAGCATCTATTCTAAGGCATGGATTGAGGAGAGCAATACGTCGTTTAGTAAGAGATAATGCTCCCGTTACTGATTTTGGTTTATTGCATCTTGCAACCGCGACTCCAGATTTTTCTTCACTATGGGCTAAGTCAAAGGATATGGCCCAAGGTTCACCACTATGGGTCAAAACAAATTCTGTTGAAGATGAATTATTGCACGACTCATCGTATGAAGAGAGATTACTCGGTTATGTAAAATCTTCATGGATGCTGGAAATGTGGATGGATGAGAATACGCTAAGAGAAATCGAAGCAACATTAGAAGTTACTCCAGGTGATGTAAATTATCGAGTTGATATCATCAGTTGGTTAATGTCAGGTGCACAAGCAATTCTGATGGCAGATGATGTGTTTTCTGAAGAACATATGGAGCACATCTCAAAACTATCCACTCAAATTGATATCATCAAACAAAGGGTTAGACACGGTTGTAAGAAGGATCTACTGCAATTGGTAAACCTCCGTTCAATTGGTAGGAGAAGAGCTAGAGAACTCGCAGCGTTGGGATATAGAAGCGTCAAAAGTTTGGCATCTATGAATCAGAAAGAGATTTCAACCCTGTCTAGTAAACGCGGCTGGGGGCCAAAAATCGTTGATAATTTGCTTATTGAAGTCGGCAAATACATCAAACGTGAAAATGCCGATAAAGGCAACTTAAAATTTTTAAAGTTTGATAAGAGCCTCAATTCTGAACAATTACGAGATGATGATGTTCCACTAGATGGCGAGAATTAAGCGGTTGATTGAAAATAGAAGCGCCCCTGCCTCGTAACGATGACAATGCCTAAGTTTCCTTGCATTGCATGGCGAAGTGACAAACCCGTTACTTCAAAACACTTGATTGGTAAGTTCCTTGAAAACAGATTTGATGAAAGATGGATGTTGGTAGCACAACATGCAGTTCAATTTGAGCAGCAACTTTGGACAGCTTGGAATTGCTGTGAAAGGAATTTTGCTAATGGCAACCAACTCGCCAGAGGGAGGGATGCAGAATTCTTGCGATATATTGCTGGGACGCATCACGTTAGTGAGGCATTTTCTAGGGCTGGCATTCAAGATGGAGTTACAGCAGGGTGGATTTTATATTTACCAAAACCGATATTGACACATCAGGGGGTTGCAGGCTTGCAGCCCTCGGGTTGTGATGAGGTTATTTCTAGTCAATTTGAATCCGATTGCCGCAAATTACTTTCAAACCTCGGATTACAATATGTCGATGAGGTGCCAACATTCTCTCCAGAGGCGGCCAAAAAATTAGGATTGGTAACTGAAGGGATTCCTCAAGTCAACCTTCAACAAGGATTAGTGGGGCATATTTTATCCGCTGATTTTTCAGCATAATCGTCATTTTAGGACAAATAAGTTCTAATCTTTCAATAAGAGAGTTCAAGCACTGTGGGCCTTTACCTAAATCTATGGTGATGAGTTCTAGTCCATCAAACTCTGAAATTACAACAGGCCGTTATTTAGACCAAAGAAAGATTGGTAATGCCTTACAGCAGGCTGTTGATTTCGGTGCAAGTTATGCAGAAGTAAGATTGGTTGCAGAGACTGGTTCAAGTGTAAATCTAAGAGATGGAATCTTGGAAAATGCGATTCCAGGTCAAGAAGTAGGCGCAACTCTTAGAATTCTTGCAGATGGTGCATGGGGAGTTCATTCAACTACTGACATAGCATCGTTACCTGAGCAAATTGAATCTACTGTTAGATTGGCAAAGGCGGTTGCAAAGCGCAGGTCAGGTTCTGACAAACCAGTACAGTTGGCCGAAATACCAATTTTTCAAGATGAGATTCACTGGCGTCCGAAAAAGGATATCAGAAATACCGATCTTTCAACCAAAATAGACATGTTGAAGAATATCGCTGATAGTGCAAGTGATCACGAAAAAGTAGTTTCAACCACTTGTGGGTGGTCCGATGAACATATCCATACCGAACTATTGACCAGTGAGGGTATGGATAGAGTTTGGTCTTTCCAGCGCTCATTGGTAAGAGGTATGGTTACAGCAAGAGATGATAACGAAGTAGTTTCCTATAGAACAAGATATGGAGGGGAAGGTGGCCTAGAATTAATCGAATCTTGTGACTTAGGTCAACTCGGTAACGATGCAATGGTTGCAGCACTAAGATTGTTGAAAGCAAAACGTGCACCTTCAGGAAAAATGCCACTAATTGCAGACCGTGATCTTACTGGCGTATACATTCACGAGGCACTTGGCCATCCATGTGAAGCAGATTTAGTCGCAGCAGGAGACTCTTGTTTAGATGGTAAATTGGGTCAGAAGATTGGGTCAGATATTGTTACAGTTGTAGATGACCCAACTATGAGAGGAGGATATGGCGCTTATCCAATAGACGATGAGGGAGTAGATACTAGGGCTAAGAGATTGATTACCAATGGTGTTCTAACCGAATATCTCAACCATAGGGAAACAGCGGCACATTTCGGTATACAACCAAATGGAGGTGCTCGTGCCCAAGATGGCCTGCATCACCCACTTGTCAGAATGTCAAATACGATGATAATGGGTGGTAATCATGATACCATTGATGATCTGATGGAAGATATTGATTATGGAATATATGCCTGTGGTTCTCGTGGTGGTCAGGTTGATACTGGTAAAGGTTCATTCCAATTCGCAGCACAGGAAGCGTGGCTAATCGAAAACGGGGAACTGACAACGCCTTTGAAAGATGTTAGCGTTAGTGGATTAACACTAGAAATTTTACAAAATGTAAACGGATTAACTAGGGATGCAAAGTTAGCAGCACCTGGTTTCTGTGGCAAAGGGCAAACCGTTCCGGTTGGAGATGGTGGCCCAATAATGCGTATTAGCGAGGCGTTGGTGGGATAAATGCTACCGGATGATGCTGTAGCGCGTATCGTTGAAGGTGCGCAATCAATTGGCAGGATATGCCAATCCAAAGGAATTGGTGAGTGGGAAGTTGTCGCATTTCAATCATATGGTCATGAATTAGATATTGAAGCGGGTAAGATAACACTTGCAGCCGGAGGAGGAGACGGCGGATATGGTGTACGTGTATTGGATGGTGGGCGTTTTGGATATGCTCATTTAGTAGATGTTTCAGGGGCCGAGCATGCCGTTTCTCAAGCAATTTCTATTGCAAAGGTTTCACCTTCCGTTGAAGGTTTTTGTCTTCCACAAAATCAAAAATCAACCGATGTATTAGGTCGGTGTGATAGTAAGATTCTAGATGTTAGTCCAGAAGACCTATTAGAACAAGCGGATTCAATATTGAGCGAAGTCGCTTCATTGGATTCAAGAGCGGTTGTAACTGGTGGTGGTGTCGGCGTTTCAGCTACAGCGGGAGCCATAGTAACCAGTCAAGGAATTCTATCCAGTGGGATCACAACTTCGCATGGAGCGGGAGTTCAAGTTAGTATAGATGAGAACGATGAATTAACCAGCGCTTGGGAAAGCAGTTCTAGTCGTGAATTACTAAAATCAATTCCAGATTGCATCGAAACTTCGGTTCATTGGGCTCAGTGTACCAGAGGGCCGATAGAAGTTGATTCACAAGCAGTTGATTGTCCGGTGCTGATGACTAGTGAAGGTTTCTCACCATTGTTTTCTGTTTGTATTCCAGCAGCAGTCAAAGGTGAGAAATTGGTAAGGAAAGAGTCTTTTTGGTCTGGTAATGAAGGGCAAATGGTCCTTGCTAACGACTTGACCCTAATCGATGATGGATTGATGGAAGGTGGGATGGGCAGTTCAAGCCTAGACGGAGAAGGAGTTCCTAGACAGACTCAGACTTTGGTGGAAAATGGAAGACTAGTAGGCTCTATGTGGTCTACTAGAGATTCTGCACAAATGATGGCAGAAGGAAGAATTGAGTATGCCCAATCAACTGGCTCAGCCTCTAGGGGTAGCCATCAATCGCCACCATATACTGGCTGTTCCGATATGATTCTAAAATCAAGCAAAGGCGGAAAGAGTCGTGATGATTTAATTTCTCATATGGAAAATGGATATATTGTCCACAGTGTTATGGGGGCTCATACCGCTAATCCAACCAGTGGTGACTTCTCTGTTACAACAAGTACGATCTTGAAAGTAGTTGATGGTCAAATCTCAGGACCGATTAAGCAAGCAGGCCTATCAGGAAATATTGCAAAGGCGCTATCAAAGGATGTATTCTTGGGGGATAGACCGATAATCCAGGACTCATATTCTACTGGAGGGATGCATATTCCTGATGTATTGGTGATGGATGGATTTAGAATAAATCCGGCTTGAAGTTGAAATATTACATTTTAATATTTATTAAATCACTCAGTTTACTTTCACTTTTCATAATTGGGTCGTGAAATTGTTTATTAGCCCTAGTCTATTTTGTTTAGTTCCATGGAGGTCAAGGGAGTGTCAAGTCTCAACCAAATCGCACGAAAGCCCGCATCCTATTCAGTGAATAGGACACTAATGAATGAAAATAATAGAGGTGTCAAATATGTCTGATGGACAGTTTGATTCCTATATTGAAGCAGTACAAAAGGAATGCCCAGATGCAGATTCCGAAACGATTGCTGCAGCATTCTTGAAGTACCAAGAAGATTTCAAAATTCCTCCTCAAGACTCGATGAGGTCTATCATTAGAAGTCTGAACAGTTCAAAGTCAATGCCAAACACTAGGGCTGGTGGCTCATCTTCTTCATCCCAACCAAGAGCGACAAAGAAAGTCGAACGTTTGAATGAATTGAAGGCTGATGATAAGGAAATTGAAATCGAAGTTGAAATTATTTCACATAATTTGCGTGAACAAACAATTCGCGGTGAACAAAAGCAAATCGCTTTCGGATTGTTAGAAGATAACCCTTGGGCAGAAAACGGCGACAAGAATCGTTGGGAATACAAAGATTGGGCACCGAGTCCAAATCTGGCACCTGGTTCAATCGTAAGACTTGAAGGGGTTTCAGTAAATGAATATCAAGGAAAAATGTCCCTGAATATCAATCAATCCTCCCGAGTTGTTGTTATCCGTGAAGGAACTAAACCAGTGGTCGCGCCAGGTGAAGCTCAAGACATTGCTTCACTCCCAACTGATGGGTATGTCTGCGTAGTTGGTAGAGTTCTCTCGTCAAGAGAAGACCAAATACACAAAAAGGACGGATCAGGTTCAATAGACATCGTCAGAGGAAGATTGGCTGATGAATCAGGAATAATTGGATTCCTCTCTTGGGAATCATTTGAACATGAAGTTGGGGCCTTGATAAAAATTGATGGTGCTCAAATCCGTACCTTTAGAGATACACCTGAGTTGAATTTTGGAAGAACTACAAAAGTTGAATTATTTCACGATAAGAATTTTTCAGACATTGAAACATTATCCAAGCAAACGGTCTTGACAGTTTCCGAGTTAAGAGATGGTGCAAGAGATGTTGATACAGTTGTACAGATTATCGAATGGTCAAAAAGAACATTCACCAAAGATGGTGTCGAAAAATATCTTTGGTCTGGGCAAATCGCAGACCCAACTGGAAGATGTCGAATGAGTGCATGGGAAGATTTGCCTATAGACGTAGATAGTTTACCACTCACTGTAAAGCTGAAAGGCGTCAGAGTAAGAGCATGGCAAGGAATACCAGATATCACAGTTGACACAGCAGATCAAGTTGAAATTTTGGATAAATCTCCTTGGGATGAGAATATTGATTTTAGTACACATACAGTAGAAGTAGTTCTCAATGAATTGGCAACTGGGGCGAGCAGGGTCGGTGTTACAACCGAGGCAATCGTAGTAAGTGTTAGGGAAGATTCTGGCTTTATTCAAAGATGTACCGAATGCAGGAGAGTTCTGAGAGATGGACATTGCGTAACACATGATGCTAATGACGGTGAAACAGATGTTAGGATGCGATTGGTTATCGATGATGGCTTAGCAAGCATGTCCTTACTAATTAACAAGGAAGGAAGTTTAGGTCTACTTGCTATGACCGAAGAACAACTTGGTTCAGAGATTAATTCAAATGGACAATTAGATTTCGTACAAACTCTAAGGTCAAAAATGTTAGGGCGAAATATTCGTGCTTCAGGTCGAACAATAGTTGATGAACAAGGTGGTATGATGTTGGCAGATAGTGCAGAAATAGTCGAAGAGGATGCTGAGATGAAAGCAACTGAAATCAGAGCACAATGGGGGGTGAATTGATGCAAGCAGGACCTAGGGCAAAGCGCCAACCTGCATGGCATATGCTCGCATCAGAATTTAGAGATGCAACTCTTAACGAAAAAGGGTCTGGAGAATTTGATCCATCCTTTGTAATTACCAAGCTAGGGGCGAAAGTAAACCGTGTAATAGTCGCAGGTTTGCTAGAGAGATTAGAAGTTCGTGAAACAGCAAATGGTTCGACTTTGTATCAAGGTCAATTAAGAGACCCTTCTGGGCAACATTATTTCTCGGTTGGAGATTATGCTAGTGAAGCAATGCGTGAATTAACAACGACATTAACTGCAAAAATGGAAGCAGGTGAGCC
>Ga0302120_10000803_pt1 | contig 14517 bp, 7 predicted proteins | sample AG5_Bottom_MG_FD_203118 | JGI IMG/M metagenome (GOLD analysis project Ga0302120, IMG submission 203118) | Marine microbial communities from Western Arctic Ocean, Canada - AG5_Bottom | ecosystem: Environmental > Aquatic > Marine > Oceanic | place: Canada: Western Arctic Ocean | collected 2017-10-01 | reverse complement strand
TACCCTGGAGAGGATGAGTACTCCTACACTTACACCCGCGTACAAAATCTCGTGAAGTACACCGTCATCAACGTCTCCGACAGAACTGCTCCAGAGGTCGAGCGCGAGATCTATATTGAGGGTAATTACCACACCGCGAGACTGGTTAACGGAACCATGCGCTCGGTAACCCACCTGTGGACCTACATCGAGGGCATGCGCACATGGGTCTACCTGCCAGAAACCTACTGGGAGTCAGACAACGACGAGGCGAGGATGGAGATCTGGAACGAGAGTATGGAAGACACTATCGCCGCCAATCAGGCCATCATCGACGACCTGACCCTCGACGACTTCGCTCCACACATCTACGAGATTGGTGAGGAGGGTTTGTTCCAACACCCAATAAGCTCGGGAGACTGTAGCGAGTACTCGGCCAGCGCCGACAGCGCCGGCCGTGGTTTCACGACCATCATGACGATCCAGATGCTCGACGATGATTCTGAAATGGAAGTCGATCACATCACCTCCTCATGGGCGCATGTGTACGCCTCTCAGGATGTCATGGTGTTAGCAGAACCCGCCAATGACTGGTGGTGGTTCTGGCGTAACTCCGGCTGGGATGATGCCACTAACATTCACGTCTTCGACATCAGCGACCCCTCAGAGACGACCTACGTCGCCTCTGGCAGGGTTGATGGTACGGTGCAGGACCAATTCTCACTGTCGGAGCACAATGGGGTCATCCGCGTCGCTACCACCGAGGACGCATGGGGCCGCTGGTGGCTTGAGGGCGAAGAGTGGACAGGTCCCACAAACAATGTATTCACTCTATTCGCGATGGAGTGCATGATTCCTGAGGGATGTGAGGACGACTCCACCGAGTTGGTGCAAATCGGCCACGTCGGCGACATCGCCGCAGGCGAACGTATCTGGAGCGCACGCTTCGTGGGCGACCGCGCCTACCTAGTCACCTTCCGCAACATGGATCCGCTCTGGGTCATCGATCTCACCGATCCGACCGACCCGGAGATACTCGGCGAGCTCGAGATCCCAGGCGTCTCGACCTATATCCACCCGGTCGATGCTAACACTCTGCTGACCATCGGCATTGGACCCGGGCCCGACGGCGAAGGACTAGACTGGTCCATCACACAGATCTCTCTATTCGATGTCAGCGACCCTACTAATCCAGTGCTCGCTGACTCACTGCCCCTATCTCCGGCCTACGAGGACGAAGACTGCGATGAGGGGGGTTGCGGCTGGTCGTGGTCATTCTCCGAGGCCACCTACGAGCACAAGGCATTCACCTATTGGGCGCCTGAGCAACTGCTCGCAGTACCACTGTCCACCTACCGCTACATCTGGGACGAGGTTACCATTGACGGGCGCACCTACACCTACTCCGGCTACGAGTTCGTTTCCACCCTCGAACTCATTGACGTAGACGTCGAGAGCGGCACGCTCAGCACCCACGGAATGGTCGACCACTCCGAGTTCTACAACGAGGATGGCCTGTCAGGTTGGTGGGGAGGTTCGACTAGCATCCGCCGATCGATATTCATGGGCGACTACATCTACGCATTTTCCACCGCCGGCGTCTCGGTCCACAGGACCGACGACCTCGAACTCATGGTCGAGATAGAGATCCCTGGGTACGATGTACCCAAGGTCTACTACGACGACGATGAAGGCGAGACCACTGACCCGGACACCACCTCGTCTGATGGCGAGGATCAAGAGGATGACGAGAACTCCGCAACTCTCGAGGGCTAATCAGGAGAACTCGAGAGCGCGCCCAGCAGATCCGGGAGCAGTCACAGCGTTGCCGCGCAATGTACCACCCGCATTACGCGAATGCACCACCACCCCGTCGACGATGGTGAGCATCGGCCATCCTGTCAGTGCCATCCCCTCGAGTGCCGTCCAACCGACACGGGTCCAAGTGTCTGTGTCGTGGACCTTCCTGCGAGACTCCATATCGACGAGGACGAGGTCGGCGTCCATACCCTCGGCTAGTCTGCCTTTGCCGGTCATGCCGTAGACCCGAGCAGGCCCCTCACACATCCAGCCGACCACGTCGGGCACACTGCATTTGCCGTCAGCCGCGTGCGTCAGCATCAGCGGCAGTGAAGTTTCCACACCAGGCATCCCCGAGTGCGCTTGCGGGAATCCCAGTTTCTTGTTCTCAAGCGTGTGCGGGGCGTGGTCGGTGGCAATGCAATCAATGGTGCCGTCCCTCAGACGCCGCCACAGTGTCTCACGGTCCTCGGCGTATCGGATTGGCGGATTCATCACCAACCTAGTGCCACGCTCGGCCACGTCACTGTCGTCGAAAGTAAGGTGCTGTGGGCAAACCTCGGTAGTGATTAGGCTGCCTTTGTTATTCGCCAGCCAATCGGCTTCGAGAGCACTGGTCAGGTGCAGGACGTGCAGCCTGTGTTTGTGTGACTCCGCTAGCGCCGCCGCTCTCTTGGTGGCAATGAGAGCAGTCTCGCTGTCCCGCCACTCAGCGTGTGCGGCGGCATCGGTCCTGTGCGCGAACTCGGGCTTACGGGCGTTCAACCTGTCCTCGTCCTCAGCATGAACGGCGATAATGCCCGCCGTGCCCGCAAAGATGTTCTCGAGGTGCTGCTGCTGATGCACCAACAGGTTCCCCGTGCTGCTGCCCATGAACACCTTGATGCCGCATATCCCGACTGTGGGCGAGGGAGAGTCGGGGGTGCCCACTGCTTGCTGCAGGTCGACCACGTTGTCAGGAGTGGCACCGATGAAGAAGCCATGATGTGTCACCGCGCTGCGAGCCGCTGAGTCTAGCTTGGCCCGCATTGCTTCCAAGGTGGTAGCGGCTGGGACATTGTTTGGCATATCTAGGAAGGCGGTGACCCCGCCGGCAGCCGCAGCCCTACTGCCGCTGCCGAGGTCTTCCTTCTCGGACTGTCCAGGCTCACGGAAGTGCACCTGAGGATCAATTGCACCTGGAAGCAGGTGCAACCCTTCAGCATCAATCATGGTCTCACCGTCAAGCGGCTCCAGACCCCCTCCAGGGGCGACCAACGCGATCCTTCCTCTGGCCACTCGCAGGTCGCCGTGAGCGATACTGCCGCCGATGACCATTGCCGAGTTGCGAATCAGTAAGTCACCAGTCACTCTCTCACCTGAAAGGCTACGGTGCGAGAAGTCCCATGACTGTTCGCGTGCGCGTTCATACCTTCCTTCCGTCTAAGGTGCTGTTCATATAACCAACCGTAGACCCAAGGACATAGCGGGTTGGAGTAGCCAGGTTATCTCGTCGGGCTCATAACCCGGAGACCGGTAGTTCAAATCTACCACCCGCTACCATAGACGAACATAACTAAAAGTGAAAATCGTTGTACTGAGAGCAGACATCGAGGCAAAGCACTTTCAATCGTCGGCAGGGGTCAATCGTTTGTTCAAATACTATCGAACCCCGATAGAGGTTGTAACAAGGTGAGAGACATGACCAAGAAGACAGCAAGTGAGAAGATCGAAGAAAGCAAGATAGTGATTGATGTGGACGAGCCTGAGAGTACCGTAGAGGATCTTCCAGGAGTTGGTCCCGCGACAGCGGAGAAACTGCGCGAAGCAGGCTTCGATGAATTGCTCTCCATAGCGGTGATGAGCCCGACTGAGTTGGCTGAGCAAGCCGAATTGGGCGAGGCCGTAGCGGCCAAAATCATCTCCGGCGCGAAGAAGATGGCCAACATAGGCGGCTTCATCAGTGGTACAGCACTTCTAGACCGCCGCCGACAGGTGCAGAAACTCACATCGGGAACCTCGGCATTGGATGAGCTACTCGGTGGTGGCTTCGAGACCCAGGCTATCGTAGAGGTCTACGGCGAGTTTGGCAGTGGTAAGACCCAGATCGGGCACCAGCTCGCAGTCAATACGATTCTGCCCTTGGATCAGGGGGGATTCGACGGCGAAGTCTTCTACATCGATACCGAGGACACTTTCAGGCCCGAGCGGATAACGCAGATGGCCGAAGCTGTTGGGATAGATCCACTGGATGCCCTTGAAAGGATTCATGTCGCCCGGGCTTACAACTCAGCCCACCAGATACTCCTAGTGGATGAGATCAAGAGGATGTCAAAGAATATCGATGTCAAGTTAATCATCGTCGACTCGTTGACCAGTCATTTCCGCGCAGAGTACATCGGACGCGGCATGCTGGCCCCTAGGCAGCAGAAGCTCAACCGTCACTTGAAGGAACTCAAGCAAGTCGCAGACGTCCAGAATGCTCTGGTTCTGGTGACTAACCAGGTCATGTCGAAGCCCGATGCGATGTGGGGAGATCCGACGAGAGCCATTGGAGGGCATATCGTAGCACACGCCAGCACATTCCGCTTGTACCTCAGGAAGTCGAAGGGGGGCAGACGCATAGCCCGCCTCGTCGACAGTCCTAACCTGCCTGATGGCGAAGCGGTCTTTACCGTGACATCCGAGGGCCTAGAGGACTGATTCCTGTAGGTTCCTCGGGTCCGAAAGACCAGGGGTATCTCTGAACCACTGCATGAACAGAGCAGTGGATATCGCGTACAGTACCGCCATCACGATGAATGGAGTACGAAAGTCGCCCCCGCTCATCAGGACCGCCCCCAGATATCCACCTACTGCGGCCATCGCACTTCCGAACAAGCGCGATATGCCAATGTAAGTGGCCCGCTCTGTTGGATGTAGCTGACCCATACTGAATGCCTCGAATGCTGGGCCTGACATATTGAACAGAGTTGTCCTCAGGACCCATGCGAGGCCAGCCAATGAAACCACGGTCTCGGGTGCGGCCAGCTCTGGCGCGAAGCCGATGAGGAAGATGAAGGGAATCGCTGCGAACCTCGTCCACACGATGGTAGCAACCTCTCCCAGACGCTCGACCACCAGGGGAACAGTGAACGCCCCTATGGCAAGGAAGAACGAGCCGGCTGCAAAGACCATCCCGATCTGGTGTTCGTGAGCGTGCAGGTCGTAGTGGAAGAACACATTCGCGAGCCTGAGAACGAAACCCCCTCCTAGGGATAGCAAAGTTCCTATGGCTACGAATCGGTACACTGTTTTCGGGTTATGGAGAGTCGAGAGCCAGCCGCTGCGTTCATCTTGCACGATCTCCGCCTTCGCTTTGGCCACCTCTTCCGAGACATGTCGCTTGAGCATGATAGCTGGTATCAGAGATAGGAACCACCACGCTATTCCGATGTGGACCGCCCACCTGTAGGCCTCGACAAGAGACAGTCCCTCTGAGGCGATGAGGTACTGGGGCAAAAACCCCGCAATCAGTGCTCCCACCATCGCCGCGAGAGTGGCCAACCCCTGCTCGACACTGAATAGGTGGATTCTCTCATCTGGTTCGGAGTTCTCTGCCATGAATGGCGACTCAGTGACATGGTGCAGCGCGCTAAAGCAGGCTGAGACGGCCGAGAACGCTAGGATCGTGTTCGCATTGGTAGACATAATGAGTATCAGCGCGCACACGGCCCCTCCTCCATCACCGATGACGAATCCCCATTTGCGGTCTATGCGATCGGCTAGTTTACCCGCCGGAATCGCAGCCAGCGAACCCGCTATGCCCAGAACGGCGATTCTAATGCCAACGAATTTGACATCGAAGCCTACAGCCAGCAGGTAGAGGTTGAACAGGACCTCCCATGCCCCATGAATCAAGTCCATCCCGATGACGTGCAGCAGGTACAACCGGGCATTACGACTGAATTGCCTCAGTCGTCCTAAGTAGCCTATCTCGGATACACCTTCCATCCTTTCACCTCTAAACCGCTAGGCCGTAGAGAGCAATATACTACCGGTCAGGCCCGAATCTCTGCCATCGCCTCGCCCAATTCGCCAATCAGCGATGCGATGTGCTCCTCGTCAAAACCGAGATTGAGTCCGGCGGCTTCAAACAGTTCCGGGAGTGGCTTGGTGTTGCCCAGCCTCATAGCCCGTGCGTAGCGGGCGAGACCGTCCGCCGCATCTCTTCTGTGGTGCCGCCACATTTGCAGCGCCCCGAGTTGCGCTATTCCGTACTCGATGTAGTAGAAAGGCACTTGGAACAGATGAAGTTGACCTTGCCAAGAGATCTCTTTCAGCTCCTCAAAACCACTCCAATCGATTCTTGGACCAAACCTCTTCCTCAACTCTAACCAGTGTTCAGATCGGTCTTCACGAGTATGTTCAGGATTGGCGTAGACCCAGTGCTGGAAGGCATCTATAGTAGCCATCCACGGTAAGAAGCAGACGATTTTTTCGAGATCATCGAGCTTCGCTCTACGAGCCTCCTCGTCACTGTAAAATACACCCCATTGGGGTTGACTCATCAACTCCATAGACATCGAGGCTACCTCTGCGAACTCGAGAGGCGGGTTACGCTCATCTATGAGTTCCAAGTTGGAGCTGTAACACGAGTGGAACGCGTGCCCGGCCTCGTGCAACATCGTAGACAGGTTGTCGTGAGTGCCAGCCGCGTTCATGAAGATGAACGGTATCCGAGTCTTCTCGAGGTTGGCCTGGTAGCCGCCAGGTGCCTTGCCCTTCCTGCTCTCAAGGTCGAGAGATTCCTTCTCTCTTAGCATATCGAACATGCCCCCCAACTCGGGAGACATGTCGTGGAAGACGTCCGAGCAGCCTGCGATTAGCCCCTCGACATCTTTGAAGGGTCTCAGCGGCGGCCTTCCGTGGATGTCTACTCCGCCACCGCTCTTCTCGCTAACGTCCCACGGTCGTAACGCGGTAACTCTGAGGGCCTCGCGCCTAAGCTCTTGGATTTCGTGCATCATTGGTACACAGACGCGCTCGATTGAGTCGTGGAACTCGAGACAGTCCTCCATAGAGTAGTCGTAGCGATGCTTGGCCTCGAAGATGTAGGAGCGGTAGTCATCGAATCCAGCGTTTATCGCAATCTGATGCCGGATTCGAATCAGTTTGTCGTAAATCTCAGACAGCCTCTCAGTGTCCTGATTCATCCTCTCCCTGACCGCCCTCCAAGCAGCCTCCCTGATGCTGCGATCGATACTCTCGAAGTAGAGGGCCATCTGCGGAAATGTCTTCTCCTCGCCCTCGAACTCTACGGTCATGGCTCCGGTGATAGTGCTGTGTTCTGTCTCCAGTTTGGCCTCTTCGATCTGCAAGGGGATGTTCTCTTCTCGAAAGGTCTCAATATCGGTTCGGATGCACTTAATCATCAAGTCGTAGCGAGGCGGCAGGTCGCCGATTGCGGGGTGATTAGCAAGCCTGCGGTTGAAGGCGTCGCCGAACTCCGACAACTTGGGCTGGACGTTCTCAATGAAGTCTAGGTAGGCCTGTCGCTTGGCCTCGCTTTCGGTGTCGCATGTCATAGCAATGCTCAGAAGCGTCCCTGCCTCAGATATGTGCTCAGCAAGGGTCGAACAGTCTTTGATCAGAGTTTCGAGACAGCCCGAGCAGTTCAACTCGCGATTCAAGAGGTCGTGGGCATAGGGCTCAATGTTCTCCCACTGAGCAGCATCGAAATCCTCAGTGATGAATCCAGAACCCAAACTATCACCTCACTTGCGAGCCGGTCTCGGGCCATCTGGCAGAGGTCCCTCTTGGCGACTCCACTTGGCACACTTCCACTCCTCTGCCGTGTCGATGACCTGCTGTCTGATTAGCTCAAGTTCTGGATGCTCAGGGTTGTTCTCCTCAATCCAGCATGCTGTGCAATACCTCTTGCTCTCGAAGTCCACGAAATTACCCGGAGTGCAGTTCACCTTGCAGGTGACGCAGTGCCTGAATCCGTGAAATTTCGCCATTTTCCTCGAGGAACCCTCGGGTATCTCGCCTATGAGTTTGACCCCATAGGGGTCAATCGCCTACATATCAGCGAGAGCGGTGTGGAGAAGGAAGGCTTCTTCTCTCCTCACAGCCTCTATTGAGTCCTCACCCTTGATAACACCTAGTCTCAGTAAGCCGGCTTCGCTTGGAACAGGCCTGTAGGCGAGCAGCTTCGCTCCAAGGTGCTCTATCAGCCTAGTTGCTTCAATCTCGTTGTCCAGATAGCTAGTGCGTGAAATCTTCATCTGGCCGAACTTCTCTCCGACCACTGTTTCCGGCAGGTGGATTATCCAAGCCGACTGGTCGCCACTACTGATGCCGGCACGCTCGAAGGCGGAACTGAGTTGATGCGTGCCTGAGATTAGCCTTAGAAACTCTGCATCGCAGGTCCTTGCCACCATGCGACCAGACTCCTCCAGTCTCCTGAGGGCCGTCCAAGCTGTCCATAGTCGAACCTCGCTGCAAGCGGCGTCGTAGGCCAGAAGCAGCCATCTCTCACTAGGCCTCCATTCTCTAAACAGCGCAACCACCTCGTTCGGTTCAACCATCGCTTCTTCGAAGCCGATGCCCCAAGCTGGGAACCAGGGTATTGACGAGGATTGGTCCATGCGCTGCGATGGCCTCCCGTTGAAGAAGGGTCTCTATCGCGAACCCCGCCTAACAGCACGACTAGCCGTTGCGACCACTCCATCCACCAGTTGGGGACTCCATCCACGCAGGTCAGACAACTTCTGCATGTCTCGCTCGGTCAGAGCAGCCACGTCTGCGGCGTTGGAGACGCCCAGCAGGTCTACCATCTGCCTCGCTCTGGATCTGCCGACTCCGCGCAGGGCCACTAGGCCTAGGAGATCCGCCTTGCATCCGTACCGAACCCTACGATGAATCTCGTCGACTGCCTCCACTAGGGTGCGATGAGCATTCCTGTCCATCGAAGAGAGCTTTTCATCCTCGGCTAGGATCCTTCTAGTCGCGTAGAGAAGCCACTCGGCTAATTCGACGCGTCCTCGCAGGTCTCCTGGCTGCACCCCCCAGTCTCTTTCTACATGCTCTACACGAGCCTCCTCGGTCCAAGATTGGAGTACGAGGACGCCTTTCATCCGACGCTCCTCATCAAGGTCCACTGCCTCGGTTAGAAACTCCCTCTCATGGCCGTGCAGAGCAGCTTGAATGGCGTCGTAATCACCCTTCCTCGGCCACAGTGGCATGAAGTCGGGGGTGCAAGAGACCAGATGCAAGAGGCTCAGAGGTGAGACCTGCCCGTAATCATCCTCTCCTGTGAGAGTAGCCATGGCCCTGCCTAACCCATCACGTATGATGCGCCCGGATATTGGATTGAGGTACAACTGCGCGACCCTCTTTCCTAGAGGTGTGGCGTTGTAGGCCATCGAAGGCGACTCAGGAGGGTCGGCCTCGTACGAGTCATGCACACTGGCCTTACGGAAACCAAAGATAGGGGGGCCGCGACGAGGCCTCTCACCATATCCCCTATCCGGCTGAGATGCGACATCCAGTCCTGTCACTTCGGAGGCGGAGCCAACCCATGACGGAAGCTCGTCCTCCCAATCCTCAGGTTGCTCGACAGTAGGCTCTTCGAGGATTCTCGCCCGCACCTCGTTAGATTCTCCGAGTCTGTCGATCATCCCGTTCGATGCGAGCCAGCTGACTACGTCGTCTATTCTAGCAGCCAGAGACTCAGAATCCAACTGGGTTGCAAGAAATGTCTTGGAGAAGAATTTCCCGAGGGCGTCCCTGTCATCAGTGCCTCCGGTAGCCACCATGGATAGGACGTGAGTGAGCAAAGCAGGATCCTCTTCTGCCCTCAGGGCGTTTGGATTAGCGAGTTTTGAAGTCACTTCTTCAGGTTCGCCGTGCAGGTACAGATCGACCAGATGCGACTCCTCGTCACGGCCCTTTGCAAGCAACCACGCCTCACCGACGTCGTCGTACTTTGGCCGCCCGGCCCTGCCCATCATTTGCAAGATTTCGAGTACGGGAAGGGGCATTGTCGTGCCTGCAGCCGCGCTCCACCGCCTGTAGTCCCTAACCACTACCGTTCGCGCGGGCAGATTGACTCCCTGCGCGAGCGTCGGTGTGGCGACTACGCAGAACAGATCACCGCTCTTGAACGAACCTTCGACAATATTGCGGTGTTTACTGGTTAGTCCTGCGTGGTGGAATGCAACACCCCCTCTGAGAGAAGATTCCAGCGAGCCCACCGTGGCAGAGGAGTCGCCGCTCCCACCAAGTCTGTCAGCGATACCCTCCCACCTCTCGACTATTCCATCATCGAAGTCATGGCTCCCCTCAATCAGCATCCGTTGGATGTGTTTGGAGAGCTCGCGTGCCTCCTTCTGGGCAGAGGCGCGGGAGGATACGAAGACGAGGAGCTGCCCTCCATTTTGAATAGTGTCTTGCAGAACTGCCTGCAGCGGGCGGGTGGGCTTGCCCTCTAGCTCGCGTGACTCAGGCACCACTTCTTCTCCAGACCCATCTACTCGGTGCACTCTAGCATCCAGTCCCGTCAAGGTGCCGTAGCGTAGAGTGACGGGTCGCCAGTCAGATACAATTAGCTCCGAATCAAGCCATTCTGCCATCTCTGTGGCGTTTCCTACGGTGGCGGAAAGCGCGATAATCTGGGCTTCAGGCCTCCTGTGCCGGATGCGCGATAACAAGACCTCGAGAGTTGGGCCACGCCCCGGGTCATGCAGCAGATGAAACTCGTCGCTGACGACGATGCCGACCCTGTCCATCATCTCAGAGCGAGTCCGTAGGAGCGAATCCAGCTTCTCGCTGGTACACACGAGAATATCTGCCTCCTCTATCATCCCGGTCTCGCTCCCTCTATCGCCGATGGCGAGGCCGACGCGCAGGCCGACTGCAGAGGCAATCTCCCTCAACTCAGCCACCTTCTCAGTGGCCAGAGCCTTCAGCGGCACCACATACAGAGCGCGAGCACCTTCTAGGTCAGTGGTCAACCGGTGGACGATGGCCAAATAAGCTACCAGCGACTTACCGCTGGCTGTCGGGATAGTAAGCATCACGTTACGTCCCGATAGGGCGTGCGGCAAAGCCTCCGCCTGAGGCGGAAACAGCTCCTCAATGCCCCAGTTCTCGCGCAGCATCGACACGATTCTATCGTCCAGTCCGAGGTCCTCGAGACCGCGTGAGGGAGGCTCTGCTGATTGGGTCACGACACGTCTTCGATTCGGCCGTTCTAAAGGATGCCGAGTAGTGAGTACTAATTCCAGCGATGGAAGGCTGGATGACCCTCCTTTACGGCGACAAAGAGGCCCCCTCCAGTGGCACAGACTTCGCCATCCGCGCTCAAGGTCATTCTCACCTTCGCTCGGCCTTCTTCGATCTCCTCTATCTCCGAACTGACTTGCAGAGCAACTCCGTATGGAGTGGGTCTCCTGAGCTTAATCGAGTAAGATGCGGTCACGGTGCAGGGTGGTTCGGACTCACCGGATTGGTCCATTAGGGCCATCGCTGCTGTCCAGTTGCCGTGACAGTCCAGCAGTGTCCCGATTATCCCTCCATTGATCATACCCGGAAATGCCTGATGCTCAGCCTTGGGTGAGAATTCCATCTCTAACCCGTGCTCGCTGCGGAACGAGCGGATTTTCAAGCCGTTCTGATTGGCCGGTCCACAGCCGAAGCAGATACTACTCGGGGCGTGCTCTTCCTGTACTGATGGCCCCCTCTGTCTCATATTGCTTGCGAGGACGCACTAGGAATTGAAAATTCCTAGAGTCTGGCCGACGCATGCTCTTAATCGAGGGACCTTTTCCGTGAACCAGTGACAGGCGCGAATTCGAGTTCACAGGATGACGGCCCTGTTGAGGCAGCGGCTCCGAGACCCAAGCGAAGACGTTCGCAACCGTTGAAGGTCGCCAATCAAATTCCTCAGAGTCGGCGCGAGGAGATAGAGAAAGCCCTAGAAGATACCCAGGGCACTCCGAAGAGGTGGTCGAGGAAGAACGGCCCGAAGTATCACAGATTCCTCAAGAAGAGAATAGGTCCCGGCACCGTGAGACAGATTGAATTTGATTTACTAGATGTCGAAATCGGGGAGTCGTGGCCAATCCCCATCACTGTAGTTCACGGAGCTAGGCCCGGGCCGGTGGTCACCGTTCTCGGGGCCCTTCACGGAAACGAGCTCGTCGGACCGCTAGCTCTGACCTACTTATGCGGCCCAAACTTCCTCGGTGAGGACAAGGCGATTGATCCCGCTGCTATGGCTGGAACGCTTCGAATAGTCCCCGTGGTCAATCTACCTGGATATCGGCGACAGAGCAGGTACATGGCGGATGGCAGAGATTTGAACAGGAGCTTCCCTGGAAAGCCCGACAGCAACACCACCTCAAGAGTGGCACACCGGTTGTGGAACAAAATCATCTCGGGCAGCGATCATCTGATCGACCTCCATACTGCTGCTGTCGGTCGAACCAACATGCCCCAGATTCGCGCTAATTTGGCAGATCGTCCCAGCAATCGGATTGCTAGGTCGTTCGGCATTGAGACAATACTCGACAATGTAGGTCCGAAGGGTTCTCTGCGCAAGACTGCCAATGATGCTGGAATTGGGGCCATAACCTACGAGGGTGGCGGTTCGAACGAAGCTGACCCGGAATCCGTACAGGTCGCCATCTATGGGGTGCTGAATGTACTCCGCAGTCTCAAAGTTCTACCTGGCTACCCGAGCCGACCAAGATTCAGGATACTAGCCTCCGGGTCGGTGTGGATTCGCTCCGATCAGGGCGGGCTTCTCGATGTATTGACTCCTGCAGGCAGTTTCGTCGAGGACGGTGAGACGGTTGCTACGGTGACAGACCCAGAGAGGCCGGGTGAGAGTTACGACATTCTCTCTCCAACCAGGGGCTTGTTGATTTCGACCGCTACCCACCCGTTCGTCAATGCAGGCACACCAATTGGCCATCTCCTTCCGGTGTCTCGCGGCATCAAGACTCTTCGCAGGCGACTGGATCCGGAGGGATGCCTCGTCACCAGCGGTTCAGACGGCGAGCCCCCTTGGAGAGAGGACGAGGACGTCGAGGACATCTCTGTGGCAGGGGAATGGTCTGGCGGCTCACCCGACGCAGAATGGGGGCGCAACGAGGAGGATCCAGCAGATGAGGAAGCTGGTGAGGCCGATCCAAACTGGGTTTAGTCAGTCCAGTTTAGGGGCCCGAGGTATCTCGTCGTCATCTTCGAATACCGGTACGGATGGCAGTTCAACAGGAGTATTCTGATGGCCCATGAGGGCACTCAGATCAGGTGCGGAAGGCAGATCGTAGTCCTGAAACTCCGGTGAGAGTGAGAACTTCTCTGGTTTCAGATCATACGCCTCGTAAGCGTCCTTGAGCTTGCGCTTGTGCGAGAATCTTCCCGCTGCGTAGGCGCAACCGCCTATCATGGATAGTAGCACCACGAGGGTCGCAGCGAGGCCGGTAGGAGAAGTGACGAAGGAGAGTAACTTCTCCGAGAGTGTCTCTGGCGGTATCCATACATCCATGTCTATGTCCCAGACGAAGACAGTAGTTTGACCTGAGTCGACTAGGGTCGCAGTGATCTGCTGCGGTCCGCTACCTTGGCCGCACAGGTAGATGGTTAGGGTAGTGTCTCCGGCATCGCAGTCGATAGGCTTGATGACGATCCCCCTTCCGTCGGAACTGACGTTTTCCGTCAATGTGTAATCGCCAAACTGCCATGACAGTGAGGCGGTGACATTGTCCGGTATCGAGCCGATGCTGAGGACAAGACTCTCATTGACCGCGTCCCACAAGTGCACCTGGTGGAAGTCAGGGGTAGTTGTGACCAAGTTCTTCCTGCTTAATCCATCATCGACTGCATCGTTGCAGTCGTCATCTCGGCCGTTCCAAGCCTCGACTCCTGCAGGGTTGATGGTGCTGACAAGGTCATCACAGTCCTCAAAGTCGTAGAAGTCGTCCTCATCGCGGTCGAAGTTGAACTGCAGGGGGTCCGAGCCACTGACCAACACCTCGTGACCATCCGTCATCCCGTCCGTGTCGCTGTCGGCCAGTTCCGGGTTAGTAGTAAAATTGTGAAACTCGTCGAAGTCAGTCAGTCCGTCTTCGTCACTGTCGAGTTCAAAGAAGTCCTCGTCAACGACTTCGTCGCAGTCGTTGTCCTTACCATCGAGGACCTCGGGCTTGAGCGGCGCTCTATCGAAGTCCTCGTCATCACAGTCTTGGAACCAGTACCAGCCGTCGGAATCAGCATCGTCGTCGTGGACCAGTGGGTCGGCCCCCATTGAGGAGTACTCGTTGTACTCTAGGCCGTCAGGGAGCCCATCGCCGTCGGTGTCTCCGTCAAAGGGGTCGGTGGTGATGTTGTGGTACTCATCGTAGTCGGTCAGCCCATCGTTGTCGGTATCGCGGGCCCAGTAATCCTCGTCAATCAGGAAGTCGCAGTCGTTGTCGAAGTCATCGAGCAGTTCGATGTGGCCAGGGGATCGATCACCGTCTTCGTCGTCGCAGTCTTCGAACCAGTACCATAAGTCTGAGTCTGAGTCGGGGTCATACACCAGCGGGTCTGAGCCAAGGGCAGCGTAGGTGTTGACCTCCTCACCGTCATCCAGCCCGTCGTCGTCGGTGTCGGAGTCCATGTAGTCAGTACCGTGGACATGGTATTCGCTCCAGTCCTTGAGTCCGTCATTGTCCCTGTCGGTGAAGTTGTAACCCTCATCGATGTAATCGTCGCAGTTGTCATCGA
>Ga0302120_10000801_pt1 | contig 14533 bp, 34 predicted proteins | sample AG5_Bottom_MG_FD_203118 | JGI IMG/M metagenome (GOLD analysis project Ga0302120, IMG submission 203118) | Marine microbial communities from Western Arctic Ocean, Canada - AG5_Bottom | ecosystem: Environmental > Aquatic > Marine > Oceanic | place: Canada: Western Arctic Ocean | collected 2017-10-01 | reverse complement strand
CCTGACGTGCCCAACATTGGTGCGCGTCACCAGACGAAGGCTGCTCCCAAGGCGAAGGCTTCTGCCAAGTCTGCTTAGTAGGACGTCCGACTACTCACCACCCCCCGGGGGTAGACGGAAAACTTGGCTTTTCCCTTAGCCCTTATAAGGTGAAGTTTACCTTCGAGTAATGCATGAGATCTTGGCTTTTTCGTGGCGAAGGTGCAGTACGTCGTAGAGCGATTTCTGGCTTTTTGATCATCTAATAGATAGTCCTGGCTCTGCAAAAGTCATGAAAACTGAAGAAGGCCGCCCCGAAGGGCGGCCCTCTTGTTTGTGGCGGTGGGCTAGAACAGGTCGGCCGAAGCCAGAACCTTGTCTGAAGCCGTAGCCGGTGACATCTTCACCCAGACGCCGAAGGTGCCATCCGCATTCTTGCGGGTAGCGATAGAGAGGTTTGGGACCCTCTTCTTCAGGTTGTACAGGTAACCGATGTGCTTGCGGTGGCGATCAAAGACCGCCCATTCGCCGGGGTGCTCGTCGTAGAGCCTCTTGAGGAAAGCCTGAATGGGACCGTTGCCGGGTCCACCCTGCTTGCCTGCCGGAGGGTCTTCGATGATGATCCGGTACTGCTTCCGGTGGGGGTTCGACATGTATGTCGTCTCCATCTTCTCAGGTGTTGGTCTACTTGACATGAGACGTTGACAGCAGTGCACGCATTGCTGCTAGTGGTCCCGTTTCTGTTTCGCGAGGCAGGATATCGTCCTGCTGCGCAATCACGTCATCGGTGGGGGTGCTATCCGCCACCGTGGCGTCTTGAGACAACTCTGCTGGCGCATCCGCAGGGTCGTCGTTGATCGTCAGATTCTTTCTCTCGATCCACCTTTCGCCGAGTCCGGCAATAGGTGTACAGAGGAGATCGAGGTGCCCATAGCGCTGGCGGGCCCCGATAATCTGTACCTCGATAACGAGGGGTCCGAAGTCCGTTGTGGCTCGGAGGCCCTCGTAGGCGTCGAAGTCGATCTTCCCGTCGGAGGTTCTTGCGAACCGTCGTCGATCAGGTGCTTCGGTGTCTACTAAGTCCATATGTACCTCTGGTAGTTGGTTATTATGTTCCTCATCATAAGGAGCGTCCTTACGGACAGCAACCCTCACTTTGAGATCTTTTTGGTGGGCTTGACAGGTGCCTCCAAGGGGGGCGCCTCCACGAGATGCATGTCTGTCTCATCCCACTCAATGATCTTGAAGTCGTAATAGTCGCTTCCCGTTTCAGCACCGGGCCAGTAATCCCTGGCGCCTTCGGTGTAATGGGTCGTGCCGTTGGAGTCTGGGCCTACCTTCTCCCCGTTGTCGGGGATGGCGACGATCATCGTGACTTTGACCAGCCTGAGGTCCATCAGCGCGCCGCCTTTGTGAAGATTTCTTGGAGGCGAATGACGTCGTCGGCGGTGAATCCCGCTGCGAACGCCTCGGTGGTCATGCCCTCGGGCTGACCGTCGTCGTCGTAGTCGACCATGTAGTCCATGATCTTCCGGACGGCAGGGTCGTTCTGGGCCTTGTAGCCGGCCATCATTTCTGCTGCCATGGAGCGTTCCCCCGTGTGGGGATCCTCGTCGAAGTAGATAGTCATCTCGACTACCCGACCGTCGTCGTCCTTCACGGCGTAGACGGGGTAGTGCCCGTCTCCGTAGCCTGAACTGGATGCTACGGCTGTGGCATAGCCCTTGGCTACGAACTCGCCATGGCGCTTGTCGGACAGGGTCACCGCACAGGGATGACCGTAGGTGGCCACCTTGTGGTCCTTGGGATCGTTTTCGGGGGCTTCGTCATATTCGCCGTCCAGCACATAGCAAGGATCGACGATCATGACCTGACCTGAGTCGACGGAGACGTGCCCCACCAACTCGACTTCCTGAGTTACCTCTGTTGTTGTCATGCCGCTAAGGCTACAAGGGATAGGCGGTAGTGACAACCTCGAAGAAAAAAGAATATCAGTAGTCATTCCGATCTATCCCCTGTAGGGTTACGGCATGAACGAAACCACAGGTGAAATCCTCGGCTCGCTGAACATGGACGTCATCATTGACCCGTGTGTCGAGTGCGGGGAATCGACGATGTTCGGTTCCGGCCGCTACGTCAACCGGCTCCCATTCGACGACGGGTACAAGTGCATTGAGTGCTTGGGATCAGTCTTTGACTGTGACCGGTGCGGTGCGCCGATCCCGTTCGATGAGGACAGCGTCCTGACCGTCGCTGTCGCACACCCGACGAACCACGATCTCACGGAGGACTTGCGGCTTGGCCCGTGCTGTCACTTCGAGGGATTCCACAACTAAGGGAGAAGTATGAGCAGCGAGGTCTACATCGCCCACATCGGCACCGGCACACTCATCCATATCGACGAGGCTGTCCTCGTTGACTTGGGAGACGAGCAGGAGGAGGTCACCTCCGACGAACTGCGCTCTTGCGTGGTCGTGGGAACTCCGCTGAATGCCGTCATTCGTAAGAGATACCCCGGACTGTTTGACTGACCAACAAGAACGCCAATCTGGATACTAGGAGTGCCGGGTACCCGGTAGCCACCTCGCCAGATCGGAACAGAGAAGCCCCCTCGCTAACCACGGGGGGGTTTTTCGCGTTTTGTATGCCTTCTCGTGCGCCAGCCCCGACCCTTTCCGCCACCGTCGGAGGTAGCGGGAGAAATCGCGGACGCATAGGTTATCTCTGGTTTATTTGGGCTGGCTTCCCCGTGGACCACGTCGGGGCCTCCGGCGGGCCGGCCCTCAGATCCTTGTACCTTGTAGTGTGTCATTTGTCACAAAGTGTATTATTTGTTGTCATGCTCCGTAGAGTGGTTCTTAGCGGATAGGGACTTCCTACCGTGTCCCCCGATAGCGGGAGTGAATCATGAACATGAACACCCACGTTATTGCCTCTAAGCAGTACGTTGCTGCTCTGGAGGCCGAGGCTGCTGCCAAGCGTGCCGTCGCTACTGCGAAGGAACTCTTGGTTATGGCGTCAGAAAGGGCGGGTCGACCGACCTGTGTGGTGGACGGCAAGGCCGTTACCATCACTCAGGCGATTCGGCGCTCCTTCTCACTTGACGCCTTGCGTGGACTCGTCGACGACGCTGTGTTTGCGGTGGTCACTAAGACCTCCGTCGACGCTAAGTCGTTCGACAGGCTCCGTGCGAACGGCAGCATCGCTGTGACTGTGGAGGATGCCGTGACGAACGGTACTCCCTACGTCCGTGTGAATATCACGGACGCCACGGAGGCCGATCAGGCCGAGCAGGATAGCGCCACTAAGGCGCTCTGACCCTGACCCAGCGGGCGGGGGGCTTCGGCTCCCCGCCTCCTGCGGGGTCGGTCCCACACGGGTCCGGCCCTGCCATAGACACGGCCCCCCGCACGGGGGCCCCGAGGTTCAGGAGAACCGACACCGCATGACCGACATCACCCGCACCTACTCGCCGAGGGACGAGGACTTCGTGGAGGACCGATTCGAGATCGTCCTCCCGCCGTTGCCCCGAGCCTACGATGTCGGGGCCGTTCCGACGCTCACGATCATCGTGACTCCCGAGGGCGTCATCATGGACGCCTACAAAGCCGACGAACACCGGGGGACCATCGGCATGACCTACGAGGAATGGTGGGAGTTCATCGCTAATGGGTGAGGAAGTCCGATCTATCCCCTGTAGGGTGTAGGTATCAACGAAGGGAACCTAGATGAAGATTGAGAAGGTGCTTGACCTAGAGCATGTCGTCAAGGGTGAGCAGTTCGATACCCAAATCACGCTCACCACTAGCGAGGCTGACTCGCTGGCTGCCGTGCTCAATGAGCATGTCATCAAGGGCGAGATGTTCGCTGGACACAGCGGGCCGCTCCGTCGTGCCTACCCGTACCTCACCGAACTCGCTGCCGCATTGTGCGAGCAGAAGGATCGTGTCTAATGGGCCTAGACAACATGCCGCATGAGTACCCGTGCAAGAGGCAGGGTACGGCGGTCATCGACAAGCAGACCCACACTTGGACGGACGATGAAGGCAAGGTCCAGTCCGAGGACTCCTATCCCATTGACTGTGCAAAGACCATCGAAGCCGGTGGCTGCCCCTTCACGAACGCCGACCCACCCGAGAAGGGTCGGATCATGGGAATGTTCGGCACCCATTGTTGGTACAGGGGCAAGAGCGGGAACGGTCTGATCCAGGCACTCAACGGTGGTGACGTTGACGATGTGTGGGGCACGGACGACGTTGACTCTTTCTACGGCACCGATAACGAGGGGCTGTACCGCCCTCCGGTTGACTGCGTGGACTTGGCCGACGACATGGCTGGGAAGTTGGAGGCGATGGGTGGCAAGTTGATCTGTCGGTCCGAGGACTACACGGACGAGGCGCTGTACGCCATCTGGTACCTGCGCTGGGTCGCCAAGGAATGCAACGGAATGGATGCGTGGTACTGATGAAGTTCTCCGAGGCCGAACGCAGGCAGCGTTACGTCAAGCACCCCTACTTCTGCCCCTTCTGCGGGCACGGGGCCATTGAGGCCACCAAGACCGACGCCTTCGAGAACATGATGTACCAATGGGTGCGTTGTGACGAGTGCGAAGCCGAATGGCACGACTGCTACGAGTTAGTCGGTTTCGAGGAGGTGGTGGCCCCGGCCCCTCCCCGGCAAGCCTCGGAGAATAATGTCCGATAGTGAGACAAGGGGTTGTGACACTTCCTCATGGCTTGTAGGCTGTACTTATGAGGCTGAAAGAGGCAATAAACGAGAAGATCGACATGTACGACAAGTGCATCATCGCTTTGGGACATGAACCCGAACCGGATACTCCGGCGTGGGACATGATTTACTTTCTGGAGGAAGAACGCAACCGTCTGCGTGCCGAAGCGAAGGAACTGGACAATGGCACCCATTGGGTGTACACAGGGAGGGAATGAGATGGACGACCTGTCACGCCACATGGCGATAGAAACGACAGAGAATATCAACCTCAACAAGATCACCGACGAAAAGTTGGAACTGTTGGAGTCGATCATGGAGATGGTCTTTGGTGCTGCTGGCGCTGACCACTTGGAGGCAAAGGATGCCTTGGAGATGGTGAGATTCGTGGACTCTTGGCGCAACGAGATCAAGGACCACAGGGCCAGTTGGATTCCTCCCTCCCATTGGGAGATGGCGGGTCGCAACTGATGGACACTCTCGACTTCCTGCCTGAACACAGAGGCCCCGACGGTACCGTCTTTGATCTTGGCGACCGAGTGAAGGTTGTCGATCAAGACATCTGCGGTGAGATCCTGCGCTGGGACGGCAGCAAGGCTGTCGTTCTGGATGACGATGCAGCCGAGTGGATGGAGGGCGATGACGACGGAACGCTGGTCTATCCCCTCAGGGATCTGGTCCTTCTTGGCAACTGGTACCTCCCTAGTGCCTCTTGAGGTTGGCATCGCCGATCATCCCTTGTAGGCTGTAGGGAACAACGAGAAAGAAGGGAATCTTATGGGAATGGATGTGTACGGAATAAAGCCAACCTCTGAGGAAGGCGAGTATTTCCGTCGAAACGTGTGGGGTTGGCACCCCCTGTGGGAGATGTGCGAGGACTTGTTCCCCGCCATTGCCGGACAGGTGGAGTGCGGTCACACAAACGATGGCGACGGTCTGGATGCGGACCTGTCCGTTGACTTGGGTAAGGGCTTGACAGAAGCCGTTGCCGATGGACGGGTTACAGCATGGATCGTCAGTCGTTCCGCTCAGGTCGCCGCAATGCCGATGGAGCCTTGCTTGATTTGTGACTCAACGGGTATTCGCACGGATGAGATAGGACTGAAGGGTGGATGGCACGACAAAGCGTTGCCACCTGAGGATGCGTTGATCTTGGGCCGTGAGTTCGGCTCATGCAACGCTTGTGGTGGACATGGCGAGAAAGAGCCGTGGCTTGCCAGTTACGACGTAGGCACCGAAGATGCCGTTGAGTTTTCCGGCTTTCTGACGGCGTGCGGAGGATTCGAGATTTGCTAAGTTCTGTGGGCAGGGGTGTTCGCTGCCGTAAGGAGCGGATGGGCTAGTCACGCCCTCCTTCAACCCCTGCCCACTTCCTTTCCTCCACCGTGGGGCTTTGCGTAACAGGTGCCGGCTGGCCCCGGTCCTGGCCGTGACCGGCCCTCACGTTCCGGGGCCGAAGGGCATCAAAGCAGAGCGGCCCTCTCCGTGTGACGGATGTCACGGTGGAAACCTTCCTTATCCCTTGTAGGCTTTAGGGAGAAGGGAGGAAAACCATGACTGGAAACGCACTTGTAACCGGCTGCGACGCCGATTGGAACGGCATCCTGTGGGCAGCCTTGTACGCACTCACCGGGGCCAACCTGCTGGCCTGCGGCCTGCTCGTCACCTACCGGCTTCACCGCCGGTAGAGCCGAGTTCCCCGCCTGCGAGCGGGGGGCTTTGCCGGCCCCGTGCCATTTGCCCCCCGTGTGACGGATGTCATAGTGGAAGCGGCCCTATGCTCTGTAGGCTGTAAGGAGAAGGGAGGAACTACATGACGAACGAACTGACTTACGACGAGTACGAAGCGATTGAGAACGCTGCTGCCAGCGTGAACGGCCGCATCTATGCCGACTACTCGGGCCGTGGGATGTTCGGTGACAACTGCATCGGCGTAGTCCTCAAGGACGAGAGTGACCTGTTCAGGTTCTCTGCGTACCTTGACGACGCCCTTGTTGAGCGCCTTGGGAGTCCAGAACTGGACGCCCTTGGCCTCGCTGTCATCGCCTACTGGCCTCGATTCACGACCTGACCCCCGACCCCCCGTCCCCTGCGCCCTTCCCTACGGGGGGCGGGGGGCTTCGGGGTGTTCCTTTCCGCCACCGTCGGCTGTTGCGGCGGGGTGGTAGGGGCCGGCCCCGGTACTGGCATTCAGTCCAGCCAGGCCCCGCTGAGCGTCTGATGGTTGTGTCAGGGGTCGGGGCCGAAGACTCTGCTAAGTCAGTTCCGTGGAGGGCGAGGATGCGGTGTGACGGCAGTCACATAACATTCCGTTGCGTCACGTTGGCATTCACGCCATGCACCGTAGAGTGGTCCCTATGAACAACAAGGAGCACCTCACGAATACCCATGAGGTTGGGAATGGCCGAATCTCGGTTACGTCCAACGATTATGGACACGGCACCTACACGACCATGTGTGACCACGGTGCCACCACATCAGGCGTTGCCTACATCGCAGTCCATGCGAGCGGGCACGCCTCTATCCATTGGAACGACACTCACTACCACTACAGGGGTGGCGACGCACTCGCCATCGTGTCCTACTTCGCTGCAACGCTCTCTATGGGCAAGACAGCGAACTTCATCAAGGCGACCGGCGAGGTAGTCGCTAGGGCGGCAGCATGAACGACGAGTTAGTGTCCTGTTGTGGTTACTGCGGGTCGGCAATCGACTACTGCCAAGGCCACGGGGCCGATGAGCGAGCAGAGTTCGGCTTTGAGCCTGACTCCGACGAGTACGAGCGCAGGCGCGACGAGTTTGAGGCTCGCTGGATCTTCTGGCCTGTCGTATGAACCCAAATGAAAGGAGCCAGAGATGGCCTCGACAATAGATGAGATACCGGCGTGGGTGTTCCGTAGAGGCCCCGGCCGACATGAGGTTTACCCTTACGACGACTGGTTCGACGGACAGGTATGGAGGCTCGTGTCAGGTGAGGACTTCACGGTCAACATTCGCACCATGCGCTCCTATATCAAGAAGGCTGCCGCACGGCGGGGCCTCCAGGCCGTCGTTGAGCATGATGGCGAGGTCGTCATCGTGTGGAAGCGTCAGCATGGGGTGGTGCCTGTGGAGGGGGCTGCCGGCCCCGAGACCGATTACCGGGGGCTGAGCGAGGACGAGGCTCAGGAGATGCTTGATCGGGACCACGCCAGAGCCGACATGGAGGACCACAACCATGCTCGCTTCGGTCCCGACCGCCTGTCCTACAAGGTGATCGACTTGGATGAGTGCGATCCAGAACTTGTTGTCAAGGAGTTGTGAAACTCTCCTATCCTCTGTAGAGTATTACCCATGACCAACTATGACGCTTGGCTGGAAAGCCCATACACCGATGCCCCTTGCGAGAACTGCGACGACGAGGGCTGCCGTTTCTGCGACAAGGAAATGGCCTACGACTACCACATCTCTACCGACTCGAGGATCTGACATGCACTCTGAAGCAGGCCGATGGCACCCTAGCGACGGTCGTCGCCTCACCGAGGTGGTCGCCTCTACCGCAGCCCGTGTGGAGGCGAGGCTCAACGAACTGAAAGCGGAGGTCGCCCAGTTGCGGGGCTTCGTGGAGACCGTCGCCAGCCAGAATGGCCGCGTGGTAGTAAATGCCGCCGCCGCTGAGGGGATCCTCAATGATCTGATCGCCGAGGCTCTCAAAGTGCTCGCTGAGATCGACTGATGGACTTCTGGGCGCGAGGCGCTTACCATCGGCTGAAGAAGATGGCGCGGGGGCCCCGAAGCAAGAAGAACACCCGACTGACCGTTGGCTTCGATGGCGTTCAGAGAAAGCCCAAGAAGAAGAAGGGTGCAGGTTACCGTAGACCACAGCCCGGTTGTCGATCTGTCTAACTGTTGCGTGGCGGGGCCTTCAGGGCATCAAACGGCAGCGAGCCAGCCGACTCTGTGACTCCTGTCACACAGGTTGGTATTCTCCCCTATGCCTTGTAGGATGTAGTTATCGATCAACAAGAAGGGAACAACATGAAGGGCATGAAGAAGTACGAAATCCACATCGGCGTCACAGGCAACGTGGTCCTCGAAATGGAGGCAGCCTCCGAACTGGACGCTGAAATCGCCGCACAGTCGCTGCTGGACTCCGGCTTCGACTCGTGGGACGAGTTCGACACGGACATTGTGGTCGCCGGAATCACCGATCCTAGGACGGTGCGGGCCCACCGGCGAGCGTTCAGCGCATAGCCCCTCTCCGGGGGGTCATGTGGCACTTGTGGGATGTGTCACATGACCCTTTCCGCCACCGTGAGCCTTTGCGTAAGGGTGGCTGGCGGCCCCGGGTGAGGAAAGTCGGGGGTGGCGGTACCGGTAGTTGCCGGGGCTGGCCGGCGTCCCCTCATCTCTTACTAAGCCTACTGCCTCGTTGGCTTGATGTCAACTCTGTGGTCCCTGAACGGCCCCGGATTCCCTGAACTGTGGTTCGGCCTCCCGGGGCCGTTGTGTCAAGTGATGTTGTGATTCTGTTCCATGCCGGGTAGACTTGGGGTACACCCATGACAGGGAAGGGGGTGAATCATGTCCAAGCCACGCTTGCGCTCCGCGGAGGAGCGCGTCTCTGAGCCGTCTGATGACGACGGATCGGGGCTGTACTGGGCTTCCAAGGAGGCCTACTACGACTCTTGGGAGTCCGACCCAGATCAGGTCAACGATTGACCGCGAGCGCCCCCGCCTTCGGGTGGGGGTTCTCGTTGGCCCCGCTTTCCAGGGTAGACGGCCTGGTACCCGGGGCCGCTGTCAAGTAAATGTTGGAAATCTCCCCTATCCCTTGTAGGCTGGAGGTGACGAGGAAAGGAGGACTGACATGGATGAACTTGACGACTGGTACGAGAACTGGTACGTCTCAGCGGGGCTGCTTGAGGCCGCCCAGCACGAGGCTGCCAACAGCGTGGACGATGACGTCGATTACGACGATCGGGAGCCAGCGGGGCTGTCTAGCGACCACCCCGGCCGTACCGGCCCCTAAGCCAAGCGCCTCCCACCTGCTGGGTGGGGGGTTCTTGCCGGCCCCGATGAGCCTAGAGCAGTTCCTTTCCGCCACCGTGACTCTTTGCGCAAAGCGGCTCCGGCCGGCCCCGATTCTGGGCTTGCCTGATTCTGAGAACCTGTGTCCTGCCGGGGCTGACGGTCTTCTTGATCTCAGTTCTGCAAATGTGCCCTGTGACTCCCGTCACACACGTTGGTATTGTGCCCTATTGGCCGTAGGATTGCTTTATGACGAAAACCATGATTCCAACGTGCACCATTTGCGGCGGGTCTGGACCGGGGTGGGAGTTCCCACTTTTCCCCCGGTGCCCAGACAAGAAGTTCGGCACGATATGCGCCGAGTGCGACGGCGAGCGCCACGCCAACTACTTCGGGCCAGACTCCCGGTAGACCGTCCCTCGTCCCCGACGCCCCCACGCTATAGAGGGGACGGGGGACACCGGGTCGCCCGCCGGCGCGGAGGCCCCGAGGTACACTTGACAACTAGGGGGTGAACTGGTTTAGACGTAAGGAAAAGCCGTACATCGGAGCCTTACGGACACGGGTTCGAATCCCGTCACCTCCACTATGAACACAGACACCATTGGGAACATCACCCACACGACAGCAATGGGCACACTCACCGTCTACACGGTCGACGAACCCGGGGCCCACGGCCACAAGGCTGGCACCACGAAGATGGTGTACCTTGACCCGCCCCCTCGCCTCATCAAGTTGAAGAAAAAGCACCGAGGCGGCTCCTGACGCGTTGCGACTCGCGCCCATCCGCTATAGGATGTAGTTAGTGCCGGCAGCATCAGGCGCGGCTCTCATATGCTAACGCTAAGGGAGTCGAGCCGAGACTGACCCCCACCCGACGTATCTTCGGATGCTCATGGTGGGGGTCTTTCCTTTTGTCCTTCCCCCACACCCGGTGGCCCCGTGCTACCGTATTACACGAGACAGGGCCTTGCCCAGCCGGTTGGGTCTGATCTCTATTAATGTGAGCCCCCCTTCGGGTACCCCTTCCCCGAACGGGGCTCCCAGGCCCAACCGGCGTCTCAACCCGAAGTTTCTGATCTCGGGTTACTTGCAGAAGCCCTTGCTGTTCCGCACGAGTCTTCGGCCCCGACGCCTAGACGCCCTCGGCCTCAGGTTCGGCAGCGTCCTCCGAGAGGGAGTTCTGCTTAGCGAGTTCGTTGAGCGCCATCTTCAGGATGGTGTTCTCCGTCTGGAGAGCCCCGATCTGACCACTCAACGCATTGATAACTGCCTGTGGGTCAACGTCCATGTGTCGAATCTATCACTTACTATGGGTGTATGGATGAAGAAGAAGAACCTGATGTCGAGGAAGGCCCCGACGTGCCTCTTCCGCCACCAGAACGCCATAAGACGGCAGGGGCAGCGATGCGCTTTATCGGGAGATTGACTTGCGGTGGATGCCGACCATGACGAGTTACAAGCCGTACACTTACTCCGACCTCATCCGTGAGATGTACGATGCCGGGGCTTCAGTCAAGTCAATCTGCTGGAGATTGAAGATAAAGCCCGAAACTGTTGCACGATGGGTTGACGAATCTGTCCATCGACGATAGGGTGTCAAACGAGATGAAAGAAATAGAAGATTTCGACGATTGGCTCGCACTTGGCATCGAGCGGGGCTTCTGTGGCCCCCCGGTGTGCAGTACCCACGACGGGATTCCCACCTCTGAGGAAGAGGATCTGGAATGGGAGGAGTACGATCCGTGTGTCCATGTGATTCGCCCGTACACCGGCCCCGATCACAAGGCAGCCGTTGAGGAGAACCACTCTCCTTCGACATGGCGTGACACTTGGTCCAAGAAGGCCAAAGTCTAAGTCCTTTCCGCCACCGTGACAAGTTGCGGCTAACAAGCCTGATCGGCCCCGATTCCAGTAGGACAGCCCGTGGGCTTCCGGGGCTGAAGTCGAGCCCCCTGCAAGGGCTATCCCAACTTACTTGCGAACTCAGGGGCTACCTGAGCGGCCCCGATTTCGGTGAAGATTCCCGAATACTTCCGGGGCCGGGTGGAACCCCACGTTGGCATCCGGCCTTATCGCCTGTAGGCTGTAGGTAGAAGGGAGTGATGCTCTATGTGGATCTTTCCACTTCTCTGCATCGGCACCGTCCTAGGGGCGGTCATGCTGGTGGTTCACAAGATGTGAACAAGAACCCCCGGCTTCGGTCGGGGGTTTCTTATTGCCCTCGTGCCGGAGGCCCCGGCGCTCTGGCTACCCGTGCCAACCGGAAACGTACTCGCCGCCTCCGTAAACGTGGGGTTCGCCAAGCGTCTTCTTGATCTTGTCCACGACTGCGCTTGCGGTCGCATTCTCGGGGCCGCCCGCTAGTGCACTCTCAAGTTCGAGACACATGTCCCAAAGGAGGTCGTGTTCTTCTTTCATCATTCGCGAGAAAGGCATGAGCCGATAATAGCAGCGGGGCCGCTGCTCGAGCGATTTGAGCCGACAAAGGTTATCGAGAGTTCGAAGAAAAGTCAACTTTGTCCTTGGAACTCCTCGAGCGCCGGCCCCGTGCCATTCGCTCCGATGTGACGCACGTCACGTTGCGAACCACGCACGTCACGTTGCGAGCCGACGCTATCGCTTGTAGGCTTCAGGTATGGACACGAAGGAATACAAGATCAAACTTACTAGAATCGAACTGGACACGATGGTAACGGCACTTCTGATAGCCGCCGGAGCCAAAGGCGATGAGGGCACAGACCTTATGCAGCCCCACCACGGGCTGAACGCTCTCATCGAAAAGGTCCAGAACGCCTGAGCACAGCGACTTCCTTTCCGCTGTGCTGCCGGTCGCCCTCCAAGGCTGACCGCCCCCCACCCGCGCTTTGTCATGGGGGCGCTGGGTGGGGGCAACTCGCGGCCCCGCCCCCGTTCAGAAAGTTCTGAGATAACCCTTGACATCGACCCGTGGGTGATGTAAGGTTCAGTTACGCCTTCGAAGCGGCCACCGCCGACTTAGAATGACGGGGACGCCCATATGCGAGCATCCGTGGAGGGGGACGGGGAGATCCCGGAACTTAGCCCTCGGAGGAGAAAGACCGGCATTATCGTCGGTCTTTCTTTCTTTTTGTCCCCTTCTGCCGGCAGGAAGACCGGGGCTACCGGTTCCCTGGGTTGTCGTTGAGTCTCATAACTTGTAGACTCAGGGTATGAACACAACCATTGAGATAAACAAAGGCGATCGGGTTCGGCTGGTCTACACGGATGACGACCACACGGACCTGAGCGGAGGCGACGAAGGCACAGTCAACCTCATCGACGACTTCGGCACGATCCATGTCTTCTGGGACAAGGGCAACCATCTTGGCCTCATACCGGGACATGACGAATGGCTGATCTTGTGAACTGGGGGTTGCCGGGGGTTGACCCGAGGAGTTGTTCGTTCAACGAGTTCTTAGCAGGCGTTGCTCTGGTGGCCCCGACTGAGAAGGCGATGAGGTACGGACAGACGTTCTTCAACACCTTGGACTGGATACGCCCACATCTCGCTGATGAAATCCGTGGGACCATGCGTGATCCGTTTTACCGGGATTGGGTCGACGAACCGACGCTGGTGTGGCTTGAGGCAGCGTGGGATGAACCGCTTGTTGGCTAGTCACGGGGCCTGCTACCCTTCAGCGTTATGACTCTTCCGCCGCTCTTTGCTTGCCATTATTGCGGCGAAGAGGTAAACCGAAACAACCACAGCACTTTGCGACTCGTGTCTGGGTGGGTGGCCGGCCCCGAAGGAAAGTCACTCAAGTCGTTCGAGCAGGATCATCACAAGTTTCTTCACGAATGGTGTTTGCCGAAGGCAAGGCAGGGTCAGACGGAATCGCTGTTCTGAGCGGGGCCAGACAGGTCAGCGCCTTTGTTCTTCCAGTCGTACTGCGAGTAGTCAAGGAGCGTGCCGTGACTCTGCCCGATGGAGGCTTCCCCTTGTAACAGCCCCGCTTCGATGAGTTTCTGGTTCCGTTCGAGCCACGCAATCTGATCCATGACGGTCTTGATCTCACGATCGAGATTCACCAGTTTCCTGATGAAGATGTCGTCTTGCGGGCCCCGCCCAAGTTCGTCGTCCATGGAAGTCAACGGTACATCACGACGTGTGGGTCGCAGGGGACCTCCGACTGATTGCTTTCCGCCACCGTATACATTTACGGCTTAGTACAGAAGCCCCGTTTTTTAGTCTTTTGGGTTGAGTAGTTTCTCTCATGGTTTGGATTGATCGAACGTGCGTTCTACGAACGTGTGTTCTACGAACAGGTGTTCGATCACAGAGCGGGGCTGAAGTCTTCTTTGGTTGAGAACTTAGGTTTGACTGTCTGGGATGTGACGAATGGCACACTTCCTGACGTTTCGATTGTCACTCATGGTCCGTAGAGTAGGTAGTACAAGCGACAAGAGAGGAAACCATGACAGACACAACTACCCGCCCCACCATCCCGATGAAGGGATCGCTGGTGGCAGCGTTTGCCAACGGAGACATGCTGGAAATGTGGTTCCAGTCCCCGACGGGCGACTCGTCCGACTCGCACCAGTTCGCCATGCGGTGCAACTCACCGGAGCAGGCAGAGGCCATCGCCACGCTCCATCGGACGAAGTGGGGAGTGCCGAACTACGGAGACCCGGCGACGCTGACCAGCGAACGGTTCTAGTGAGCGAGAACGCCTACGAAGCGACCATTCGCCTTGAGGGCTACCTCGCCGTTGGCTTTGAGGCTCCTATGGCCGATGCCGGGGCCGGTGAGGGCTGGGAAGACGCCCTAGAAGCCAAGATCGCTGCGATGGGTCATG
>Ga0302120_10000799_pt1 | contig 14552 bp, 18 predicted proteins | sample AG5_Bottom_MG_FD_203118 | JGI IMG/M metagenome (GOLD analysis project Ga0302120, IMG submission 203118) | Marine microbial communities from Western Arctic Ocean, Canada - AG5_Bottom | ecosystem: Environmental > Aquatic > Marine > Oceanic | place: Canada: Western Arctic Ocean | collected 2017-10-01 | reverse complement strand
ATATTTGGTCCCATGTACTGTGATGACTCACCCCATGGTAATGCAATAGCATTGGCATACTCAATACCAGAAATGGCCATATAGCCTTCTGATCCTGTGAAGCCAGTTGGTAAGGCCCAGTAGAACCACCAACCAAAGAAATAAAACGTGATGATTGTAAACGCGAACGCTAACAAGTTTTTGATACCTGAAGACAATGTGTTCTTCAAGCGGGTTTGGCCCATTTCATAGGCGAGGAAACCTGCATGAATAATCATCATCAGTGGTATCGTTAAAAAATAGTACGTCTCAGCAAACATCGTGTTTGTGAGTGCTGCCGATTGTGTAACCGCATCTAGATTAGCGGTCAATAGTGCAATTTGTTCTTCCAAAATGCTCTCCTTTAGTATTAAAAAAAATAACTTTTTTTCCTGGTAAGTAAATTTTTATACTCACCGAGCAAAAGTATATAGCATTAAGATCAAAGAAAACACCTTATATTTAACTTTTTTTTAATACAGAAGGTATTGTATGTAGAGTGTTTATTTTCAAGACAAATTTACATTTAACTGTTGATTTATTCGATTTTTAAGTACAAAAGTAGAGTTATCCAGATAAAACTAAAACTGACACTTTCTAAATTCAATTCATAGTCTTTAGGCCACTCTTGATGGCGTTCAGCTAATAAATTAACGCTATCAACAACAAACAACACCTCCTTATCTGTCATTAAATTACTCAAAAAGAATTCTAAATTTAGGTTGTTATCTTACGCTCTAACGCTCTAAAGCCAATCTATATCAGACAATCACTGGCTTGTTTTGCAGTTCATCGCCTTTGCATGGTAAGCAACATGTTCGCCGATAAAGGATGAGATAAAGTGATAACTGTGGTCGTAACCTTCTTGCATTCTTAACTCCAGCGCTTGTGACGACTCTGCACAGGCTTTTGTAAAATTTCCGCTCAGAAGTTGACCTTCGTCATAAAATTCATCGGCAAGCCCTTGATCAATGAGAATATGGTCAATTTTTTGACCCGCCTTAACCAGCGCAGTCGCGTCGTATTTTTGCCATTCATCTTGATTATCGCCAAGATAAGCGCCAAAACAGCCCCGACCCCAATCACACTCCATCGGATTACAGATAGGTGCGAAAGCTGAAACAGAGCTGTATTTATCTGGATTTTTCAACGCACATATAAGTGCGCCATGACCACCCATTGAGTGACCAGAAATCGAGCGAATATTTGCAATTAAAGGCAACTTTGCCTCTAAAAGACTTGGTAGCTCATTAACGACATAGTCATACATTTGATAGTGATTCTTCCATTCACCCTCGGTGGCGTTAACATAAAAGCCAGCGCCTTGCCCTAAATCATAACGCTCGGACACATCTGGCACACTCTCACCTCTCGGGCTTGTATCTGGGAAAACTAAAGCAATTCCATGCTCAGCAGCGTATCGTTGCATGCCTGCTTTTGTACGAACATTGTCATCGCTACAAGTCAACCCTGATAACCAATACAATGTTGGCACTTTTGCGCTCTCGGCTTCTTGCGGTAAAAATACAGAAAAAGTCATCGTGCAGTGGCAAGTGCTAGATTCATGCTCATAACGGTTTAAATAGCCTGAAAATTCTTTTATCGATTCAATTAATTTCATAATGGTTAAAAAATAATGACTGAGCGAATGCTCTCACCGCTGTGCATTAAGTCAAAAGCTCTATTGATATCCTCTAGTGGCATGGTGTGAGTCACTAATGAGTCCAGTTCAATTTCACCACTCATGTATCGATCAACATAACCTGGCAGTTCACTACGCCCTTTCACACCACCAAAAGCTGTACCTTTCCAGGTTCGGCCAACCACAAGATTAAACGGTCTTGTTTCAATCGTTTGTCCACCACCGGCAACGCCAATAACAGTGGAAACACCCCAACCCATATGGGTGCATTCTAGCGCGTCACGCATGACGTGCGTATTGCCGATACACTCGAAAGAGTAATCGGGCCCTCCATCGAATGTGTCTTGCATATACTCAACAAAAGAACCGTTAACATTACTCGGATTGACAAAATCTGTCGCCCCTAATTGACGCGCAAATTCAAATTTATCGGGGTTAATATCGATTGCGATAATACGTTTTGCGCCCGCCATTACTGCGCCTTGAATGCATGAAAGCCCAATGCCGCCCAACCCAAATACTGCTACCGTTGAGCCAGCCTCTACTTTGGCAGTATTAAGTACTGCGCCAATACCGGTGGTCACACCACATCCAAGCAAGCACGCCTTGTCTAGTGGTGCTGCTGGGTTGATTTTTGCCAGAGCAATCTCTGGAACAACCGTGTACTCCGAAAAGGTAGAACAGCCCATATAGTGGAAGATGTCGCTACCTTTGTGTGAAAAGCGACGCGTGCCGTCGGGCATATATCCCGTCCAAACTGTACCAGCAATCGATTGACAAAGATTTGATTTAGTAGAAAGACAATACACGCATTCACCACACTCAGGAATGTAGAGAGGAATAACATGATCACCAACCTTAAGATTCTTAACGCCAGCACCCAATTCAACGACCTCGCAGCCACCCTCATGACCCAAGACGCACGGAAAAGAGCCCTCAGGATCGTCGCCAGAAAGAGTAAATGCATCGGTATGACAAACGCCAGATGCGTGCACCTTTAATAAGACCTCTCCGGCTTTTGGTCCCATAATGTCAATCTCTTCGATCGATAACGGTTGATTTGGCGCCCAAGCGACCGCTGCTTTCGTTTTCATGGATGTCTTCCTTGTGAATAATCAAAGTTACATAATAACGACATTTAACTCTCGCCGCCAAATAAATCTTTCTCTAGTGAGTGTGTTTATCGTCTAACTCGAGTAAATAAGGTGCGATAAACCCACGGTATTGTTCTCTTTTACTTTGTGGCAAATTCTGCCAACCACCAATTTCTCCACGGCAGTCTTGCGCGCCGCACAGGCATTGACTAGGGAAATGCGCAACGCAAAAGTTTTGCATTGCATAGTCAAAGGTTATTTCCTCTCCAGCTGTTAGGTCACGCATGGCAACATAATCGTGAGCACCAGTTTCATTGACTTGAATACCGCAATTCGGATTACAACAATGGTTTACAAAAGCCATCAAACCAACGGGAACAACAAAGGCATTCCGACCAATTTGAGAAGTGTGCACTGTGTTTACACCGAGAACCTCATCAATAGCGCCCCTCATCACAACCTGGCCCGCTTTAAAAGATTTTTTGCAAATAACGCCAGCGCCTCGATCATCTGAATTCTTCAACTCAAAATTATTGTCTTGGGAAGAGGTATTTACAACAATCATTCTAAAGATCTCTATTTAACTGCCATATTTGACAACAATTTGTTCGACAACATTACGAAATTGATCTTCATGAAACTCGGTAAATTCTTTGAGCGTACACAGGGTTTTTGAATCTTTTACTTTGTCAATAAAGACAACACCGTCCAAATGATCAAGCTCGTGTTGAAAAGTGCCAGCTGAAATACCCTTAACAATCATATCAATCCCACCGCCCTCTCTGTCCAATGCTTGCACACGTATTTCTGGGCAGCGCTCAACTTCGCCTCTCACATTCGGTACCGACAAGCAACCCTCGTAAACAGACAATTTCTCGTTTGATAGAAAAGTAATCACCGGATTAATTAGAACAATTAGCGGAATGTCAGGTTTGTAAGGGTAACGTGGATTTTTGTTGACTTCAATAACGCACACCCTAAGAGGTACGGCAATTTGCGTTGCTGCTAAGCCTGCACCATTAGCATGACGCATGGTTTCAATCAAATCATCAACCAGTTGTTGTGTTGCATTTGAGTTAATATCTTCAACCGTGATTTCTCTTGCTATTTCGCGCAGAGCAGGATTGCCGATTTCAATAATATTTCGAATCATGGATTTTCTATGGTTTGAGAATTAGAGGCTTCAACCCTCTTCTTCATCCTTATTATGTTGAGCTTTTTCAATCAATTTAAGTGCGGTGTTATAAAGCTCAAATGCACCAATATAGGCGTCTGCTCGATACTCCTCTGGAATCACAGCTAAGTGATCATCAAGATCCTGCATGGCGCGCTCAAGGGTATCTTCACAACCAAACATATCATGTTGTGCCAGCAGTTGTTTTGCTTCATCTCTAGTCATCGTTCAAAGGTTATTTAAGAATAATTAGAGATTATATTAACAGTTTAATTCCATTAGTAACAGAAAAATAACATACAATCAATAAGGGCAGTTTTGACAATCACTATCACAACACTCGCCCCGCTTAATGTGTTGCCACTTGCTAAAAATATAAAGCCCATCTTTTACTTCATAATCCACGTGCTCAAGATATTCAATCGCCTCGCCATGCTTTCGGTACGGCTCAGCAAGCAACAACATTTGCTCGATACCATTGGCTTTTATAAGAACATCAATTTGCTTATCAATCGCCTTGGATAAGCACGCAGGACACCGACAATCTTTATCAAAATCGAGCGGCATGATAGGCGGGAAAGACTTACACCAACAAATTCCCGTGCCTACGCCACATTTCAATACTTCACCACACACGGAACAAGGAGTTGATCTCATCAGGTTAATTCATTGTAAATAATGCAGATTTTTACATTATTAATCTCTTAAGGCAATCAAAATAATTAATTAAACCCTTTCACAATAATTCGAAAAATTTATTAAACAACCGTTGATTTTCTTTTTTGATATATTGAAAAGAAACCATAAATCACAAAACCCAAAGACAAAGCTTGTTGAATAGCTAAAATCGGCTTGTCTTGAATGTACATTAACATGCCAGCACTTACATTCATCAACATAAAAAACAACCAACCATAAGGGTTATTTTTTGCTAATAAATAACTACCAAGCAAGAAACCAATCATGACACCTATTTCTAAAATCTGGCTAAGTGTGTTAATTCCACCGTACTCGAATAAGCTATAACTCACACCAATCACAATAAATGCGTAAGTAGAGAATCGGGCTAGAAACTCAAGAAATTTATTCTTTTTTTCATTATTGTTAATAACATTGTACAACCCAAGCAACATAGCAGGAACGCCACCTATTTCAATGGACGCAGCGATCCAATTATGATTGCCAATTAATATAATCGCCCAAGCTGGTACACCTAAAATATATACAATCCAGCCCATTGCTTTAAGCTTTCTTTTTAAAACGGGTTTGGTGCGCTCAGCAGTTGAAAAAAATACTTTGTTTAACAAGTAAAAGGAGCCAGCCCAAATTTGTAATAAAAGATCCATAATTATTATTTTATTGCAGTTTGCCCGCGTTGCACTTCAGAGAAAATAAAGGGGTAAATAATACCGATTATGACATTTATATTGCCACAATTTGATGGATCAATTATAAAGAAAATATTGGAAAAAATCGAAATGCCTTTCAAAACAGCTCTAAAAGAACTGGGAAAGAGTCACCCTTCCCAAAAAAGACCTAAATTTACTCATTTTCAAGCGAAAAACATTGATTTAGAGTGGTTTTAAACACTAAATTTGCAATGTTTTGATAGGAGTTTGAAAATTTCGGATATTTTGCAAATGAAACAATTAAGCCGATAACTCCTTATAAGTTTCAGTAAATGCAACAATCGCTTTGTCTAAATCATCCTTAGTATGAGCAGCTGAGATTTGGGTGCGAATTCTGGCCTTACCTTGAGCAACCACAGGGAAGAAAAAACCAATTGCAAAAATACCGCGCTCAAGTAGCTTCTTACTCATTGTTTGCGCCAATTTAGCATCACCCAACATCACCGGCACAATTGGATGATCGCCTTCGTCAACATCAAAACCTGCCTCTTGCATTCCTTTGCGAAAATAATGGGTATTGGCTTCTAGGCGATCTCTGAGCTCGGTAGAACGGACAAGCATTTCCAACACTTTAAGAGAGGCCGCACAAATAGAAGGCGCTACTGTATTCGAGAATAAATAAGGTCGAGATCTTTGTCTCAACATATCAATAATTTCTTTTCGCCCAGAGGTGTAGCCACCGGAACCGCCGCCCAACGCTTTACCAAAAGTACCAGTAATAATATCAACACGATCCATCACATTGCAATACTCATGAACACCACGACCACCTTTACCCATAAAACCCACTGCATGGCAATCATCGTGATGAATCATGGCATCATATTTATCAGCCAAATCACAGATCTTATCCAACTGAGCTATTGTGCCATCCATTGAGAAAACACCATCTGTAGTAATCAAAATGCGCCTTGCACCGCCTTCTTTGGCTTCAATTAATTTGGCCTCGAGATCGGCCATGTTGTTATTTTTATAGCGGTAACGCGCTGCTTTGCAGAGACGAACGCCATCGATAATCGAGGCGTGGTTTAGCTCGTCAGAAATAACTGCATCCTCTTTGCTGAGGATGGTTTCGAACAAGCCAGTATTTGCATCAAAGCAAGCGGCATAAAGAATGGTATCTTCCATGCCCAAAAATTCAGTCACTTTACTTTCAAGCGTTTTGTGAATACTCTGTGTGCCACAGATAAAACGTACCGATGAAAGACCAAAACCCCAATCACTATAACTATCTTTTGCTGCTTGAATAACCTCGGGATTGTTGGCAAGACCAAGATAATTATTGGCACACATGTTGATAACTTCTGAGCCATCCTCAAGAGAGATGTGGTTATTTTGATCGGACGCGAGAACGCGTTCAGTTTTCCACAGACCTGCAGCCTCAATCTCAGCCAAATCTTTTTGTAGGTCTTTTTTTGCGCTTTTAAAACTCATAGTAGTCTTCTTTGGATTCAACTTCCCAATTTAGAATGACCTTGCCCGATTGTCCTGAACGCATTACATCAAAGGCTTTTTGGAAATCTGTGTAGTGATAATGATGGGTAATAATCTTATCCAAAGGCAAGCCGCTTTGAACCATCATTGAGCCTTTATACCAAGTTTCAAAAATTTCACGACCATAAATGCCTTTGATTAGCAGTCCTTTAAACACCACCAAATTCCAGTCAATAGCCGAGCCAGAAGGCATGATAGCCAGCATGGCAATCTTGCCGCCATTAATCATAAATTTAAGCATTTCACTAAACGCCTGAGGAGAGCCTGACATCTCCAAACCAACATCAAAACCTTCAAAAATACACAATTGATCTAGAAAGCCTTTGGAAATTTTTTCTTTGCTTACATTGAGAGGAATGGCTTTTGGAACAACTTCTCTTACAAGATTAAGACGATATTCGTTTAAGTCTGTAATAACAACATTACGCGCACCCGCGTGAACAGCAACCATTGCCGCCATAATTCCAATTGGACCAGCGCCGGTAATAAGTACGTCTTCACCCAACATGTCAAATGAAAGTGCTGTGTGCACAGCATTACCGAAAGGATCAAAACATGCAAGCAAGTCTGTCGAGATATCTTGTGTTGATCTGAATACATTTTCAGCAGGCACAGAAACATATTCTGCAAAAGCGCCATCTCGGTTAACGCCAATTCCAATGGTATTTGGGCAAAGGTGTTTACGTCCTCCAAGACAGTTACGACACCTGTTACAAACTACATGACCCTCTGCCGAGACAACATCGTCAACTTTTAAGCCCTTAACGCCGTCTCCCATATCTGCAATAACACCAGAAAACTCATGACCCGCCACCATGGGTGTTTGAATTGTTTTCTGAGCCCATTCGTCCCAATTATAAATATGGACATCGGTGCCACATATGGCTGACTTTTGTACTTTTATAAGAACATCATTACTTCCAACCTCTGGCATGGGCACATCTTCCAACCAAATGCCTTCTTCTGTACGACTTTTAACTAATGCTTTCATTGAGTAACTCCTTATTTGATGAGTCAAAATAAATATACCAAAAATGGTTGTTTACTTAAATATCGATTTTAATTAATGATACTTTGTACTTAGGATTAATTGTTAAGACATGTAGATAAAATTCAAATGCAAGTATCAATTGCTCATAAAAAAAACGAAAAAAAAACCCTTTATTGAGTGCCAAATTATTTATTTGTGTAAAAAAGTTGCATATTTATTAATTCTGTGTTAGAGTGGATTTGCAACACTCAGTTTTTCATTGATTTCAATATTTATCTTTGTCTCTCCCAGATAGTAAAATGAGGTATAACAATTTTTTGAGTGGTGCCGTTAATTGCAAAAATATATAGTATTTAATACTTTCTCCTTTAGAAAAGAAACTGCAATTAATCAACCCCGCATTGGCTCTCCTAATGCGGGGTATTTTTTTATTTGGCTTCTATGAAGAGTGTAACTGGTCGGGACGAGAGGATTTGAACCTCTGACCACTTGACCCCCAGTCAAGTACGCTACCAGACTGCGCTACGCCCCGAAAAAACAATATTTTACCTATAGAAAGAATTCTGAATTTACATTAAATGACTCAAACGGAGTGGCAAATTGGGCATTTCGAATCTTTGCTAATCTTAACTTTTCTAAAACTAAGGTCGAGAGCATCAATCAGCATTAGCTCACCACTGAGCTGTTCGCCGAGTGACAATATAACCTTGATAGCCTGCAATGCTTGCAAACTACCCAACAAACCAGCAACGGGCGCTAAAACACCATTTTCAACACAATTTTCTCTACCACCACCCTCTTCTGAGTAAAGGCATTGATAACATGGTTGGTCATTCTCATAGCCTTTGAAAACTGAGAGTTGACCCTCAAATCGAATAACCGCCGCTGAAACCAATGGTTTTTTATTATCAACACAGGCTTTATTAATGGCAAAACGGCTTTTGAAATTATCCGTGCCATCCAATATAACATCGGCTTGACTAACCAAACCACCAAGATTATCGTCACTCAGTTGTTTGACGACATCCACTTGAATGTTGGGATTAATGGCTAATAATTTTTCTTTGGCAGAATCAACCTTATCTTTACCAATATCAACTGTATGGTGAATAATTTGGCGCTGTAAATTAGAAATTTCCACTTGATCAAAATCAGCAATAATCAAGTGCCCAATTCCAGCCGCAGCTAAATACAAAGCACTTGGCGATCCAAGACCACCCATACCAATAATAAGCGCCGTTGAATTAATGAGCTTTTGCTGACCTTCAATATCAACCTGTGGCAACATAATCTGCCGAGAATATCGAAGGAGCTCTTGATCGTTCATATATTCAAGTCATTATTAAGATATTTGTTAATCTTGGGCAAGATAACCATTTGACAATAAGGTTGGTTTTGATTGTCGTTAAAATAATTTTGATGATAATCTTCAGCCACGTAGAAAATATCCAATGGACTGATTTCTGTCACCGCGCCCTTTATTGAATCAATTAACGATTGTGCAATCTCTCTTTGATCAGTATCAGTATAAAAAACCGCTGATCGATATTGAACCCCCGTATCACCACCCTGCCGGTTGAGGCTGGTTGGATCATGAACAACAAAAAAAACCTCAAGCAATTCGGCATAAGAAATTTGTGTTTCTTCAAACTCTATTTTCAAAACCTCGGCATGACCACTTCTACCTTCACAAATTTCTTGATAGGTTGGGTTTTTTGTAGAACCATTACAATAACCACTGGTCAGGTTTTGCACGCCATTCACACGTTGAAAAATTGCCTCAATGCACCAAAAACATCCACCGGAAAAATAAGCAGTTTGCATGTATGATAACCTCAAGAAACTCAAAAATACATAGTATATCCGATGATTGCCAATGAAGTTATTAATGCGCTTAAATCTGTTGCATCAGATGAACGCCGAAAAACAAATGAATGGTTTTTTAAAACCGGTAAAGGGCAATACGGTTATGGCGATCAATTTATCGGGGTACGCATGCCAGACTTACGCAAAGTTGCCAAACAATATCACCAATACATCTCTTTTGACAACATCTCAAAACTTTTGAAATCAACCATTCACGAGGTGCGTCTTTGTGGTCTAATTATTTTGGTGTATCAATTCCCAAAGGGTAATCAAGACAAAATTTATGAATTTTATTCAGCAAATTTTGCCTCAATTAATAATTGGGATTTGGTTGATAGTAGTGCACCCAATATTGTCGGCAACTATCTTCTAGACAAACCAGATCGGGCTGAAATTTTGCAAAATTATGCCCATTCGAAGAATCTCTGGATTCGTCGAATTTCGATTGTATCGACCTTAGCTTTTATCAGACAAAATCAATTTCAACAAACCATTGAGATTGGTAAGATTTTATTAAGTGATTCCCATGATCTAATCCACAAAGCTGTGGGTTGGATGCTTCGTGAAGTTTATAAACGCGATCAAAATTTAATCAAAAGCTTTTTGAAGCAAAACTACGCACAACTCCCCAGAACTACTTTAAGATATGCCATAGAGCGAATGGACAAGCAAGAAAGGCAGAGCTTCTTGAAGGGCAGGTTTGATGTATCAAATTAGTTTTTACGTACCAATACATGATGCTGAAAAGGTTAAATCTGCAATGTTTACAGCCGGCGCTGGGCGATTCAACAACTACAAACAGTGCGCTTGGCAAACTGAGGGAAAGGGTCAATTTATGCCAGTAGATGACGCACAACCAGCCATTGGCGAATTAGACAAGCTTGAGACTGTTTCTGAGTATAAAGTAGAAATGATGTGCTCTACTGACAGCCTAAGTGCTGTGATGAGTGCACTGAAAAAGGCACACCCTTACGAAGAGGCTGCCTACTGTGTAGTAAAAATGGAAACGATATGACTGAGAACTCCCAATCCAACAGTAATAATGGCTTAATACTCGCTTTGCTTGGGCTTTCCCTAGCCGCCTTGGTATGGCTTTTCCTGCCTTTCTTACCCGCCCTTTTCTTATCTCTATTAATTTCAATAACCACGCACAAGCTTTTTCATCATTTGGTGCAGAAATATTCCATTCGACGTGCGGCACTTTCAATGACACTTGGGGTAACGTTTGTTTTAATCCTGCCTTTAAGCTATGTGATGCTTGTTAGTGGCATTGAGATTAGCGGTCTCATTCGCACACTGCAAGATAGTTTTCAAATTAACGAAATACGCAAACTTATCGATCAGACTATCATGGGTTTGCCGCTGTCCGAAAATATTAGGGAGATTGTAGATAGCGCCCTAAAAAATAATTTAGAGGGCATTTTAATAACCATTAAAAACTTTGGTGTTATGGTTCTTAAAAGTATCCTGACCCTCTCCAGTCAGTTTGTGTTTTTCATCATTATTACCATTTTCTCGCTTTACTATTTTTATGTTGACGGCAGCTCTATTGTCAAGAGAATCAGAGAAATATCACCATTGGAATCACACCTTAATGATATTTTGTTGCAGCAATTTTCGGGTTTAACTGTCACTCTTGTCAGTAGCGTGTTTCTTGTGTCCCTGTTGCAGGGGCTAGTGTTTTCAATCGGTGTGTCAATAATAGGCTACCCAGCGCTATTTTTTGGCGTTTCAATGGCACTGGCAAGCTTTATCCCCGTACTGGGAGGCTTGATTATCTGGCTACCATTAAGCCTATATTTATTTGCAACCGGTGAAACCACCAGCGCCTTTATCATTTTGTTTTTCGGCGCAATCTTGGCAGGTACCTTAATTGATAATTTTATTCGCCCAGTTATTATCAAAGCACTGTCCAGGGCAATGAACCACCGAAGCGCACTTGATCACACGCTCATTACCGTACTCTCTACTCTTGCTGGAATCATTCAATTTGGCATCTTAGGTTTATTCATTGGTCCCATCATCGCGGCAATGGCAATTACTATGCTTGATATTTATCAAATAAAATATCGCCAAAAATCCCAATAAGACATTCATATAAAAAATCACAAATCCGATGCTTAAAGAATTAAACGAATACATTATCGAGAGTGGCGCTTGTAACGACATCAGTCAATACGAAGATACTAAATACATCCAACTGCCAGACGAGCATCGCCAGAATATCGTTGATGCCATGAACAACGGTGAAGTGCCAACTAGAAAAGCCAGCGAATGTCCCGCCAAAAGATTGCTTTTACATTTTGCCAAAACCATGCTTTTTGTAAATAGTGATACCATTGACAACGATGTAGTTTATGACGTTTATTTAGCGCAGGGTTCTAATTTGGACGAAGACAATGATATTATCTATACCTCATTTTCCCTAGACAACGACTATCAGCCAAAATTAATTAGCCACAGTGGCTCTCAAGCTGATGACAAACAATTATGGGAAGATATTCACACAGCCATGCTAACACTTAGAGGCTTTATGAGTGCTATTTCTGAATAATAGCCGCCATCATTAATTCTGATAATATTAGTTAACAGTTCGCACCATCACTTGTGCCCTTTGGGTGTATCTACTAAATCTTGTGAAAGCTTTATTTAAAGCCTTCTTGTGTTGCTTTCTTAAGTTTGGGTCCAGCCTTAAAGGTAACCACTTTTCTTGCTGAAATCATCACCTCTTCACCCGTTTTCGGATTTCTACCGGGACGTGCTGATTTTTCACGAAGAACAAAATTACCAAAACTTGACAACTTGACATTTTTATCTTTACTCAGTTGTAGTGTAATTTGATCAAAGAACTTATTGATCAAAACCAGCGCCTGAGTCTGAGTTAAATTGGTTTCTTTAACCAGTGCGTTTGCAATATCTTGTTTTGTTAGTGACATAAAAGTAAGTTGTTTATCTTAATTGAGCAGAAAACTCAGTTAGTAAATGGCTAAGTATTTTATCAACATTGTGATTTAATTGCTCGTCCGTTAACGTGGCCTCATTAGACTGATAACTCAAATTAAGCGCAATACTCTTTTTGCCAGACTCAATATGTTCGCCTTCATAGACATCAAAAATTCCTACATCGATTAAATGCTCTTGCTTAAGATTTTTAATTGCTGTAATAAGATCAGACGCTTGTATCTCTTTATTCAATACCAAAGCAATATCACGCTGTGAAGCTTGGAATGATGAGAAAGCTCTATAACTGGCAATCTCACCTTGCTGACACTCTGCCTGCACAAGCTCGAATAAATAAACTTTTGGTAGCGACAGTTTTTTCTGAATAATTGGAGATAATGCACCTAAGTAACCAATGATATTGCCATTTTTAACAATTTTTGCAGCTTGTCCAGCTTGCAGTGCCGGATGTTCTGACACTTCAAAAGTAACCTCTTGGGCTCTCAGTGAAAGCAAAGATTCAACATCTGCCTTGGCGTCAAAAAAGTCCAAAATTTTAGACTCACTCGCCCACTGAGCGCCGTGGCGATCGCCGCAAATAGCGCCGGCAATTTTCTGCACTTGATCAGCAGCAGAAATTCCGGCAAAACACAGGCCAGATTCAAAAAATCTCGCATTATGGTGACCACGGCGTTGGTTAGATTCAATCGTTTGCAATAGGCCGGGCCAGAGACATGAGCGCATGACAGACATGTCTTCAGAGATTGGATTGTTTAGTGTGATTTTCTTCGCACGAGGATCGATCAACTCCTGATACTCAGCTGAAATAAAGCTGTAAGTAATGACCTCTTGGTAGCCCCTATTAACCAAAGCTTGAGCAATGTCGTAAGCATCAACGCTTGCTTGAGAGGCAGAAGTAATATTGGCATCCAGTGTTAGACTTTTAACTGGCAAACGATCGTAACCATAGAGTCTTGCCAACTCTTCAATTAAATCAGCAACAATACGAATATCAAAGCGGAAACTCGGTGGCACAATTGTCCACGAGTTATCTGTTTTTTCCACAATATCAAAGTTAAGGGACTCAAATTTGGCTTCAATCCAATTTGGCTCCAGCTCAAAACCCAGCACTTTGGAAATCTTTTCTTGAGTGATTTTGATTGGCTTAATATCTGGCAACTGAGTATTATCAATACATTCGTTAATCTGTGAAGCTTCACCACCACAAATCGCCAAAACAAGCTCTGTTGCACGCTCTAGAGCAGGGTGTGCTAAGTTAAAGTCAACGCCTCGCTCAAATCTCAGTGATGACTCAGTGTGAAGCCCATAGGATCTTGCAACACCCGCCATCGAAACCGGCTCAAAAAATGCACTTTCAAGCAATATTTCGCTAGACTCTCTTTGAGTAGCTGTGGACATGCCACCCATCACACCTGCCATTGCAATAGCAGAATTTTCGTCTGCAATCACCAGTGTATCTTCTCTAAGACTTATTGTTTGCTCGTTTAATAACTCGAGTTTTTCACCTTTTTTCGCCAGTCTAACGTCAATACCACCGCTAATCTTTTGCAGATCAAAAGCATGCATTGGTTGACCTAATTCTAATAAAACGTAGTTGGTAATATCAACTACAGGGGAATGTATTTGTTGTGAGGCACGCTTCAGTTTCTGCACCATCCACTGTGGCGTTTCAATTGTATTATTAATACCTTTGATAACACGCGTTAAATATTTAGGGCAAGCTTTCGTATTCGAAACTTTTGTAGAAAAATCAGTACTGCCTTTTTCTTCAGCCTTATAGGTGGGTGAAGGCATTGTTAAATCATAACTTGCACAAACCTCACGAGCCACGCCCAATACACTGAAACAATCACCTCTATTTGGAGTTATGTCTAATTCAATAATTTGATCATCTAAATCAAGG
>Ga0302120_10000798_pt1 | contig 14555 bp, 13 predicted proteins | sample AG5_Bottom_MG_FD_203118 | JGI IMG/M metagenome (GOLD analysis project Ga0302120, IMG submission 203118) | Marine microbial communities from Western Arctic Ocean, Canada - AG5_Bottom | ecosystem: Environmental > Aquatic > Marine > Oceanic | place: Canada: Western Arctic Ocean | collected 2017-10-01 | reverse complement strand
CTACAATGTACTCAGGCGTCCACCGTCAACAGGTAAATTGATACCGTTGATATAAGCAGCAGCAGGTGATGCAAGGAACGCTACAGCATTGGCGATCTCCCCTGGCTCAGCAAAACGCGCAGCCGGAATTAGGGCTTTTGACTCGTTAACAACCTCTTCAGTGGTCTTCCCAGCTTTACTGGCCTTGTTCTCAAGCAGCTCATTCAGCCGGTCAGTCTTAGTAAACCCGGGAAGGACATTGTTAACTGTTATTCCAAATGGGCCCAGCTCCTTTGATAGTGTCTTTGCCCAGCTTGCTACCGCTCCTCGAATAGTGTTTGAAACTCCTAGGCCCTGAATCGGTTCTTTTACCGAAGTGGATATGATGTTAATGATTCTTCCATAGTTAGCTTCTTTCATGCCCTCAGACAGCTCCTTAACCATAATATGATTGCAAATCAGATGGTTAGAAAATGCATCCGTGTAATTTTTAGCAGTTGCTGACAGAGCAGGACCTGAAGGTGGCCCCCCCGTGTTATTGACCAGTATATGGACAGCCCTGTGCTCTTCTACGTATTCTTCTACCTTCACCTTCAATTCATTGGGAAAGGAAAAGTCAGCTTTTATAAAGTGATGTTCCTGTCCCTGAGAATTATCCAGCTCATTCAATACTGAATTGAGTTTTGCCGCGTTTCTTCCCAACAATACCACTGATGCGCCGTTTTGGGCCAATTCTAGGGCGATGGCCTTGCCAATCCCTTGTGTGCTGCCACACACGAATGCTGTTTTCTTTTGTAAACTGAATTCCATATCCTTATCTAAATGTTTTTTATCTTAGCCACAAAAATAAAAATATATCCATGAGTGTCATCAGCCCCTTTAATATCAAGAAATGGATTGAAGAAAATCGATCCCTATTAAAACCTCCGGTGGGCAACAAATGTGTATACACCGAAGCAGAGAATTTTATCGTGATGGTTGTCGGTGGCCCCAATGCACGCAAGGACTACCACTACAATGAAAGTGAAGAGTTGTTTTATCAGGTAGAAGGGGATATCACAGTGGGAATCATGGAAAATGGAGAGCCAGTTGATGTTGAGATTAAAGAGGGCGATATTTTTCTACTTCCACCAAAAGTGCCCCATTCCCCCAGAAGGCCTGCCAATACTATAGGGATAGTCATAGAGAAAGTGCGAACGGATGACGACAAGGATGGCTTGCTGTGGTTCTGTGAGAGCTGCAATGAAAAGTTGCATGAAGAGTATTTTCGACTGGAAAACATAGTCACGCAGTTCCCTGCTATCATGGAGGTGTTTTATGCTTCTAAGGACAAGCGCACCTGCAAGAGTTGTGGTGCCGTCATGGCACCCCCAGCCTAATACGGGTCATGTTTACAATAGACATTCATACACATATTCTCCCAGAGCACATTCCAAATTTTAGGGAGAAATTCGGCTATGGTGGATTTATACAACTGGACCACCATAAACCGTGTTGTGCCAGGATGATCATGGATGACCAGTTTTTTAGGGAAGTTCAGGATAACTGCTGGTCAGCGGAAACCAGGATGACAGAATGTGATGGCCACCAGGTTGACGTGCAAGTGCTTTCAACAGTGCCTGTCATGTTTTCCTATTGGGCAGATCCCAAGCATACAGTGGAGCTCAGTCAATTCCTGAATGATCACATCGCCGGCATTGTACACAATTACCCGGACAGATTTGCCGGCCTTGGTACACTTCCTATGCAGGACGCCAGGTTGGCGATTAAAGAACTTGAGCGTTGTAAGTCTATTGGACTCAGGGGGATTCAGATTGGGAGCCATATTAATAATTGGAACCTAAATGAACCAGAGATATATCCGATTTTTGAGGCCATGCAGGATTTGGACATGGCCCTTTTTGTTCACCCTTGGTGGTGGATGGCGAAGGAGAAGATGCCCGATTATTGGCTGCCCTGGTTAGTGGGAATGCCTGCAGAAACGTCATTGGCTATCTGCTCTATGATATTTGGAGGTATCTTTGAGAGGTTGCCTGGCCTGAGGGTTGCATTTGCGCATGGGGGAGGAGCATTCCCGGGAACTATTGGAAGAATAGAACACGGCTATCATGTACGTCCTGATCTCGTTGCTGCGGACAATGTCATTAATCCCAAAGAATACCTTGGTAGATTTTACCTTGACAGCCTTGTTCACGACCCCAAAATGTTGCAATATATAGTGGAGTTGATTGGTGCCAACAGGGTTGCCCTGGGGACAGACTACCCCTTTCCACTTGGAGAGTTGGAGCCGGGTAAGTTGATCAGGGAAATGGCATTTGATGATGCAACAAAATTGCAACTTTTGAGTGGAAGTGCTTTAGAGTGGCTAGGAATGACCAAAGATGATTTTACGCCAACAGGAATTTAAGTTATGCGATTACATACAGAAAACCTGATAAAGAAGTACGGACGCAGAGTTGTTGTTAACAACGTTTCCGTTGAGGTGAATCCGGGTGAAATTGTGGGTCTGCTTGGCCCAAATGGCGCTGGGAAAACCACTTCATTTTACATGATGGTCGGCCTGATCAAGCCAAATTCAGGAGGAATCTATTTAGAGGGCGTGGACATTACCAGGGAACCCATGTATAAAAGAGCTCAGCGTGGCATTGGATACCTGCCACAGGAGGCTTCGATCTTTAGGAAAATGACGGTGGAGAACAATATCAGGGCAGTGCTTGAAATCTCTGGTATGCCTAAAAGCCAACAAAAGGAAAGGCTGGAGATTCTGCTGGATGAGTTTGGCCTCAATCATGTGAGAACAAGTGCAGGAGACCTCCTGTCAGGGGGTGAAAGAAGGAGAACTGAAATAGCCAGATCGCTCGCCATTAATCCTAAGTTCATTTTGTTAGACGAACCCTTTGCTGGGGTTGACCCCATTGCCGTTGAAGACATCCAGGAAATTATAAGCAAGCTGAAAGATAAAAATATTGGGATACTCATAACGGATCACAATGTTCACGAGACACTATCGATCACGGACAGGGCGTATTTGCTTTTTGAAGGCCAGATTCTCAAGTCAGGTACGGCGGAGGAACTTTCAGAAGATGAACAGGTGCGAAAAGTTTACCTTGGCAAGAACTTTGAATTGCGAAGAAAGAGCTAGTCTTTAGCAGACAGCTCTGCCAAAGGTATATTGTCTGCAACGATAAAGGCCCCCGGAAACTCTTCCCTGACCAACTCCAGCAACTTTTCGGACTGCAACTTGGTTCTGAATGCCCCTGCAAGTACTTTGAAGTTTGGCGGATCGTAATCTACCAGTACCACATAATCAGGGAACTTCTCCATGAATGTAGTCTTAACTTCTAGGGCCATTGCCTTTTTTGCTGTAAAAAATATTTGTACCCGAGAACCAGGCACCCCTTCAGGCCGTGTATCTATATAAGTGCTTACCAATTTTGGAATCCTGTTGTCTTCAACTATTGTAACGCCATTCGTGTCCTGCTTGACACTACTGCCCTGGCCATATAAGTGTGCAGACACGATGATACCAGCAAACAACATTAGAGTGCGGGTAATTGCTGTGCTTTTCATGTCTACAAAGTTAGTTTAATGTTGGTAGTAGTATATTCCCTGATGCTGTTTATGGTCGTTTTATCCCATAAATTTTTCTTTCACCACTAAATAGAGCTCACAAAGAACGTTTTTTATCGATTTTTGATTTGTATACTACAATATTCTTATAAATTTGCCTCTAAAATTGGATTGCATAGCAGAAGGATATTCTCAACCATGGTAAAGATTTTAATGCGACTTTGTAGCCTCCTTAGCATCTATAACCCAATTTCTGCTGCCACAAAACTTGCCTTTCTGTTTACATTAGTAGTTCTTGTAAGTGCAATTACTGTTCCCAATGCAAATGCTTGGGATGGGGATGCTGAAAAAGGAGCAGAGATTTTCAAATCAACCTGTGCCACCTGTCATGTGATGGGTACGGATATGACGGGCCCTAATTTGGAAGGCGCTACTTCCCGGGTTCCAAAAGGGGATTGGATTTATAACTGGGTTCGAAATGCCCCTGGCGTAATCAAAAGTGGTGACGAATATGCGGTAGAACTTCGCTCAAATTGGCCGACAGAGATGAGCTCGAACCCACAACTGTCGGATGAGGATATTGATAATGTGTTGGCCTATATTGATGCCTGGGAGCCGCCTAAAATTGTTGGTGGGGGCGAGTCGAATCCATATATAGAAGGCAATGTCCACCCTGTGGACAACTCTGAATCTAATGGCTTGATGACCGTTATCGCCATTTTGATCATTCTTCTTTTTGTCGCAGCTTCGGTTAAACTGTCGCTGAAAAAAATAAATGCGGAGCTTAGAGATGGCGGGAAGCCCGAGGAATCGTCTGTTGTAGATGGCTTCTTGCGGTGGATGGCTGGGAACAAGCGTTGGGTAGCACTCTGTGTGCTGATTGCTGTAGCTGTACTTGCACGGGCTGCATGGTTCGGATTGTTGTATGTTAATGTAAACCAGGGATATGAGCCTGAGCAGCCAATTTGGTTCTCGCACCAAATTCATGCCGGCAAGAATGGAATTAACTGTGTGTATTGCCACTCGGGTGCAGAAAAAAGCAAGACCGCAGGAATCCCTTCGGCAAATGTATGTATGAACTGCCATAAGGCTATAAAGACGGGCACCTTTACAAAGGACCAGGAAATCCCCAAAATCTATGCAGCACTTGATTATGATGTGGAAAAGGATGAGTATGGAGACAATCCCAAGCCTATTAAATGGATTCGAATTCACAACCTGCCTGATCTGGCATACTTCAATCACTCCCAGCATGTTATAGTTGGAGAAATTAAATGCCAGGAGTGTCACGGACCAGTTGAAGAGATGCATGTGATGCGACAGGAATCCATGCTAACCATGGGCTGGTGTATTGATTGTCACAGAAATACAGAAGTTAAGATGGAGGGCAACGAGTACTATACTGACCTGCATAAGAATTTGACCGAGAAGTATCCGGGAGAGAAGATTACAGTTGACAAAATGGGCGGTATTGATTGTGCCCGTTGTCATTATTAAGACATTTGACAGAAGATAAATGCAAAGGACAAAAACATACTGGAAAAGCACTGAAGAACTAGAGAACAAGGAAGGGTTCATAGAGCAGCAGGAGAAGGAGTTCCCGGAGAAAATACCTGTAGATGAATTCTTGGGTGATGAATCATTGAACGATAGTTCTACGTCTAGGCGAGACTTCTTGAAATTTCTCGGCTTCAGTGTTGGTGCAGCTACATTGGCAGCTTGTGAGGGCCCTGTGAACAAAGCCGTTCCTTATCTCAATAAACCGGAAGAAATTACTCCAGGGGTAGCCAATTGGTATGCTTCAACTTATATTGACGGGCGTGATTATTGTTCTGTCCTTGTTAAAACACGGGAAGGGCGTCCTATACACGTTGAAGGGAATACCTTGTCTGCCGTTACCCAAGGTGCTGTAAATGCGAGGGTGCAAGGCTCGGTACTGCCACTTTATGATTCCGGAAGGTACAAAGCGCCTTCCACAGCAGGAGAAGAGACTTCCTGGTCGAAGGTCGATGGGGACATTGGAGCTAAGTTGGACAAGATCCGCGGTAATGGGGGTACGGTCAGGGTATTGTCATCATCGCTAGCAAGTTGCTCAACCAGGGCCGCTATACATGAGTTTTTAAACAGTTTTCAGTCGGCTGACAATGCGGGTTCTGAAGGGGAAGAAGTGGCTGTCGATGCCAAGCATATTATCTATGATGCCGTTTCTTCATACGGTATTCGAAAAGCAAATGCAGCCTCATTTGGAAAGGATGTAGTGCCCTCTTATCATTTTGAAAAGGCCAGGACAATAGTAAGTGTCGGTGCAGATTTCTTGTCCAATTGGGTGGCTCCAATCCAGTCTATGCATCAATACGGTGAAAGCCGCAAGGTAGGGCAAGAGATGTCAATGCACATTCAGTTTGAGGCAAACCTGTCCCTGACGGGTTCAAATGCGGATACGAGAATCCCTGTAAAACCTTCTCAGTACGGTGCAATCCTCGCCAATATCTATAATGAAATAGCGACATTGAAAACGCGTCCCCAAATCCCTGCAGCCCAGGTCTCTGGGGAAATGATCAGCTCAATTATAGCTACTGCCAGCCAATTGTTGCAAAACGAGGGGAAGTCGATATTAGTTACGGGATCCAACAACCCTGACCACCAGATAATAGCGAACGGCATTAACAGCATGCTCGATAACTATGGCAATACCATAGATCTGGACAACCCCAACCTCACGTTGCAAAGTGATGATGCGGCGGTTGGAGAACTGATTGCCGACATGAACGCTGGCAAGGTTGATGCACTATTACTTTATAATGTTAATCCAGCGTATTCACTGCCAAATGCTGAAGAATTTAAGTCAGGACTTAAGAAAGTTGGAACTTCAATTTCATTCGCCGGTTCGCCTGATGAAACAGTGGCGCTTGTAAATCATGTTTGCCCCGACCACCACTATCTGGAGGCATGGAATGATGCAAATCCAACGCCAGGTCATTATAGTTTAGGGCAGCCAACCATTGCCCCATTGGGCAAAACAAGGCAGGCACAAGACAGTCTGTTACTATGGGCAGGAGTAACTGCAAGTTATCAGGACTTTATCAAGAAGTACTGGAAGGAAAATGTTTTTACAAAACAAACTACTTCCTTGACGTTCACCTCATTTTGGAATCAATGTCTTCATGATGGTGTTGTGGGGGTTGCTGCAGGTACTGATGACGATGCTATAGTAGAAAATGGTGGTGGAGAAGACGAAACGGTTAATTCATTGATGTCGGCAGCTGTGGCTGTGCAAGGTGAAACGGCAGAAGGAGATTGGGAGCTTCAGCTATATGAAAAGACAGGTATTGGAGATGGAACCCATGCCAATAACCCCTGGCTCCAGGAATTGCCTGATCCGGTATCTAAAGTCTGTTGGGACAATTACCTTACAATGAATCCTGACGAGATGAAAGACCGTGGGTTCAATACGGTGTTGGGGCAGGTGCAGGAAGCTGATCTGGTGGAGATCACAGCCAATGGCGTTAAACAAACACTGCCTGTTTACCCACAATATGGACAAACAAAAGGAACACTGGGATTGGCGCTGGGATATGGGCGCACCGCTGCGGGTAAAACCGGGAATGGCATAGGACAAAATGCCTACTCTATGTGTTCTTTTAACGAGCAGCTCCATTATCAAGTGGGAAATGTTTCAGTTAGCGGTTCGGTTGGCAAGTATCAAATTGCAACCACACAAACGCATCATACCATGATGGGCCGTGAACCCGTCAGGGCGACTACCCTGGAAGAGTTTATGGGCGACCCCAAAGCAGGTAACCCAGATGTAACAATTGCCTCTAGCGATCACAAACAGATGAAAGCCGAGGAACTCAATCTATGGCAAGATTTTGATAGGCCAGGACACCACTGGGGAATGTCAATCGACCTCAACGCATGTATTGGATGTGGTGCCTGTGTTATTGGCTGTGGTTCTGAGAACAATGTATCGGTAGTTGGCAAGGATGAAGTAGCTCGATCCAGAGAGATGCAGTGGATTAGGATTGATAGGTACTATAGCTCTGATACCGATAAACATGGCTCGCTAAATCTGCAGGAGATACCGTCAACTTCGGAGAACCTGGAGGTTTCCTTCCAACCGATCATGTGCCAGCATTGTAACCACGCGCCATGTGAAACGGTTTGCCCTGTTGCTGCTACTACGCATAGTAATGATGGACTTAATCAAATGGCCTACAACAGATGTGTTGGAACTAAATTCTGCCTGAATAACTGCCCATATAAGGTGAGAAGGTTCAATTGGTTCTCTTACCAAAACGACAATAAATTTGCGAATGTTAATCCTGCACAGGACGATATGGGGCGTATGGTGCTGAATCCAGATGTGGTAGTGAGATCAAGGGGTGTTATGGAAAAGTGCTCCATGTGTATTCAGAGAATCCAGGCAGGAAAACTCACAGCCAAGAAGGAGGGCAGGAAGATTGTAGATGGGGAATTCCAAACTGCATGTGCGTCTGCGTGCCCAACTCACGCCATAACATTTGGAGACAAGAACAATCCTGAAAGTCAGGTGTCAAAGAACGAGGCGGACCCACGCAGTTATTTCTTGTTGGAAGAATTGGATGTGCAGCCGACGGTGAATTATATGATTAAGGTCAGAAATAAAGATATAGTATAGATGTCTAATGTAATCTCACATATCAGGGAGCCGTTAGTATTAGGTGACCGTACCGTACATGATGTTACGGTAGATGTTGCTAAATCGGTAGAGGGAAAGGCCAATAAGTGGTGGTGGATATGTTTCGGCGTGGCGGTGATAGCTGCACTATGGGGTGTATTGTGCATCACCTACACCATTGCGGTGGGAATCGGTTCATGGGGCGTTAATAAAACAGTAGGCTGGGCCTGGGATATCACTAATTTCGTTTGGTGGATTGGAATTGGCCATGCAGGCACTTTGATCTCTGCAGTACTTCTACTATTCCGCCAGAAATGGAGAATGGCAATAAACCGCTCCGCTGAGGCAATGACAATTTTTGCTGTGATGATGGCTGGGCTCTTCCCGCTCCTTCACATGGGGCGTCCCTGGCTGGCTTTTTATAGTCTGCCATTGCCAAACCAGTTTGGGGAGCTTTGGGTGAATTTTAACTCCCCACTCATATGGGACGTATTTGCAATTTCAACTTACCTTACTGTGTCCATTGTGTTCTGGTATCTGGGATTGATCCCTGATTTTGCAATGATACGTGACCGGGCGAGGGTCAGTGGCAACAAATTGTATGATAACGTATATGGTTTGTTGAGTTTTGGTTGGAGTGGTAAGGTCAGAGATTGGGCCAGGTTTGAAGAAGTCTCACTCGTATTAGCTGGATTGGCTACGCCACTTGTGTTTTCCGTCCACTCCATCGTCAGTATGGACTTCGCTGCTGGGATAGTCCCCGGATGGCACACAACTATCTTCCCGCCTTATTTCGTACTTGGTGCTTTGTTCTCTGGGTTTGCCATGGTGCTTACCCTCACGATCATTATGAGGAAGGTGATGAACCTTGAGAATTATATTACCATTCGTCATGTAGAGTCAATGAACTTCATTATTATACTGACAGGGTCTCTGGTAGGCTCAGCTTACATCACTGAGCTTTTCATTTCATGGTATTCGGGAGTGGAATATGAGCAATACGCATTCATCAATAGGGCAACCGGGCCATATTATTGGGCCTATACAATAATGATGACCTGTAACGTCCTTTCACCACAGTTATTTTGGTTCAAGAAAATTAGGAATAGCTTCATTATTTCGTTTGTGATGTCGATCTTCATCAATATAGGTATGTGGTTTGAGCGGTTTGTAATCATTGTAACTTCATTGCATAGGGATTACCTCCCTTCGAGCTGGACAATGTTCCACCCTACATTCGTGGATATAGGAATTTTTGTAGGAACCATAGGAATTTTCTTCACTTTGTTCCTGCTATTTGCCAGGGTGTTTCCTGTTATAGCCCAGGCAGAAACTAAGTCGATATTGAAAGAAGGCGGATCTCAATACTATGGTAACGGCTCTAATGCAACACCAGTGAAAGAGGATGGTGTCACAGAAGAACCTGGGGAGTCTGAGGATGGAGAGGATTCAGAGGAAAATAATACAGACAATGAGCAATAAGGTAATACACGGCCTTTATCAAGATGATGCCCTATTACTGGATGGGGTTAAAGAACTGCGGGCGGCGGGTATTGAGATAGAGGAGATATATTGTCCTTATCCTGTACATGGCCTTGATACTGCAGTAGGCCTGAGGCATACCCGATTGGCGATCTGTGCCTTTATTTACGCCATGTGTGGGGTCGGCCTGGGGGCTACAATGATGGGGTTCATGAATGTTGTTGACTGGCCCATGAACATAGGGGGTAAACCAAGCTTTAGTTTTGTGGAGAATATGACCTCTTTCATGCCTATCTTATTTGAGTGTGGGGTGTTTTGTGCAGCACATGGTATGGTCCTTACATTCTTGCTTAGAAGCTGGATTCTGCCTGGAGTATCCAATACCAATCCAGATCCACGTACCACTGATGATATGTTTCTGGTTCTTCTTAAGCTGGATGAGAAAGCTGCTAAAAGCGCAGAAGATATTTTAAAGAAGTCAGGAGCGGTTGAAATAAATAATGGATAAGGTGAAAACTCGGAGGACGACAACCATATTTTGCAAGTTCATGATTCTATTGGGAATTGTGGGGTTGAGCGCATGCGCAGAGCACGTGCGTGAATATTCTGAAGACCTTCAGCATTTTGAGCCACGGGATCAAATGACTGCTGATCTGGATATGTATGTGTCACCGTCTTTAGAGACGTATCAGGAAACGGACCTGTTTGAGAATGGACTAACCTCTCAAGAACCAGTTGCAGGCACAATCCCTCGTGGATTTATGCCGTACCTCTATTCAAATGATAGTGCAGGGTATAATTTAGCTGGTTTAGAGTGGAAAGATCCACTACCCAATACGCCTAAGATATTGGCAAGGGGCGAGGTGTTGTATTCTATATATTGCATGCATTGCCATGGCCAGGGAGGCGATGCCGATGGACCTGTCGTACAAAACAGTGTGTTTCCACCACCACCATCATTCTTAACAGGTACTTCGTCAAGAGGTGGGGCAATGATGGGCCTCTCAGAGGGCAAGATGTACCATACAATTATGTATGGCCTGAATATGATGGGTTCTCATGCGTCTCAAGTGAGCCATGAGGACAGGTGGATGATTATAAAATATATTAAATCATTACAAGCCGCGACACTATCTTCTGAAGATGAAGAATCAGATGATGCCGTTGAAGGGAAGGCATTAGCCTCTGGCACCGACGACACAAACAAAGAGGTTGAGGACGTTGATACCCAATAATTTAGGAAGAGATGAACTATACATTTACGCAAAGAGAAAAGATGGTCGCTTACGTCCTTATGGGGATTGGGTTGGTGACGATTATTGCGGCATTTGTCAACGACGCGCATCAGGCGTGGGCCAACCTTTTGGTGGGCAACTTCTTCTTCATTGCCATCGCCCTGTTTTCTATGTTTTTTATGTCTATACAGTATCTGTCACAAGCCGGGTATGGAGTATTGGTAAAGAGAATACCTGAGGCATTCAGCCAGTATCTCTTTGTTGGTGGCCCAATTATGCTGCTTATTGTTATCGGTGGCGGTCATAATATCTACCATTGGATGGATTTATACAATCTGACACCTGATGATGCACATTATGATGCGATTATTGCAAACAAATCAGCATACTTGAATACAAGTTTCTTCATAGCACGTACGGTTGTATATGTTTCAGTGTGGGCCTGGTGTGCGCACATGATGAGGAAGTACTCTTTACAGCAAGATCTAAGTGGTGGGGAGATATTCCACAATAAGAGCATTACCATATCGGTCATCTTTGTTGTCTTCCTGGCAGTTACCACATTTGCCTCATCATGGGATTGGTACATGTCCATTGATGCTCATTGGTATAGCACGCTTTACGGGTGGTATATATTTGTTGGAGAAGGTGTCATAGGAATTGCAGCCATTGTGCTATTTGTGCTTTATCTGAAGAGCAAGGGCATGCTGGAAAATGTAAATGAAAACCACATTGGCGATTTGGGGAAATGGATGTTCGCCATATCTCTGGTATGGAGCTACCTATGGCTTTCACAGTTCCTGCTTATTTGGTACGCGAATATTCCCGAAGAAGTCGCATACTACCAGTATAGAATCGAGAATTACAAGTACCTGTTTTTTGGGATGCTAGCTTTTAATTTTTTAGCACCATTTTTTATCTTGGCCTCCAGGGAATCAAAGAGAAACCCCAAATTGGTGTTAGTGGTAGCCGTACTTGTGATTATTGGTCACTATATTGACATATTTCAGCTGATTATGCCTGGAACCAATGGGCCTGATGCATACGTGGGCCTTATTGAAGTTGGAACATGGTTGGGATTCCTTGGCTTATTCCTTTTTGTGGTCAAAAGATCTCTTGCTAAGGCGTCACTGCAAGTTGAGAGTCATCCCTACTTAGAGGAGAGCATTCATCTCCATCACTAGGACCTGTACCGAATTTGTATTTTTGTCTGGATTGCGCTTTCTTATAGCGTGCGTGTGACTTGAGGCACTATGGGCACCAGATACCTTTGTACGAAAATATGCGGATATAGTCTGGCTGTGGCCGTCCTCCTACTGTTGCTGTTTCCCGTCGGTGTAAAGGCTCAGCTTATGGATCATATCCATGCATCCATGTCTAAGAAGCCCAGGATACTTTTCAATCTGGAACCGAGAAGGTCATTTGTTGCTAACAGTAATGTAACTGTGCTGGGGTTGAAGATAGTAGTTGAATTTGATAAGCGCATCAGAATTGGTGGTGGTTTTAACGTGATGACAGGAGCGCATTCAAGCAATTTGGATAAGGTCATTTATGCCGAGAATGGCATTGATACCGTGGATGTTGCAGTCTTAAAGTTTAACTACTGGTGTTATTTTGTGGAGTATGTGCTGGTCAGTAAACCAAAATGGGAGATTAGCTTTCCTGTTCAGGTGGGTATAGGTTCATCTCATTACGAATATACAGCCGAGAACAATGGGCTGCAGGAGTTGGATAAGGGTGGAGTGATGCTCCTCGAGACTGCCATTACCGGGTATTATAAAATTGTCAAATGGGCAGGGCTAGGAGTTGGGGCGGGATACAGGTTTATGCTGCAAAACAATAAGGGTCTTCACCAGCAATTTAATTCACCCATCTATATTTTCAATGCAAAAATATTTCTAGGAGCTATTATAGAGGACTTTTCTAAAAATGGGAATGATGAGGACGACAAGTTGAAAACAGCCCAGGAGTGAACAAATAAATACTACCTTTAAACACAAAGAAAACTTCATGTCTGACGAAGATAATCTAGATGAATCCCTGAGGGATTTGGCCGCTGGTGACGAGCTCTCGTCAGCGGAACAGGAGTTCGAGCGCACCGTCCGTCCTGATAATTTTAAGGAATTTGTCGGACAGGAGAAGATGGTGGATAACCTCAAGATTTTTGTTGAGGCGGCCAAGCAACGTAATGAATCCCTGGATCATGTGCTATTACACGGGCCTCCGGGCTTAGGAAAAACTACCATGGCTCATATCATCGCCAATGATATAGGGGTTAACATACGTGTAACTTCAGGTCCTGTTCTGGATAAGCCAGGAGATCTAGCTGGACTTCTTACCAATTTGCAAGATCACGATGTGCTTTTTATTGATGAGATACATCGCTTGAGCTCTGTTGTGGAAGAATATTTATATTCAGCAATGGAGGATTACAAAGTGGATATTATGATTGATTCAGGCCCCAATGCCAGAACTGTGCAGATCAAGCTCAATCCATTTACCTTAATTGGCGCAACCACAAGATCAGGGTTGTTAACTGCTCCTTTAAGGGCCAGGTTCGGGATAAATGCACGGCTGTCTTACTACGATACGGATATGATCACCACAATCATTATTAGGTCTGCAGGGATACTGGAAGTGCCAATTAATGAAGACGCGGCCAAGGAAATTGCAAAGAGGAGTAGGGGGACGCCGCGAATAGCCAATGCATTGCTTCGGAGGGTGCGGGATTTTGCGCAGATCAAATCTGATGGAACCATTGATATCAAGATTGTACATGTTGCACTGGATGCGCTAAATGTTGATGCTCATGGCCTGGATGAGATGGACAACAGGATACTCGAAGCAATTATTGATAAGTTCAAAGGGGGACCTGTAGGGCTGTCAACCATTGCAACAGCCGTAGGTGAGGAGTCGGGCACGATAGAGGAAGTCTATGAGCCCTTTTTGGTTCAGGAAGGGTATTTACAGCGAACTCCCAGGGGCCGGGAAGCTACAGAGCTTGCCTATAAGCATCTGGGGAAAACCCCGGGCAAGAGCCAGGGAACATTGTTCGAATAAACTGGCGTGATGGCAGATGCGTCATTATTACATATTGATGATCGCTCAATCTCAACATACAAAACTGATTAAGGGAGAAGCTGAACGTCTGGGGTTTATGCACTGTGGGATTTCCCCTGCTGGTTTTCTGTCTGATGAAGCCCCCATACTGGAACGGTGGCTCAAGGAAGGTATGCATGGAAAAATGCATTACATGGAGCAGAATTTCGACAAGCGGCTGGATCCAACAAAACTGGTACCCGGAGCGAAATCTGTAGTATCTCTGCTGCTGAATTACTTTCCAAAAGACTCGCAAAAGGATGCCGAAGCACCTAATATTTCGAAATACGCTTATGGTACTGACTATCATATGGTGATAAAGGACAAACTACATTCGCTACTAGGTTTTATTAAAGAACATATTGGTGATGTAAATGGGCGCGTTTTCGTGGATTCGGCTCCCGTGCTCGATAAGGCCTGGGCAGCGAAAAGTGGCTTGGGCTGGATTGGCAAGAACGCTAATTTGATCAATAAAAATGCTGGCTCCTTTTTTTTTGTTGCCGAACTCATTTGTGACCTGGACTTGGAAT
>Ga0302120_10000796_pt1 | contig 14610 bp, 19 predicted proteins | sample AG5_Bottom_MG_FD_203118 | JGI IMG/M metagenome (GOLD analysis project Ga0302120, IMG submission 203118) | Marine microbial communities from Western Arctic Ocean, Canada - AG5_Bottom | ecosystem: Environmental > Aquatic > Marine > Oceanic | place: Canada: Western Arctic Ocean | collected 2017-10-01 | reverse complement strand
AGTATCTTGGGTACAAATATGAAGTTCGAGCCATGCTAGATGACGAGAGAGTTTTGGATGAGCATCGGTCAAATATTCTCGGGCAAGTATGGGCGAAAGGTGAGCGTTCAGGGGTAACTGAATCACAGTTATTTATCGAGCAAAAAGTTGCTGAGTTGATTCTCCCTGAAGATATCGGCGAGAAAATAAGTGTCTTAGTTAAGAAATTCACCACCAAGAGATGATATAATGAGCAAAACAAAATTAACTGATAATATAATTGCAAGCGTCCACTATACTGGCACACTGCAAGATGAAAGCGTATTCGATACAAGTGAAGGAAAGGACCCATTGACCTTTCTCGTAGGTCATCAACAGATGATCCCGGGATTTGAAAAGGAGATGCAGGGAGCGAAGGTTGGAGAGCGCCGAACCTTTACTCTGAAGCCTGAAGATGCCTATGGTGAGAGAGATGAATCTGGTATAGTTCAACTTCCACGAAGTCAATTTCCACCAGATGCAGAACTTGAAGTGGGAATGATGCTGGTGGCACAGGTCGAACAAGGCCCTCTTCCATTTAGAATTCTAACTGTCGGCGAGGAAGAAGTCACAGTCGATTTCAACCATGAATTAGCAGGTCACGACCTGACTTTCTCGGTTGAGGTGGTCGAATTGAGAGAAGCATCTGAAGAAGAATTAGCGCACGGTCATGTTCATGGACCTGATGGACACGACCATTAGCTGAACGATTAACCTTGCAACCTTTTCCACTATCCCGGGCTGTAAGTGGGGCAATGCTTGAGTGATGGCGCCCAATGGCACACTCATGACAGGGCCTGATAGCGGCAATTCTGAGGGGCGGGTTTGGCGCACCCTTGGCGGGAGTGAGTTACCGTTGCAAGCAGATGAAGTAACCGTTTCCGAATCGGGACTTTCTCGTGAGGAGATATCCTCGGCGGGTAGCCCACCTTATACGCGTGGAATCCACTCTACAATGTATCGAGACAGGCAGTGGACTATGCGCCAATATGCTGGTTTTTCCAGTGCCGAAGCAACAAATGAGAGATTTAAATTATTGCTTGAAAAGGGACAGAGTGGCTTGTCAATCGCCTTTGACCTACCTACACAACTTGGTTTGGACAGTGATGATGCGATGGCGCAAGGTGAAGTCGGCAAGGTTGGTGTCGCAATTGATAGTATACACGATATGCGCCGACTTTTTTTAGGTATTCCAATGGCTGAGGTTTCAACTTCAATGACTATTAATGCGCCGGCAATGGTTATCTTGGCCATGTATGTAGCGGTTGCTGAAGAGAATGGAGTTAGTCCAGCAGAATTGCGTGGCACCGTGCAAAATGACATCCTCAAGGAGTACATCGCTAGAGGAACGTACATATTCCCACCCACGCACAGTATGCGCTTGATAACCGACTCATTTGCCTACTGTGGTGCGGAAATGCCACTTTGGAATACAATATCTATCTCAGGGTACCATATCCGTGAGGCTGGTTCGACCGCGATTCAAGAAGTTGCGTTCACATTAGCAAACGCTCTTGAGTATGTCCAGGCGGCAATAGATGTCGGCCTCGAAGTCGACTCTTTTGCCCCACGGTTGTCGTTTTTCTTCAACTGTCACAACGATTTCTTTGAAGAAATCGCTAAATTTCGTGCAGCGAGAGCACTTTGGTATGAATTGATGGAAGAACGCTATAGTCCAAGTGACCCGAAAAGTTCGATGTTGCGATTTCACACTCAGGTAGCGGGTGTCTCGCTAACCGCACAACAACCACTCAACAACATCTCCAGAGTCACTATCCAAGCGCTCGCAGCAGTATGTGGGGGAACCCAGAGCCTTCATACTAATTCATATGACGAAGCGATTGGTCTGCCGACCGAGGAAAGTGTCACTGTTGCTCTGCGAACACAGCAGATAGTCGCTGAGGAAAGTGGTGTTGCTAGTGTCGTCGACCCCATGGGGGGCTCATGGTTGGTCGAGTCACTGACCAAGAATATCAAGGAAGAGGCGCGACGTGAAATCGCCAATATCGAGGCACTATCTGGAGCCCTTAAAGCGATTGAAGATGGCTATCAACAGCGAGCGATTCACGACTCCGCATGGCAGCATCAGCAAGATGTGGAAACTGGGAGGAGGAAGATTGTCGGGCTCAATCATGGTGTGGTTGAAGAAGAGATCTCTCCCTTAGCACAAGTAATCGATCCAGAGGTAGCAATACGCCAGGTTACTCGCTTATCAGAGATGCGCGATGTCAGAGATGCAGCCAGTGTTGAAGCCGCCTTAGAGGCCATAAGTAAAGCGGCAAGTGAGGACGATAATCTGTTCCCGTATGTGCTGCATGCAGTAAAATGTGAATGTAGTCTCGGTGAAATAATTATTGCAAAGAAAAAGATATTCGGTTCGTATCGAGCACCGAGTGGATTCTAATCAAAAGGAGAGAGGATTATGAGTGAGGATTATTTAGGAAATATATACTTGGATCATATTGGCATTGCCTGTGAAGATTTTTCCCGCGCCAGCCGTTTCTGGCGTCTACTAGGTTTGACTCAGGGTGATGCAGATGAGAAGGTGGAATCTCAGGGAGTTGAGACGAGATTTTTTTCCACCTCGCAAGTAAGTACAGGAGACCGAGTAGCCCGGATTGAACTTCTCAAACCCACCTCTTCCGATACCCCGATTGGCAAGTTCATTGCCAAGAGAGGTGAAGGAGTACAACAAATTTGTTTTCGCGTCGATGACCTTGTAGCAGTCTTGACTCACCTGAAAAATAACGACGTACGGCTCATTAATGAACATCCTGTCGCAGGTTCTGACAATAGCCTCATCGCCTTCGTACACCCAAAATCAACCGGCGGAGTTCTGGTTGAATTGACTCAACGGATTGACTGAGAATAAGATAATGCTCTTGAAGGAGAGGTTCCACGGAGACTCATGCGCACTTGCATTGACCGCCTGATTTCAAGGGCTCATGTCGACTCAAAATCGATTAGGAATGAGATTGATTTCGTTTCCGGTACACTTGAGCAAGTGCGTGCAGATAGTGTCATCAGCAACGAGGCTTTTCTAGACGCAGGCAATATTCACGGTGCTCTAGCAATGATAGCCGAGCACATTGACCTCGGAATATCACAGAAGGAAATTCACGATATGTTACAGCAGCAAATCTACCGGGCTGAGAAAGTTGAAGAAAAGCATCCGGGCCTCAATCAAGCCCTAGAATCACTTCGAGAGTGATGGCGTGAGTGAAATATTACTTACGATATCTGATGTCAGTAAACAATTCTCGCATATCGAGGCGCTGAAAAGTGTAAATCTGACTTTGAATCGCGGTGAAATTGTCGGATTGGTAGGTGGGAATGGGGCTGGTAAAACCACGCTATTACGGCTGATGTGCGGGCTCTATCATCCCACTGACGGTCAAGTTCTATTCCACGGAGACTCGGGGCCGTCCCCAGTAGCTGAAATGCGGCGGTTTCTTGGCGTGGTTCCAGAGTCCACCGGGCTATACTATCGTTTGACGGCATGGGAAAATATTCGTTACCATTCACGTCTACATGGCATCAGCGATGAAGAATGCTGGAAGAATACCTTGGAAATAGCCAGAGATTTGGATTTTGTTGATTCACTAGGTCGCCCGACCAGGGGCTTCAGTAAAGGTATGAGGCAAAAGGCGGCACTTATTCGAGCGTTGGCTCATAAACCCGAAATATTGCTTCTTGACGAGCCTACAAGTGGTCTGGATGTTACCTCGGCGCGAATGGTGCGGGCTCTGGTGAAGCAGATGGGGCAGGCCGGTGGAACTGTGATCTACAGTACCCATAAGTTAGCCGAAGCAGAGCAGGTCTGCGACCGTATCATCATCATCCATAATGGTGAAGTAAGGGCAGATGGCTCACCTGGTGAGTTACTAGAGTTAACCCAAACAACCTCGCTTGAAGATGCCTATGTCAAATTGACATTAGATGCGGCACGTGAGACTGAAAAGGACGATGACGAAGGTAAAATAGCTAGATTATGGCGTCGTATGATGACTCCGAGGAAATTACCTGAGGGGGGCGAGGAAGATGAGTAGAATACGTCAGATTCGCGCTATCGCGTTTAAGGAATTAATCGACTACATCAGAGATTGGCGTACTCTGCTGGCCATTGTCCTAGTACCATTGTTATTATTTCCTATATTGTTCGTGGCTTTGCCACTATTGTTGCAGGCGGAATATGTTGAAAGACAGGAATTTGATCTCCAAGTTGTAATCCAAACCAATGATGATGTCGAGAGTCTGAAACCTTTCCTGTTTGATACTGATATGGAATTAAATTGGGAGGTCGTACCTGAGGGATTAGCCAATTTATCGGATTCGGCGTTGGAAGATGAGCGGATAGGCAGTGGTCAGGCACACTCGGTACTTCGATTACAAAAGAATATTGAAAATGGTACCATCTGGAATTACGCAATTATCTACGATTCAACCGATGAAAGATCCAACGAGGCAAAGCGTAGATTGCTAGAAGCGGTTTTTTCCTGGGAAGGTGAACAGGTTAACACCACACTTGTACAGGCCGGTCTTGATCCGGAATCGACTCTCGACCCGGTACGTTGGGATGGCGATAGCCAAGTTGCAGATGTCGCTACGACCGGACAACAGGCAGGATTTGCCCTATCACTTTTCATCCCCTTGATAGTAGCCACTTGGACTGCTACTGCGGCGATGCAGCCAGCAATTGATATGACTGCTGGAGAGAGAGAAAGGGGGACTCTGGAAGCTCTGCTTTGCGCCCCTATTACAAGAATGGAATTACTTGTAGGGAAATGGATTGCTGTGGCTACAATCGCAGCAGTGGGAGTTCTTATTCAGGTCATCGGTCTCTTTCTGGCTATTGCTATGATAGCCGGGGGCTCAAGTGTTCTAGGAATGCCTAGCATAGGTGCGGCGGCGCTGATACTTATGTTCGCCAGCATACTTCTCTTTGCGGTGATGATTGTCGCCTTCCAACTCGCGTTAGCGGTGCGTAGTCATAGCGTGAAGGAAGCCGGAACGGTATTGGGGCCAATAATCCTGCTAATTATCATCCCAGCTCTTTTCGCTCAACTTATCAATCTCGAGGGGATTGAATACTGGTGGTTCATCATCCCCGTGGTGAATATTCTTATTGCTCTGCGCGAGTTACTTACTGATACTGTGGTTGTCGAGCACGTCCTATTGTGGGCTGGTTCTAGTTTGTTATACGCGTTACTAGCAGCGTGGTATGCGAGTAAGCAATTCAATCGTGAAGACTTGGTCGAATCGATTAACTAGAATATAGGATAATTCACCCCACCCTAGTATTATCATAAGAATACTGAGGTATTACTCTAGTAATACTTATTAGGGTGTTTCGATTCGCTTTTTCATGCCGAAAATTAGTTTGGACATGCCCAATGAGTTATTGCAGGACCTGCGAATTCACGTCGGCGACAATAAGAAATTCGTAAGCGTTGCTGATGCCGTACGCACCGCTTGTCGTAAGTTACTCGACCAACTCGATGAAATTGATTCACGTCACGGACGAAGTGAGGTGAAAAGATGATGACTAGAGAAGCAGCTGTTGGCGCAGTCGAGACTTTGGTACGCTATATCGAAGGAATAGATGGAGAACTGCGAGAAGGGCTAGAGAAAACTGGAGAACGGGTTGTCGATTCATTTGAAGAGATATTCTCTGGCTATCAAGATGATGCAGAAAAAATTCTCACGGCAACCTTCAACGGGGAGGGCTACGATGGAATAGTGCTTCTCAAAGATATTGAATTCCACAGTACATGTGAGCATCACCTTCAGCCCTTCACAGGAAGTGCACACGTTGCATATATTCCTGTGGAGAGGATTATTGGTATCAGTAAACTCGCTAGAATAGTCGAGTTGCACGCTCGCAGATTGCAGAATCAAGAGAGAATCACAAAATCGGTTGCCGATGACATTGAAACCTACCTCGCACCTCTGGGCTGTGCAGTCATCATCGAGGCGCAACACGGCTGTATGCGCTGTCGCGGAGTAAAGAAGCAGAATTCGATAATGACTACTTCTGCAATGCGAGGGGTATTCTTCGACAAAGCAGAGGCTCGTAGCGAACTGTTACAACTGATTTATGGAAATAGTAGGTGAGAGTATGCCCAAAGAGGTCGCAGTCGAATTCTCCTCATGTGAAATGTCGGGAGGGCATCAAGGTGGTGATGCTGCTGCTGATCTGGCTACAATATACCCAATCGTCGAGATTTTTCACAGTGTTCAAGGGGAAGGAGCGCACACTGGATTGCCGCGAATCTTCATCCGTTTTGGACGCTGCAATCTCCGCTGTGAGTGGTGTGATACAAATTTCGACGAGTGGAAAGATTCCACTGTCGTTGACATCCTAGGTGAAATCATGGAATTCGACTGTCAAAATATCGTCTTCACAGGCGGTGAACCGGCGTTACAGAACCTGTGGCCACTGGCACGCTGTCTGAAATCCAGGGATTATCACCTGTCAATCGAAACCAATGGCACTATTGAGTTGCCAGAGGGACTTATCGATTGGGTATGCGTCTCACCAAAGGACCAACTCTATCCCGATGTAGGCATCAAACAACGTTGTGGTGACGAACTCAAGGTGGTGTTCTGCGGTCAGGATTTATCACTATACGATGAACTAATCGATGGTTTTGACCACTTGTTTCTGCAACCTTGCTATTTTGAAAATGAATCGGTTGAATGGAATGGCAAGAATTTTCAAGCCACAGAATCTCTGGTCAAGGCCAATCCGGGTTGGCGCCTGAGTCTGCAGACACAGAAGTGGTTGGGGGTTCTTTGATGCGTACGGTAATGGCATTTTCAGGGGGTATGGATTCCACTGCACTACTGATTCATCTGCTGGCTAAAGGTCATCAAGTATCATGCATATCCTACGACTATGGGCAGAAGCATATCGTTGAACTTGAGCGGGCACAGGAAAATATCGCTTATCTTTCTAAGAATGGTCAAGTTGTGGAGCACACGATTCTCGACCTCTCGGGGGTTATGCGACTATTTCACTCAGCACTGACCTCACCGGAAATAGAAATACCCGCAGGTCATTATGAAGAAGAACAGATGAAAGCCACAGTGGTTCCCAATCGCAACGCAATTTTTTCCTCGATTTTATACGGTTATGGATTATCGATAGCACTGAAAGAAGAATGTGAAGTCAATATTGCCCTGGGAGTACATTCGGGTGACCACGCCATTTATCCAGATTGCCGCCCTGAATTCTATACCTCATTGGGGGAATCTTTTGCCCTTGGGAATTGGGATAGCGACAAGGTGTCCTTTCACCTACCATATATCGACGCCGATAAAGAGGGAATTCTTCGAGATGCCCTTAGCACATGTGAGCAATTGGGCTTGGATTTCAATACCATCTTTGCCAATACCAACACCTCATACAACCCCGATTCTGTGGGACGGTCTGGCGGGACATCGGGTGCAGATGTCGAGAGAATCCTCGCCTTCTATGCAATTGGCAAGGAAGACCCGGTAGAATATGTCGAGCCGTGGGGAACCGTCCTACAGAATGCATTAGCGACCGCAGATGCTGTCACTGTTCAGCAGGAAAGCAACCGAGATCTTAATGACGGGGATAGAATCAAGTGAAATGATGAAATATTGAGTGGAGAATGATTAGAATGTTTGCAATAATGGAAAGAAGTTGGCACACTTACGCAATTTTCGCCATCCTCCTATCCGGATTCAGCCTATGGGGGTGGTACGACCTCGGTGAGTGGAATGGATTCTTGTCGGCCGTCTTGATAACGGGGGTATTCGCCTTTCTAGTGGCCGCGTTAGCGCATTTCATCGATTCAAGAGGAAATAAGGAGGAAAAAGAATGAGCACAAGTATCAGGAGATGGGTTGAGACAGACACCGGACATCGGGTCCCAAATCACAGCAGTAAGTGTCGCCATATTCATGGGCATCGCTATCGCTGGGAAGCAGAAATCGAAGGTGAGGTAATTGATATTGAGGGTGTTTCGGATCAGGGAATGCTAATTGATTTCAGCGTCATATCGTCTATTCTAAACAAATATATCCACGATATTGTCGACCATGCATTCCTAGTCTATTCGGGTGATGCGGTGATGCTCGACTCTTTACAGTCCCTCGGCGATGAGCATCGCACTGTCGTCCTACCCTTCATCCCGACCGCTGAAAACTTGGCTAAGTGGGCATTTGAGCAGGTTTCACCTCATATTTCAACCGAATATGGAAACCAAATTCGACTAGTCGCAATGCACGTCAGGGAGACACCCAAATCTTGGGCTTCTTGGCGGGTAGATTAATTTCTGCTGTCGATTCTCCGACGGCGACTATTCATCCATTGCTCGTCACCAGATAACTTCTGCAGGGCGGTTGTCGCCTCAACCAAGGCTCCGATAAGTCGTTGTGCTTCATTATCGATAGGTTGCCCACGCATTATTGTCCTTCGAAGATTGTCGGCAATCATTGACTGCTTGAATTCATCACCTTCCAATGCCGAGGCGAATTCATCGATTGAGAGTCGCAATAGTCTCCGTAGGTCAGGTTTGATTGCTCGGGTAAGTTGGAGATTTTCAGCCAATGGGTTACCTTCTTCCAATTCAACCTCGGTATCGGTCAAAATAGAGCGGTTCAGTTCATACAGCGATAGTGCGACCGAGTGTGAGAGGTTGCAAATAGGGTATCCTTCCCAGGTTGGGATGGTCATCAACTGGTCGCAATTCTGTAATTCATCGGTGGATAATCCCGTCCCTTCCTCACCGAAAATCAGTGCTACTTTACCTGAAATATGGTCAAGTTTTTTCGCTAATTCCCATGGCTGTATGAAATGCCTGAAAAGAGTCTTCTCACCACTCTCGCGCTTGCCGCTGGTGCCGATAACTAGGCTCATGTCGGAAACTGCACTGCCCCAGTCAGCGTAGGACTGGCAATTATCGAGAATCATGCCAGCATGTTTGGCGCGATTTCTCGCTTCCTCATCATCTGGTGAACATTGCGGATCTATCAGGCGTAATGATGTGAAACCAAAATTGAGCATCGCCCTACATACTGCTCCTAAATTTCCAGGATGAGTAGGGCGAACTAGGACTACATGGAGTTCGTAAGGACGAGATGGTAATGGAATATCTCTTCGCTCACCCATATTATTCATCTCGCTTATGTTGCCATTCAATTATCCATTCCGGGTCACAGACCTGATAAAGAAATGCGACATATCCTCCCTCGACTCTGTCGGGCATGGGAATACTACGCTTTGTTATTCCATGTTGTTCACGCAGGTAATTAAGCAGTGCATCCAACACCTCGGACGAATCATGGTGAATGCTAACAGGACTACGATTCCAGTCCACTCGGACTGGATCTGCCAAAGAGCCACCTCAGTCAATGCGACGCTGTTGATAGCGAGTTACGTAACCAGCAATCCAATTTCGGAGCTTCTTATTTGGTACGTCGGTATACTTCTCGACCAACTTCTTGTTGTGGTCAAAGTCGTCGTTGAATTCATCGCCATATTCATTACACAGGCGGATTGCACGAATCTTGATAAATGAAGGTCTTATATTTCCCATAATTTCACTACTCCTCCAGCAATTTCACTTCAATAGGAATGTCTTCTTCCTCAAAGCGGGTTATTTGTAAGCGCACCTTGCGCGGGGGATTCTCGATTCCATTCGCCCAGATGTACTCATTGACAGACGGGTCAATGTACAACACTTCTTCCTCACTGACTTTCAAGTGCTGGATAACTTGATTGCGAATAATTGTGATTGCACGTGGGCTACGCTTGTAGCGAGTGATGTTCCATGCACCACGCAATGGTACAGTCAGTTCGCTGATATTCCCTCTCGCCATGTCTTCACCTACCTCTGTAACTTACTTCGACGCCAGTGATGCCGGCGAGGATGAGTAGTGGTTTTCCGATTGGTCTTCAACATGACCCAAACTGGAACCCGACGATTCTGCTTCACTACCTTCAGTAGTCTTGCTTTCTTTGGACCAGGCTTATTACTCGACATTTCACAACCTCCTGATTGTAGTATCTCGACGCTGCTCCTGCAGACCGGATAGAATGTTTCTCAAAGTCTCATCCTCGATTGGCACGGCGATACTTGAATTTGTATGGAGATGGGACAACTGTTGCTTGACGGAGTGTGCAAGGTCTGGATATGCCAACTCAAGACGAGCCAGACGGGATCGGGCTTCAGGAGAAAGTATCACTTTCATGGCAGAATCCAGTTGGCTGTTCTCAGTAGCAGCCAATTGCGCCTGCTCTTCGGCTGCAAGTTGCGTATTAGCTTGTTCCTCAATCTGTTCCTGTAATTGTGAGCGGCGAGCGTCGCGTAGTTGCGAAAGTTCGTCGTCAGTGGAAACAGCCATCGTACTCACCTCTACACTTCCTCAATACTTGTCCAGTCCGGGAAATTCCCCATCGGCAACTTCCCGTAGTTCATGGGCCGTGGCATCGAGTAATTTCTGACCGGCTCCTGTAATCCTACGTCCTTTGAAGATGCTGACCTTGTGTTTGACTTCATCCTCATCTTCAACTTCTATGACTTTCTGTAATTCCTTTTCGATCAAGCCAGCCAGCTCTAGTTGCTGTAGTACGGAGCGTATGACGTGACGGCTTCCGGCTTTGGAAGAGTTTGGAGCGGAACCACGGTTGCTACTGCCACCATACTCCTGTGCGAGATGATTAACCCCAATTGGCCCTTTGGCGGCGATTTTTCTCAGTACCGCTGCGGCACGGATTTCCCACCAGTTCTGCTGAGTTGGTGGCCTCTCACGGTGCACTCCGGTCTTCACGTGACTAGACCACTGCGGTGCTGAGATGGCGTCAAATCCCGAAAGCGCTTCGGCAACTGCAGGCACCAAAAGACTTGATGGAACATCGAAAAACGTAGTCATGCTAAGCACCGAGCGAATCGCCGACCTGCTACCCGTATTTGAAGCAATTGGCTATCCCCACGGGACAATCCTCCATTTTACTTTGTTCACATAAGACGGATTCGGGAACAATACTTGAATGATGAGTGCCCCTCGCCGGTAGCGATGCGAAAGGCGCTGGCACAGAATCCAAACCTTCTGCGCACCTTGGTAGGTTTGTCGTTGACTTTGATTGTGGTACTTTCATACGCAGTCTACAATGCCTCTCTAACCAACGATTATTATGTATATACTTCAACTCCACAAGAGCGAGATGCCAACACTTCTTTGATTTCTCAACAGCATTACTATGTCGGAGAACAGGAATGGACGATGTGGATATGGGACTTCAAATCCGAATCAGATAATCTATCCTGGGTTAACGCTACCGTCAGTGAAGGAGTGGCTGGTGGTGAGGTCACTCTCACCAATGCCGGAGAGGGGTTTTGGAGTCATCCCGACCTTGGGGATCCAGAGGCAGAAATATTCTCTTGCGCCGAATATTGTGCGAAATTAGGTACCCATGAAACTATTTTCGATACCGATGGCAGCGCCAGCATTACCGGTTTGACCCACTGGGAACCAGGTCGGCGGGATGGCGGCACTGTGTTGGCTGAAAATCTGACAGACGCAGAGACTTCAGCGCGGGAAATCATCGCTTACACTCACTCTTCCAATGTTTGGCAGATATCAGTGAAGTTACCAGGGAACCTCTCCGAAATACCGATTATCAATATCACCACTGTGTACGAGGAATTCTCAGGAATAGAACAATTCGCCATCGACCCTGCAACCGAATTGGTTTGGGCGACTTTTTCCGTCATCGGCTGCTTTGCAGTGCTGTTGGTTCCCTCGTTCGCAATATATTTTGCAGCACAAGCCAAGGAGAAACACGCAGAAAAGGTTGCCACAGGTGGTTCTGAGGATGAATAATCTCTATCGGCGTATTGAAATAGATAGATTATAGTCACCCAATATATGGGATTGCCACGCTGCGCAATGGGAATTATCACGGTACTCCTATTGGCTAATCTGCACTCTATTTCGACTACTTCGATTGAAGGGACTGATGAAATCAAATTATCACCACGTAACAGTGGAATAGATATCAAACCAACTGCAGTGTCTTTCAACTATCCGAATTCTGCTGACCAGGACAAATACCAGATGTTCAGCAGTAACCACCCTATTGCAAACTTCAATCGGCCCGCAAATTTATTTGTCATTGATGGGATGTTGGGGGTGCAGATGCGTCTGACAGTCACTCTCGAGAATTTCGGTGTTAACTCAAGCGGTGTTTTCCCGACGCAGATTTTGGTTGAACACGATGAATACATCAAATTTGAGTTACTAAATGCCACCCTCAACGTCCAAAGTATCAATCCCGGAAGTTCCACTACCGTGCAGTACACATGGACTCCGACATATTCCGGCAATCACTCGCTGGTGATTGCTGCCATCCACCCTACCGATTCCAATACGGGCAATGACTTGCTGTATCGTCATTTAACTGTAGGGAAGACATACAGTAATTGCGATGACTTCTCCGGCTGGGGTGTCGGTGCAGGATGGTCTTCCAATGCAGATGCGGCAATTTCCAAAGGTGTTTCGTGTCATGTCGGTAACGGTGCTTCCAGTAATTATGGAAATAGCATGTCAGCAACTCTTACAACCCCGGTTTGGGATTTATCTGACCGACATGCAAATCCTACACGTGCAGTTGGCATGACCTTCTTTGCAACCGGTTCTGCTCAATCCGGGGATTTTGTTGCATTTCAATCTCGCAAAACTGATGGTTCTTGGCAAGAGATTGGTCAGATTTCTGGATCCATCGATCCTACTGTTGCAGATGGCACCAGTAGTTGGTCAACTTTTACCAACACAATAGGAGCACATACCCTTCCCTTAGCACCACTGCAGGTTGAACACCTTCATTCAAGTTCGCAATTCAGATATGTTTTCACCTCTGATACTGCCGGAACCGATATCGGTTATTGGATGGATGAATTGGTCTGGTACTATGATCAGCGTGCCGGTTTAGGCGAGTACGATTGGCAGATTGGAACAAATAATTCTAGCAGTGCTCAACGCGGGTACTGGAGTGACCAATTAGTGACTATTCATAACAGTGGAAACGTATCCGATCGCTATATTCCTAGTTTGAATTATCTACCTAACGAGTGGGAATATTCACTAATACACGAGAATGGAGGAAATATTGACTTGAGTATTGGCATCCAAGTCTTGCCGGGAGAATCCCACAATCTGAGAATCAAGTTGAAGCCTGGGCAAAATTCCACCGTTGGGGTAAATTCGTATCAGTTGCAAATAGCCAGTGTGAGTGAACCTTCTCTAATCGAGGTGAAGAATCTGCAAATCACAGTTGACCCATCATACATTCCATCAATTATCACCCCTAGTCAAACCGCACTTTGCGCACCGGGGAACACCTGCGAATTCTTTGTCGAAGTTGAAAATATCGGTGAGGCTAGCGATACATTCACTCTTTCAGTCAGTCAATTCAGCGTTCTTGGTGGTTGGACACTTGGACTCGCATGGGACCAAGCCATTTCGATTTCCATCACACCGGGTGTTCCTGAAGAGATTAAATTCGTTGTCAGTGTTCCTGCTGATGCAGAACCTGAGTTGACTAGTTCGGTGTGGTTAGAGGTTACCAGCGATAGTGATTCGTCAAAAATTGACTCCGCGTTGATTAAAGCAAAATCGGCCATGGTGACGATTGCTGATGTCGGTTTTGATTTTTCCAGCCAAGGATGGCAGGACTGGTCTCTATTACCAGGTGAAACTAGAGACATCACCTTCACTGTATGGAATAATGCCTCAAGATTAGACACATTTTCCGTCGGGGCAAATAAACAGGCCGGAAAAACTTGGAGCCTTACTCAACCATTATTCACCAGTCTCGCGGTAAATCCCGGTTCTTCTTCGACATTCACGCTTACCATACAAGCGCCTAGTACCGGGCAAGTCGGAGACCTCGGACCTATTATCTCTCCATGGGCGACAAGTACTCTATCGAGTACCAACGCAACCTCAAGTGCGTTTACCCTGCTAGCAATCAAACCAGTCTACGACCTGAATATTTCCATCATAAATGGCCATCAGGAAATCGAGCCGGGAGTGGCGACAACATTTGGGATAGAAATTGAAAACAATGGCAATGGGCCTGTCAATGCGGTGATTTCCGTTGCGGGAATATCGGTTGATTGGAGTTGGTGGGTGGTAGTTGACGGGATTACTTCGCAGCAGCCGATATACCTCAGCCCGTCGTATGAGTTAAACGATGTAAAGTACGTTGAAGTCAACCTCCTCATCCCACAGGAAGTTGGACCAGGAGAGAATATCGAATTCATTATTCGCGTTGACCCCGAGGAGGGCACTGATGCCTATGATGATGATAATTCGGTATTGTTTGAACTCGAAACTGCGGGAGTAAAAATACCTGAGATAATTGGTTTCAATACTTCTACGCAGTTAGTCAGGGTGTCGGAAACGCTGACTATTGATTATGAGATTCATAATATCGGTAATATCGCTGACCCATATATTCGAGCAAAAATACAGGTGCAGAGCGTGCCTCAGACAAATGGTATTATCGTCGAAATGTACGAGATGAATGATGATGCAAATAAGGTCGAGGATGGTCGCT
>Ga0302120_10000789_pt1 | contig 14636 bp, 9 predicted proteins | sample AG5_Bottom_MG_FD_203118 | JGI IMG/M metagenome (GOLD analysis project Ga0302120, IMG submission 203118) | Marine microbial communities from Western Arctic Ocean, Canada - AG5_Bottom | ecosystem: Environmental > Aquatic > Marine > Oceanic | place: Canada: Western Arctic Ocean | collected 2017-10-01 | reverse complement strand
ACCTGAACCACCGACGGAAGTTTTTGTCGGGAGATCGGTTCACGCCGACTTCTGCGCCTTTGAATCATCCGTTTCTCGAAAGCGAAGAGACGACTCATTTTTCAGTGATGGACCCACAGGGAGGGGCTGTTTCTGTGACGACTACGCTGAATGGTGCCTATGGTGCAAAGGTAATGGCGCCGGGTGGGTTTCTTATGAATAATGAGATGGATGATTTCGCGGCGGCTCCTGGAACGGCGAATCAATTTGGTTTGGTGCAGGGGAAGTACAACGCAGTTGTCGCCGGTCGCCGACCTTTGTCGTCTATGTCACCCGTGATCGTCGTGAAAGAGGGGCGCGTCGATGCCGTATTAGGTTCACCGGGTGGTCCAACGATTCTGACTACCGTGATGCAAGTTTTATTGAACCGCTATTTGTTTACTATGAATCCAAAGGCTGCGATGGCGTTCCCACGATTTCATCGTCAAGACTTGCCGGAGGTTCTTCATTTTGAGCCCGGAAGGTTGAATGACTTTTCACGCGCTTATCTCAAGCGAGTCGGACAACCGATGAAACGTCGTTCTTCTTTGGGAGACGTCAATGCGATTTTTTGGTGGGAGGGGGAGTGGCGTGCTTTTACGGATCCCCGCCATGAAGGGCTTGGTCTGTAAACGAACCAGTTGATTACAGGCGCACTGTGACGACAGCTTCGTCACCCAGCGTAAGATTCATGGGGAACTCCTTTGTGATTCCGTCGGCCGTCACTTCCAGGAGATAGCGACCTGGGGCAAAGGAGCCCACTCTTTGAACGCCATCGCCGCCAAACATGTTTCTGAAGCGAGCGGCAGCGCTGTCACTCTCGCTGACTAGGTTGCCATCGTAGTCTAAAAGAACAAGGGCAGCGTCAGCGATATTCTCTCCGTTGTTACCTAGTACACGAACTTTCAAGGTGACGCCTGTGCTCATCACCAGTCGTATATTCGTGACTTCACCCATTTCCACGAAGACGGGGTCACTGGTCATAGGAGCCATGCCCCGTGATTCCACCTTCACCGTCCATTCTCCTGCTGGAAGTCCGCCCAGAGATCCATTCCCATTCCATCCCCACGTGGAATAATCATTTCCGGACATGTCAGCATAAGCAGGGACTCCTTTTACGCTAAACCCTTGTTTGATAGGGTCTCCATTGGAATCGACTACTTCCACGGAAATAGCGCCAGCCGATTCAAGATAGATTACCCCGACATCTTTTATGCCATCTTCGGAAAGTGAAAATGTTTCCCCATGACTCTCGAGGTAAAACATAGACTCCGGCATGCCTCCCCGATTTTTTTGTCGAACCTCAACGCGATATTCCCCATGAGGCGTCCCTTCAAATTGGAAATTCCCCTTGGCATCCGTTTCAGTTTGCCGGCTGTTGGGGCCTTGCGAAGATCGTGAGCCACCAAAAAGAGCAAAGCCTCCTCCGGGGGAAGCCTTCATATCTACTAGGTGTACGGGAACTCCTGAGACGGGTGCATCGGTTGCCATGGATCGGACAAAGCCTTTCACCACGGACTCCGGAACGCGAACGTCTAGCCAATGAGTGGGGGTGTCTGGAACACTCATCTTTAAATTCCCTCCCCAATCATTGGATTCGACGCGGAGTGTGTATTCACTGGGCGCCAAGCTCTTAAAGACGAAATTCCCTTCGGCATCGGATTTCACTGACGCCATACTGAAATTAAACATACCCGCGTTATTGTCTGCGGCGGTCAATTGCGCATAAGGAACAGGGTTTCCGTTTTTTGTGATTTGTCCAGACACTTCACAGCCACCGGAGGATGGGTCCAATAATTCAATTTCAGTGACTTCATTTTCTTCGACGGTGGCGGTCACTAATCTTCCGCCCGTTAGGATGGATGCAAAATCACCCGAAAATAAAGAGTCGTCATCTAAAGCTGCTGCAATCATGAAATAGGTTCCAGGGCGCATATTCTCAAAAGAAAATGCCCCTCGTTCATCAGTTCCGGTTTGACCGAAATCTTGTCCGGCCATGGTTAAGCAGGCCACCATGCGGCGAGCCAGAAGATTGCCATGACGGTCCACAACCGTTCCTTGAATACTTCCCCCACGACCGAGTTCTAACTCTAAGTCCTCACGGAGTTCACCCGCTTCTAACGGACTCCCCTTTTTAGAAAGCGCTGCGTAGCCGTCGGCGAGGACATGGATGTGGTCGGCCCCTTCTTCTAGCCCCTCTAATAAGAAGGTCCCATCTTCCGCAGTTTCCGTGACTGGGTTCCCTTCCCAGAATCCTTGCAGAAGCGTTCCAAGTCCAGATCCTTGGCCTACGCCACCACTGACGGTTGCGCTGGCAATGGGTTGCCCTGTTTGTTTATCGATGACACGACCACCGAGTCCAGCCCCACGAACCATGGAAACGAGGAGTCCCGTGGCTTCTCCAGATTCCGGAATCGTGACTTCAAGAGTGTGGTTTGTGAGACCTTCCGCACGGAATACGAATGTCCAGGGGCCCGAGGAAAGGCCCTGCATGGAAAAACTTCCGTCGGAATTGTCAAACCATTTTGCGTTTCCGAGCTTTCGCATTGGCGTGGATGACGGCGTTAAAAGGTTTTCCTGTTCTTCCACAAGTCCCAACCGAGCTTCTTGCGGAGATGGGGGGGTGGGCGCCTCCGTTTCCGTTGCCAAATCGACCGAGGACGAAGCTCGCCCTCGATAGCCCATTTCTGCTTGGATTGTGAAAAAGGGGACAGGGTCTTCTCGGTCTGCTCGAACAACAATGCCTGAAGCTGTTCCAGGTCTATTGAGAAGCAGTACCGGTAGAGGATTCTCTTCTAGATTTCCTAATTTGTAATCGCCATCGAGAAAACCAAGAGACGTAACACGGACTCGGGCATGGTTCCAACCTGGGAGAGAGAAGCGTCCTTGTTCGTCCGTGCGTGCCATGGTGTCGGCAGGAAGAAATTCAGGAATAATCTCTCGAGCTGCTTCCAAGAGAGGGTTCATGCTTTGCCAGCCGCGAGAACTCTTTTCTGTGTCGTTGGTCACCGGATTGGGCAAGCTCATTAAAGCAACTTTCGCAAACGGAACTGGTTTTCCTTCCACGTCGATGACACGCCCTTGAATCAGCTGAGTTTCAGGAATGAGTAAATCGGGAGCACGAGAGGCAGAACCGGCAAGAATGGCTTGTCCTGGCTGCGAGCGCCCATCGATAGATTGGGCAATTGTGAGATAATTTCCTTTCGGGAGAAAAGGAAATATATAGTCTCCTTTCGAATTCGTCTGAGCTGTCCATGCCGGAAAATCTCGAAAGAGTGGAATAATCCGACGGAGGTCAAGGGGGACTACGGCTACCGTGGCTTGTGAAATACCCTTTCCGCTTTCGCCGACGACTTTCCCCTGAAGGGAGCCACCGTCATCAAGGCGGACCTCAATTTTCGCCTCTTGCTTTCCAGGCAAGGGTCCCAGCTCTTTGACCCCAGGTTGGGTGGAAGAGGCGAACCCACTTAAGTTCAATACCATTCCGGCCGGAACAGCTTCCAAGTGAAATGCACCAGCGGCGTCGGCGAAAACACGCTCCACAAAGAATTCTCGATTCCGAAATGCCGCGATGAGGTATTTGATTCCTGGATTCACCAGAACTTCCGCCCCCGGAACCGGAGCTCCTCGCGCGTCCACGACCCTTCCCTGAATGCTAGCCGCTGGGTGGGTTGTGAGTGTGACCCCATCCGTGCTCAACAACACACTTGCGGGAACATGGCGTCGCCCGCGCGTGAGGAGTTGTGGCGCCCTTGCCGTCAAATATAAACTTCGTCCAGGCACTCCCTCAAGTCGGAACTCTCCTAGCTCATTGGTTTTTGCCGACGCCAGCGGTTCCAAAGAAAACTCCAGCGGTTTCGAAAGTATTTCTTCAAATCCTTGTTCCACATCAAGTAAAGGAAATGGAGACGAGTATGCCGCAACCCAAGCATTTCCTACCGGAGTTCCTTGTGCATCCACAACCATGCCGTGCATGCCAAAGTCCCCTTGCCCAATTTTCTCCCCCCGATTGTCAAATAATTTTTCCGGGCTTAAATCCGTGGTCACGCGAGAAGGGATAAAGTCAGCTTTGGCGACCGCGGTGGTTTGTGACGCTTTAAGCTCAGGAACCTCCAGAGGGGTCACGGGGGTCCATTGCGGTTGAAACACAATCCACAAGAGGGCTCCTAGGAGGAGGATCAGAATGGGGGCAAGAAACTTTCGCATAACGTAGCCTACGGATAAAACGCATCGACGTACTCAAGTTTATGGAAGTTATTTAAACCTCTAAGAGCGGCAATTGCTGGCTCTGTTTCTTAGATATTTCCCTGGCAACTTTCCCAGCTAGGCTGACGTAAGCCTTTGCTGCAGCGGAATCTGGATGACTCAGCACCACGGGCGTGCCAGAGTCGCCGGCCTGGCGAACGTCGGGATGCAAGGGAACCGTTCCAAGGTAGGGGAGGTCATAAGCTTCGGCTGTCTTTTTCCCACCACCGGTCCCAAAAATATCACCGGACATATTTTCTACCACGCCAAGAATAGGGCACTTTACTTTTTTACACATGCCAATTGCTCGTCGAACATCGGTGAGAGAAACTTCGGGGGGCATGGTGACGACCACTGCGCCACTTAAGGGCACGAGTTGTGCCAAAGAAATTTGCGCATCTCCTGTGCCCGGAGGCATGTCCACGATTAAGTAATCTAAGCTCCCCCAATGCACTTCTTTCAGAAATTGCTCCAGTGCTTTGTGCAACATGGGGCCCCGCCACATCACAGGTTGACCGTCTTCAACCAGATTTCCAACGGAGATCGTTTTTACTCCGTGGGCCGTCATCGGAACAATTTGTCCGTCGGCGCCTCCCGTCGGCTTTCCTTGAATCCCCATCATCACGGGAATGTTTGGCCCATAAACATCGGCATCTAAGATTCCAACTTTCGCTCCAGCTTGTGATAAGGCGACGGCCAAGTTCACCGTGGTTGTCGTTTTTCCGACGCCGCCTTTGCCTGAAGTCACGGCAAGCACATGCCCGATGTTTCCTCCCAAATCGTTGCCCTCCGGAAGTGAGCTTTTCACTTTTGCTGTGAGATTGACCGTGACTTGTTCCGCACCTTCTAGCGCCGCAACCGCATCATGGGCTTGCTGCTTGAGCTCTTCCTTCACGGGGCAGGCCGGGGTCGTGAGTTCCAGCGTGAATTTGACCCCACCACCGCAAACGGTAAGATCCTGAACAAAGCCTAGAGCGACAATGTCCTGATGGAGATCGGGGTCTTGAACGGCTTTGAGCGCGTCCAGCACAGTTTCCTTGGTGAGTTCTGTCATGGGGATATCGTAGAATGAGCCATAAACCTGAGGGTTTCAAGGGTATGGCAACTCCAAAGGATACGAAAAAACACGCCGTAGTGCTGTTGAGTGGTGGCTTAGATTCAGCCACGGTCGCGGCATGGCTTAAAGCCGACGGATTCCTCATCTACGCTTTGAGCGTGGATTATGGTCAGCGGCATCGGGTGGAACTGAATGCAGCAAGCAAAATGGCCTCTTGGGTCGGTGTGGAAGAGCACCTCATTCTTCCCATGGACCTTCGCCCTATAGGAGGGAGCGCTCTTACGGACCCCTCATGGCCTATTCCGAAGGGTGGCCAGGAGCAAGACCCGGTAGCTGCCGATATTCCCATCACCTATGTCCCTGCCCGAAACACCCTTTTTCTTTCTTTGGCTTTGGGATTCGCTGAAGCACGTGGGGCATCCGTGATTGGCATTGGAGTGAACGCCTTGGATTATTCGGGCTACCCGGATTGCCGCCCAGAATTCATTGCGGCCTTCGAAACTCTTGCAAACTTAGCAACGCGAGAGGGCGTAGAAGGCAAGGGATTCCAACTCTGGACCCCCCTTCAACACATGACGAAGGTGGAAATCCTTCAAAAAGCGGAGGAGTTGGGGGTTCCCGTTGAGCAAACGATTTCTTGCTATGACCCGGACGCCTCGGGATTGGCTTGTGGCCTCTGTGATTCATGCCGCCTTCGTACGCAGGCTTTTCAAGCGCTTCATGGTTAAACCCAACGCACCTGTGGCATTGTGCCTTCTAGAGGATGTGACTCCCGCACTCTTGGATTTACGCCATCGCCTTCTTCGGAAAGGTCAGCCTCCAGAGTCCGCGTCTTATCCCGACGTAGACCCTCTTCCAACGACAAAGCACCTCGGCGCCTTTGCTGCGGAACGGCTCGTTGGTTGCGCCACGATGCAGGCCGACCCTTCTTCTACGGGAAACCCCACTTGTCGCTTACGCATTCGAGGAATGGCGGTCGACCCCGCCTGGCAAGGGCAGGGCATCGGCACCCGCATGGTGCAACAACTGCAACAATGGGCGCGTAAAGAAAACAGCGGGATTTGGTGTAACGCGCGTATCCTTGCCGTGCCAATGTACGCCCGCTGCGGTTTTGAAATCACGTCAGAGGAATTTGACATGCCCCTGATCGGCCCGCATTACAACATGGAGTGGAATGATGCCTCTTGAACAACCTGTACCTTCCGAATGGCTTTCTGCCATCGAACGCCTTATGCAAGTTGTGGATACTTTGCGTGGTCCCGACGGCTGCCCCTGGGATCAAAAGCAAACCATTCAATCCCTTGCTCCGCATTTGGTGGAAGAGTGTCATGAAATGGCCGACGCCGTGGCTCGTAAAAATACGGCCGACACTTGTGAAGAGCTGGGGGATTTATTGATGGGGGTCTTGATGGTGGCCCGCGTGGCCAGTGAAGATCAAAGTTTCACACCTGCTGACGTAGCGGATGGGATTACGAAGAAATTAATCCGTCGGCACCCGCATGTTTACGGGGATGTGGAAGTTCACGGAGATGATGGTCAGGTTTTGAAAAATTGGGAGGCGATTAAGAAAGAGGAGAAGGCTGAGAAAGGTGTGGATGAATCTACTTTGTCTGGCGTTCCCCGAAGCTTGCCTGCATTGTTGCGTGCCTATCGTGTCGGGCAAAAAGCTTCCAATGCTGGTTTTGACTGGCCTGATTTGCGCGGACCGGAGGCAAAGGTTGAGGAGGAATGGGGAGAATTCAAAGAGGCGGTAGAGGCGGGTGATCAAAAAGCGGCAGAAGAGGAGCTTGGCGATTTACTTTTTGCTGTCGTCAACATGGCACGAAAAATCAAGATTGAGCCAGAATTGGCATTACGTGGGACGGTTGAGCGATTTAGCTCACGTTTTCAGCATATGGAGCAACACCTCGGCAAGCCTTTGGCGGACGCAACCCTAGAAGAAATGGATGCCCTTTGGGACGAGGCAAAGGAAATTGAGCAAAATGGCTCTTGAGATGGGTGTTCCTCTTGACCCTTTGTGCTGGAAAGCCCTATACTTCTCGGCCAAACAGCGGGGATGTAGCGCAATTGGTTAGCGTACCAGACTGTCGATCTGGAGGTTGCGAGTTCGAGTCTCGTCATCCTCGCCATTCAGCTAGGTAGTCTTTCGAGGCTACCTAGTTTTTTTATTCCCTTCGGTCTGCATTACTTCCCGGGTGATTTTGCCGGAAGTTTGAACAGTTTCTTTTCTCTTGAGCCATCAAAGTTAAAAGTCGTTGTCAGGCGGCAAGTCCCGTTAGATTTGGTTGCAATTAAGGTGTATTCCCCTTTGGGCCGTGTGAATTTTACTTCTCCCAAGTCATCACAACGTTGCGTAGTTCCGTAATTGTCACTCAGACCTCGGGTATTTCCCGTTCCGGCGACCGGCTTCAGCGTGATGATTCCATTCGTTACGCGCATCCCTTGTGCATCTTCAAAGATTAAATGCGCAATGGGGAGAATATTGACCGGGCAAGTCATTTCGTGACGTTTTCCGCTGGTTGCTGCAGGCAAAGCATAAATATGAGGCTGGAAGCCCTCGCCGCCGACCCAAAGGTATTTCGGTTTGTCGTCGGACTCAATCATTCCAGCAAAACGCCCGTGCAGTGGAGTTCGGTATTCATAGGCCACCGTTTTCCGGCGAGGATTTCTCATATAAAGACCTTCGGGCTCTTCGGTCAAAATCATGACGCGGGCGCGGGCAATGGGTAGATTGTCCTGGTTGCGGATATAGGCCACGTAGAGAGATTGCCCAGGTCCGGGATCTGCAATCGCAGTCATTTCAACCCGGCCAGTCGTGGCGCGAGGCCCTTCGCTTTCACTTAGGGATGCTGCTGGCTGGGCCGTGTTGTTCTTGGGACGAGATTTTGAGCAAGCGGCTAGAGAGGCCATCAAGCAAATAAGGAGGTAGAGAGAGATTCTTTTCATGCTTCAATCCGCAGGAGTTCAGTATTTCGCAGGGCGTTGAGGGTCAGCGCATCGACATCTAAAAAGGCCTCGGCCTCGTGGGCTTCCACTGTACGGCCGTAGATGACGGGGCGTTCTGGCTGGAATACCGTACAACAATCGGGTGCAGGAAGGTTGGAGAGTTCATAGGTGCCGATGGCGCGTGCCCACTGAATAGTCTCCGTTTTGTCAAAGGTGACCAAGGGGCGGAGGACAGGAAGGCCCGAGGCCTCTTCAATGACGGTCATGTTCTCCAGGGTTTGGCTGGCAACTTGTCCGACGCTCTCTCCCGTGATGAGTACCTTTCCTTTCCGACGCCATGCAATACGCGTGGAGATGCGTTGCATGGCGCGTCGGTAGAGGACAGTGCGGTAAGCGGGCGGGCATTCATCACGGATGGCTTCCTGATATTCCGCAAAAGGAACCATGTGAAGGACCGTGGTCGGTTGCCATCCTGCGAGTTTTTCCGCAAGGGTGATGATTTTTTCTCGACTTTGCGGGCCGACATGAGGGAAGGAATAGAAACTGACAAATTCCACGCGCATTCCGCGTTTCATCGCCATCCAGGCGGCCACAGGAGAATCAATGCCGCCCGAAAGCAGACAAAAGGCGCGCCCCATTGTGCCGACGGGAAGTCCACCGGGCCCCGGCAGGCGGCTGGAAAAAACCCAAGCGCCTTCGGAGCGCACGTCCACTTCCAGTGTGAGCTCGGGATTGGAGAGGTCCACCTTTAACTGAGGGTGTTCCGGCATGATTGCGTCAGCCAAATGAATCTCAAAATCTCGGCTCATGAGCGGAAAGCGCTTCTCTGCCCGATTGACCTTGGTCCTAAAGCGGACTTGCTCTTTGCCCATGAATTGATCGGCGATGGTCTCGGCTGCACATTGCCTTGCGACTTCCGTGATAGCATCGACATCCAAGAGGGCGGGTACGGCAGGGGAGACGCTGGTAACCCCGAATACCCGACTGCATTTTTCAGCAATGCGAGCGCCCGAAGCTTGGGCAGAGACGAGGAGGCGCCCTCGAATTCCGTGGACTTTGACCTCGCCGAAATCAGCAAGCGCCGCCCGCAAATTATTCTTGAGGGTGCGTTCGAAGAAGGCCCGGTTTCCACCTTTGAGGCTGAGTTCTCCGTATCGGACGAAAACTTGTGCGTTGGGTTCCATTTTTGGCGTCCGCCATTTTAGACTACGCCTTCCGGGCGATTAGCTCAGTTGGCTAGAGCATCTCGTTTACACCGAGAGGGTCGGGGGTTCGAGTCCCTCACCGCCCACCACCACCCCTTCTTTTCATGTTCCTGTCCATTCTCCTTGCGTCATTTGCTGCACCTCAGGGAGAGGTTCAGGTTGCTTCGGTTACCTTGGAGCCCACGTCCGTGTCTTCGGGCACGCTGGCTCATGTTCAAGTGTCCTTGGATGTGGCCTATGGTTATCACGTCTATCACCCAGACCAGGACCCCCTCTTAGGCTATCCGGTTACCGTGACCGTTTCTGGGGAAGGAGTTGCCGCCGAAGGATCTTTGGTTTCTTTACAGGCGGGGATTCTTCATGAGCTTCCTATTGGAGAGGATGTATATCGTTATTTATGGTTGGAAGGCACGCCATCCTTCACTCTTCCTGTCCGGGTGACGGGTGAGGCAGGTGCACGCACTCTCAAGGTGGCGGTGAGTTGGCAAACGTGTGATGACTCCATTTGCTTTCCGCAAACCGGAAAGTCTTTTTCGCTCGATTTTGAAGTGACAGGAGAAGCGGTGATTCCTGAAGGAGTTGGAATGTCTACGGTGGATGAAGCCGGTTCTATTCAATCAGATGTGCAGAAGAAATTAGATGAAGGGTTTTGGGCATTTATTTTGGCGGCTATCTTGGCAGGCTTTGCCACGCTGGCCACCCCTTGTGTGTTTCCAATGATTCCAATTACGGTGAGTTTTTTCACAAAGCGTGCGGAGTCGGGGAAAGGGTCGGCACTGGGTAACGCAACGGCCTATGGCATCGGCATCGTTCTGACTTTTGTTGGCTTAGGCTTGGGGACGGCTGCTTTGTTGGGTGCTGGTGGTGCCAATGACATGGCCTCTAACCCATTTTTGAATATTGGCTTGGCCGCCTTGTTTGTGGTGTTTGCATTGAGCCTTCTTGGATTTTTCGAGATTAACCCTCCTCGCTTCCTTCAGAATTATGCGTCGAGGAAGCAGGCCGAGGGCACCCAAAAAGCAGGCTATTTCCCGGTTGTCTTGATGGCCGTGGCATTTAGTATTACGGCTTTTACTTGCACTGTAGGCTTCGTTGGAGGCCTTTTAGGCTTGGCTGCCGGCTCAGGAGACATGGGGCTTTACGTATTATCTGGCATGTTCGTGTACGCATTTGTTTTTGCGACACCGTTTTTCTTTTTAGCCTTATTCCCTTCCGTACTTCAGCGTCTTCCATCCGCAGGAGGCTGGATGAATGCCGTGAAAGTTTCCTTGGGCTATCTTGAATTGATTGCAGCATGGAAGTTCCTTTCGAATGCAGATCGTTATTGGGATCTAGAAATCCTGACCCGGCCAGTGGTGATTGTTCTGACGGCCGCTCCTCTTTTGTTGTTGGCATTTTACCTTTTTGGTTGGTACCGCACAAAGCATGATTATGAAAAGCCCGTGCCGGGGAAAATGCGCAAGCTTACGGGCGTAGGTTTCTTGGCTTTGGGGATTTATATCGGAATGGGCCTTCAGGGTGGTCCATTCTCGGGGGCCCTTGAAGCCTATTTCCCTCCAGAGGGCTACGGGCATGGCATCGGCCCAGCTAATCTAGAGTGGCATGAAAATTACGATGAAGCCTTTGCAGAGGCAAAACAGGAAGGGAAATTATTATTTTTGGATTTCACCGGAGTCACTTGTGTTAATTGTCTGCGTATGGAAGGAAATATTATGCCGCATGATTTGGTCAAGCCGCTCTTAGAGCAAATGGTTCGGGCCGAGTTATATGTGGATAAGCCTCCTTATGGGGATTGGAATAGTGATTTTCAAATTGACCGATTCAATACTGCGCAACAGCCACTCTATGTGGTGATTGACCCATCTCTTGGAGACCCTTCAAAGGGGGAAATGGAGGCTATTCAGAGCACTTTCCCTGGCTATCACCCTGACCCTGTTCGTTTTGCAGCTTTCCTGAAAGACGGAATGGGTTTGACGGATACGGAGTAGTGGTCTCCATTCAGGTTCAACCCGGCAATGCCCTTGGCAATACTCTTTTATTATTGCAGAAGAGCGTCTTGCTTGATTCGGGGTTTGATGCTTCAACCTTAGCCAAGAAGATTTGTGGGCATCAGTATGATGGATTGCTTGTGGTTGATGCGTCGAAAGGAGAGGGCGCTCCTGTAGAAGTGGTCATTTGGAATCGCGATGGAAGCTCTGGTGGAGCCTGCTTAAATGGACTGCGTTTGGTGGCGCGTTGGACAAAGAAGAAATCGGGTCAGCTTAAAATGGACGGCCGAATTCTTGATTGGCGCATAGTCGGTGATGAGGTTGAGTTACATTTGCATGGAAGAGACATGCCGAAGGAAATGCAATTGGCCATGGTGGTGACGGCGGGCGGACCTGGTTTATCGGTCCCATTTTGGAATCCGCATTGCGTCGTGCCTGTGGCGGATGTGGGCGCAGCTAATCTTTCATTGATTGCAGAGTCGGCCCGTGCGGTGAAAATATATTTTCCGGCAGGCGCAAACGTGGAAGTCGTTTCTGAAGATGGGCCCGGAAGGGTTCGAATGCGTGTGGATGAGCGGGGAGTCGGTGAGACGCAGGCCTGTGCCAGTGGGGCTGTTGCCGTTGCATTATCAGCCTGGGGAGGGGGGCTTGAAGGCCCCTTAATGGTCGCCATGCCCGGCGGAGAACTTCGGTTAGCTCGAGCAGAAGACGGTGGAATAAAGCTTCGGGGCGATGCTTTTTTAACCGAAGAAGTCTCTTTCTTTGCGGACTCTTAAGTTTTTCGTAAACTACGATAAATAAAAGAGTTAGGTCGTGATAAGTTTCAAGAAGAGGCTTCCCTCAGAGGCTCCGCAACGTTGAAATACGCCCTCATCTAGCTCCCCTGCTACCCGCCTTTTATGGCTGACGAGACCATCCAAATTCCTGACCGCTTCGATGATTTACTCATCGAACGCGAAATGCGTGAGTCGTACCTGACTTATGCTCTTTCTGTTATTCACGATCGTGCTTTGCCTGACGTCCGCGACGGTTTGAAGCCCAGCCAACGCCGTATTTTGGTGGCGATGAATGACTTGAACCTGAAGCCGTCTGCGAAGTACAGAAAGTGTGCCAAGATTGCTGGTGATACTTCGGGTAACTATCACCCCCACGGTGAATCTGTGATTTATCCCACGCTGGTTCGTATGGCGCAACCCTTTCGCTTGCGAGATCCATTGGTTGATGGGCAAGGCAACTTCGGCTCCATCGACGGCGACCCGCCTGCTGCCATGCGTTATACCGAGGCAAAAATGGCTGGCCCAGCAGAAGAAATGTTGGTGGATCTGGATAAAGAAACGGTTGACTTGAAAACGAACTACGATGAAACACGCACAGAGCCAACGGTTCTTCCTGGGCGTTTCCCGAACTTGCTCGTCAATGGCTCTGAGGGAATTGCTGTGGGCATGTCCACAGCCTTACCACCGCATAATCTTCAAGAAGTCATTCATGCATTGCGCATGCTTCTGGATAATCCAGAAACGACCATCTCCGAAATCATGACGGTGATGCAGGGGCCGGACTTCCCGACGGGTGGCATCATTTGTGGCCATGGTGGAATTCATTCGGCATTTCATACGGGTCGTGGAAAAGTCAAACTGCGTGCGCGGATTCATCACGAAGAGCCCAAAGGGGGCAAGGGTCGCCAAAAGCTGGTGATTACGGAGATTCCTTATGAAAAGGAAAAGTCTGCCATCATTGAAAAAATCGTGGATCAGGTTAAAGCAGATCGAATCCAGGGTATTTTTGATATTCGAGATGAGTCGGATCGCCAGGGCATGCGATTGGTGATTGAACTGAAAAAAGACGGAGATCCTTTTGTTGTGGAAAACCTTCTTTACAAGCATACTCCGCTCCAAAGCACCTACGCGATTCGAAATACCGCATTGATGGACGGGCGTCCTCGCACGCTTAACGTGAAGGAATTACTGTGTGCCTATAAAGATCACCGCTTTGAGGTGATTTGTCGGCGGACGCAATTTTTACTGAAGAAGGCAGAGCGCCGTCTACATATTTTAAAAGGCTTGATGATTGCGATTCAAGCCATTGACGAAGTCGTGGAGATTCTTAAGAAATCTGCGGACACTGCAAAGGCAAAACTCACCCTAGAGGAAACGTTCTCTCTCTCTTCCGTTCAATCCCAGGCGATTGTCGACATGCGCCTGGGTCGTTTGACCGGGTTGGAGGTGCATAAGCTTCAAGAGGAAATTGAAGGATTGAAGACGGACATCGCTTGGTATCTTCGTGTGCTGAGTGAGGACGAATTGGTTTTTAATATGATTCGGGAGGACTTAGATGAGCTAGAGGCGAAGTACGCTAGTCCCAGGCGCACGGAGATTGGAGAAGATGCAGATGAGATTCTGACGGAGGATCTCATTACAGAAGAGACGGTTGTGGTCACCATTTCCAGAGAAGGATTCGTCAAGCGAACTCCGGCGACCACCTACCGAGCTCAGTCGCGGGGCGGCCGAGGAATCACCGGGTCCAAAGCAAAGGACGGGGACTTTCTGAGCCACCTTTTCGTTTGCTCCACCCATGACTACCTCCTCATTGTTACGGATAAGGGTCGCCTGTATTGGCTCAAAGTTTACCGCCTACCTGACTTGGATCGCACCGCGAAGGGGCGTTCCATCAGGAATCTTTTGGAGGGTATTGGCCCAGATGAAGAGATTCGTTCAATCTTGTCCACGCGAACTTTCGAGGAAGCCGATTTTGTCCTCTTTGCTACGGCGCGAGGGAAGATTAAGAAGACGGAACTGAAGGCCTATTCACGTCCACGCTCCAATGGAATCATTGCCACAAGGTTAGAAGAGGGAGATTCTTTGGTGGGCACACGTTTTGTTACCGCCGACGACCATGTTCTTTTGTGTACTGCTCGCGGGCAAGTCGTTCGCTTTAAAGAGTCCGACGCTCGTGCTATGGGTCGGAATGCGGCCGGTGTCCGTGGTGCTTCGCTGAAAGCGGAAGATCATGTCGTAGATATGGTGGTTGGCAACGAAGATGAACTCTTGTTGATTGCCTGTGAAAACGGCTACGGAAAACGAACTCAAATTGGTGAATTTCGCCTGACCAAGCGTGGATCTCAAGGGGTTGTCGGCATACGAACCAATGAACGAAACGGTGAAGTCGTGAATGCGCGCA
>Ga0302120_10000788_pt1 | contig 14648 bp, 11 predicted proteins | sample AG5_Bottom_MG_FD_203118 | JGI IMG/M metagenome (GOLD analysis project Ga0302120, IMG submission 203118) | Marine microbial communities from Western Arctic Ocean, Canada - AG5_Bottom | ecosystem: Environmental > Aquatic > Marine > Oceanic | place: Canada: Western Arctic Ocean | collected 2017-10-01 | reverse complement strand
CCAGTACCAATACGGCTGGATCGCGGTATTTGTCCATTAATACCGGCGCCAAGGTGCGCACTGCAATACCTGTGGCACAGATTAGTATAAGCCGTTCGCCATGGCCAAACGCAGTTTGAACCGTCTCAGCAAAGGGTTGAGGCTTTAGTTCAAAGGAGGCTTCAGTGTCTGGGTCTTGAGCTAGTAATAACGCTTTTAAACGCTCACCTAGGCGTGCTCCAGCATCTGTTAAGGCAAAAATGCGGATCACGAAAGGCGCTCCTGCTTAAGTACTACAAATAACGAGAAGTATGGGCCTGCTGTGTTAGCTAACTGCATCACATCAGTTAAAATTTCTTCGTTGTCACGGCCTATGTATGCAAGGTAATTAGCATCTGCCGTGCGTCCAGTTTTATCAAGTATGGCAAGGATACGAGGTCTAGCTCGGCCAGCCTTCATGATTACCACGCTGTCGTGGCTCATAAGGGCTTGCTCTAGTTGGGCATCAGTGTGGCGACCGCTCATGACTACAAAGGACTCTTGTAACAGTGTAAGGGGCTGCTGCAGTGCAGATGCCGCACCGTTTACGGAAGAAATCCCAGGCACTACAAGGCACTTATGATCATCACTCAAGCGCTCCAGTAGATAACTAAAAGAGCCAAAGAATAGTGGGTCGCCTTCACACAAAAACACCACAGACTTGCCTTGGTTTATTTGTTCTGAAATTTGCTTAGCGCCTAAATCGTAGGCAGCATTTGCGGCCGTTCGATCTGTGCTCATTGGCATAGGAATGGCGATTTCTATTGACGACTCGTTCCGGCTGCCAATGCTGTGTTGGGCAATGTCGCGAGCTTGGGAGGTGCCTATACCCCCTATACCCCCTATAGCGCCCGGAGAGCCAGTTTCATTAGCCAAATAACAAATAACATCAGCAGATTGGATAAGGTGGTGTGCTTTTAAGGTGATTAATAAAGGATCACCTGGGCCAACACCTACACCATAAAATACGCCAGATTGGGCTTGAAAATTATCTATCATTTCGATTTCTCTAGCGCTTTATGCCAGCACATTAAGGTAACGGGCAACCCAGGACGTAATAGATCTTGCCCGGCAATAATGTCGTGGCGGCTTACAGCCACTTGTAAATAATCTGTTGGGTCTTGGCCAATGAGTTGTGTGAATTCACGCAGCGTTGCTTTGCTTGGCTCGGTAACTGCGCTGGCCACAAGGCGCCCACCGGGCTTAAGTTGTTGCCAAGCAGCTTGTAATATGGCGCTGAGTTGACCGCCACTGCCACCAATAAATACTTTGTCTGGATTAGGCAATTCCGCAAGGCATCCAGGCGCCCTGCCTTGTATTACGTGTAAGTTAGTACTTACTCCAAAGGCTTCTTTGTTGGCATTTAAGCAAGCAATGCGTTGGTTGTGGTGCTCAATGCCATGCACTTGTCCTAGAGGATTCCATAATGCCCATTCAATAGCTACACCACCACAACCGGCGCCGATATCCCATGCAGTTTCTTGGGGCGCGGGTTGTAATAACGTGAGGATATTTAGCCGAACTTCACGTTTAGTGAGTAGCCCTTTGCCAGACTCGCCATCGGTCACAAAGTGGGAATCTGCAATGCCTGGGAAGCTAGGCATCACATTGCCGCCGCCTTGGGTATGGACTAGGGTAACGTGGAGTTGTGCAAACGTGGCTGTGGATAAGGCCAGTTCTTTTGCTATGAATTGCTGACATTTTTGATCTTCATAACCTAAGCGTTCACATACATGAATTGTGGACTGCCCCAAATTTGCTGCCACCAAAGCTTGAGCAATCGCTTGGGGATGGCTGTTTTGATCAGTAAGAATTAACAGGTTGCGATTGGGCTGCAAGTAACGATTAAGGTTGCTTAATGGGCGCCCATGTAAGCTCACTAACTGGGCGTCTTGTAATGACAGGCCGGTTAATTCACAAGCACCCTGTAAGCTAGACACGCCACTAATACAGGTGACCTGATTGCCTTCTTGGGCACTAAACTGAGACTGCAAATATTTACCAATGCCAAACAGAAGAGGATCACCTGAAGCCAAAATGGCGACGTGGTCAAAACCCATAATTTCATCTGCAATCTGCTTGAGCTTTGGTAAAGGCAGGCGTACTTGTTCTGAAGTGCTTTGGTTGGGCAAAGCGTGGATATGGTCAATGCTTTCCAGTTGTCTTGGCGAGCCCATAATGCAGTCGCAGGTATGCAAAGCGTCTAGAGCTTTGGCGTTGAGCAACGGGGGCTGGCAGATGCCTAAGCCAATGACGGTGATTTTTGGCATCAGTAGCGCTCGTCTATGTTGCAGCGCATCAGCGCGTTGACTACAGAGGACGCAGCGGCACTGCCTCCTTGACGTCCAAGCAGCGTAATGCACTCGATGCCCAATTCTTCATGAATGTCCCAAAGTGCTTGCTTGGATTCAGCTGCACCCACAAAACCTACCGGGATTCCTACAATTAGCGCAGGTTTAGGTGCGCCTGCTTTGATCATTTCCAATAAGCGAAATAAAGCTGTAGGCGCATTGCCAATGACCACAACACTGGCTGCAAGCTGGACACCCCAAAGGTCTAAGGCGGCCATGGAGCGTGTTTCGCCGCGCTGCTTAGCGATCGCTGCCGTGTCTTCATGATTGAGGTAGCACAAAGGTGGGTTTTGGATCATACGTTTGGTGATGCCCTGCTTCACCATTTCTACATCACACAAAATAGCTTGATGATTAGCCAAAGCTTCACGACCCGCTGCACACGCATTGGCACTTATGCGCATTTGTTGCGCAACTAAGGGGTCGCCTACGCTGTGAACAACGCGCATGACTACTTGCTGGGCGTCGTCACTCAGGCCTGATAGATCCGTTAACTGGCGAATTTGGCGAAAGCTATCTTGCTCTATAGCATGGGGGTTGGGCTGGTATTCAAAGCTCATATCAAAACACCAAGTGCTTATGGCCGCTTTCACGGCCAACAAATAATATTGCAGGTTTTTTACTGCTCATGGTGATTTCCTTTACGTGCCGGTGTTATCAGTGTCATAGGTGTTTTAGCCCATTCCTGTAGACGGTCTACAAGTGCAGCAAAGTCTTCTTCTACAGGCCCAGTAATCTCTGGCCGCTGTAACATAAATACGGGCACTTTAAGTGTGCGTGCTGCAGTTAGCTTAGCTTCAGTAGAGCTGCCGCCACTATTTTTACTGGCGATTACTTGAATTTGGTGTTGCTTTAATAAAGCCAGTTCGGAGGCTTCATTAAATGGGCCTATGGCTTTAATCCAATTTACATGTGATGGCAATACATGTGCGGGCTGAACCGCAGTGCGCAACCAAATATGTTGGTGTTGATTCAATAGTGCCAGGTCTTCAGGCCCAATTTGACCTAGGGTGAATAACGTACGCTGGTAGCTAAAAAGCGCACTGAACAGGTCTGCTCTAGTATTAAATAAGCGCCAGTTATCTCCTGCTTGCTGCTGCCATGGGGGCCGTAAAAAACGCCAATAATCTAAACCCAAGTCACTAGATGCCTGCGTTGCGTGGTTGCCCATAGTGGTGCTGAATGGGTGGGTGGCATTCACTATGCCGGTAATGTGTTGGTCTTTGCAGTAAGCGCTTAAGCCACCAAACTGGCTGAATCCACCACTCACCACAGTAGCAGGCACCTGTGGCTGACGTACAAGGCCAGCCACGCTGTAGACTAATTCCAAACATGGCTGGGCTTGGTGCAAGGCCGTAGCTAAATGCCTAGCGTCTGCAGTGCCACCTAAGATCAGTAGTTTCATGCAGCGCTCCCTAGAGCACTGCCTAATAGTGCACCTTGTCTATCCACAGCAAATACTTCTAGCTGCACTGTGTTTGGAACAGTTTGTTGAGCAAAGGCCAGGGCGTTTTGGCACACAGCGCTGGCTAAATCAATGTTTTGTTGCTGACACAGGCCCAAAGCCTCTAGGCTGGTATTACACGCCTTAATAGCCATCACTAGGTCGCTATCTGCGCCTAAGTTGCAGGCAATGTCGGCTAATTTCGACAAATTGATGGATGATCTATCGCTATGTAAGTCCAAATGGCCATCGGCCAATTTACTAATTTTCCCAAAACCACCGCAAATACTTAAGCGCTTCACGGGAGACTTTTTAAGGTGTTTGAGCACAGCACCTGCAAAGTCGCCCATTTCTATCAGTTGCATGTCGTCTAAGGCGTAATATTCGCTAATAAAGGCCTCGCTGGCATTGCCTGTGGCGGCTGCAACATGAGCAAAGTCGTTTGCTACTGCAACATCTAGCCCTTGATGAATGGACGCGATCCACGCACTACATGAGTATGGGCGTACGATGCCGGTGGTGCCTAAAATCGATAATCCACCCATAATGCCCAAACGGCCATTCATGGTTTTCTTGGCAATCTCTACGCCGTTGATTACCCCGATGGTCACTTCAAAGCCGCCTTCGTACTGGTAAGTTTCTGCAAGGCGAATAAGGTGTTCACTCATCATTTGCCGGGGTGTTGGGTTAATGGCTGCTTGGCCTACTTCCAAAAGCAAGCCAGAGCGTGTGACCGTACCTACACCGAGGCCTGCCACGAAGCCGGTGCCCTGTTGTGGTACTAGCTTAAGAGACACCCAAACGGTTGCGCCATGGGTAGCATCCGGGTCATCACCGGCATCCTTTATAGTGGCGGCATAAGCGCTTTTTTCGTCCCGGTTTTCCACTAGGGTCAGGTGTAGATCTACCTGCTTGCTGGCCTCTTTGTCAGGCTTTTTATTAGGTAAGGTAACGCTAACGCAGGTGTTATGAATATTGCCTAGTAGTAAGTGGCCCGCAGCTAAACAGCAAGCCGTAGCGCAAGTGCCGGTAGTTAAACCGGTACGCAGGGGCTGTGGTTGTTCGCTTGATTCTGGCCACATAATTCAGATTAACCCTGTTGCTTCGTGGGTGCTGATGCTGACATAAGAGGCTTGGTAAACAACTGGGCCACAGCTTCTGGATTAGATGGGAAGAACAAATGTAAATAGCTGGCAGTTAAACCCTGTTGGCGATAAATAGATTCTCCAGGAGCCGGATGGCGCTGACGTTTGCCATGTGCAATAGGTTCAGGTGTGTTTTGGCTGCGGGAGCGGTGGTGAGCATGGGCCCGAACTTCGCCTTCTGGCAACATTGCCGCTTGCATGCCTTGGCAACCACGTTTTCCCCGCATTGCGCCTTGGCCTGCTAGGATGCCAGTCATGGTGTGGCTGACTTCATTCAGGTCGGTTAAGCTTTCTAGGCAATACAAAAATCCGCCACATTCGGCCAAAATAGGCCTATTATCAGTATTGAAGTCACTAACGTCTTTTAACATGCTGCTATTTTCAGATAACTTCTTGGCATGCAGTTCTGGATATCCGCCGGCAAACCAAAGGGCATCCACCGCGGGTAACCTCTTATCGTTGATCGGTGAAAAATAACTTAATTCGGCCCCCATAGCTTCCAATAAGCGGGTATTGGCACTATAAATAAAGCTAAATGCAGCATCACGGGCAATGCCGATCTTGATCCCCGCCAAAAGCTTTTCGGGCGGTGCAATGTCTTGACTAGCAAACGCCACCGGTGGTGGTAAGTCACAAATAGCTTGCTCGCCTAACCATACTTTGCCTAGGTTGAATCGTTGTTCTAATTCGTCACGCACTTCATGGGCTTGTACTAAACCTAAATGGCGCTCTGGCAGCGATACTTCAGGGTCTCGTGCTAGGTTGGCCAATAACGGCATACGGCCGTCAAGGGCATCACGAATGAGTTGAGCATGGCGTTCTGTGCCGCAATTGTTGGCAATAAGTCCGTAAAATTCAACATCGTCTCGAAAGTTGGCCAAACCTAAAGCAACCGCTGCTGCAGTTTGTGCCATACCTTTAACGTCCATAACCAACGCTACGGGAATGTTAAAGGTGGCGGCTAGATCTCCACTAGAAGGTTCCCCATCAAACAACCCCATGGCACCCTCTACCAAAATAAGGTCGGCATCTTGAGCAGCTAAATAAAACTGATGACGGCAATACTCTGCACCTGCCATCCATAAATCTAACTGAATCACTGGCTGGCCTGACGCCTGCTCTAGGATCTGTGGGTCTAGGTAATCTGGGCCCATTTTAAACACCCTCACCTTACGGCCAAGGTCACGATGATAGCGAGCTAGGGCGGCAGTGATGGTGGTTTTGCCTTGGCCTGAAGCTGGCGCTGCTAAAAATAATGCAGGGCAATTGGCTACGTCAGATGATAGGGCGGCTGTAGAGGTCATGCTGGTCATTAAAACTCAATACCAGCTTGGGCCTTAACGCCTATGCGGAAGGCGTGACCATCATCTTTAACAGTGCTTATCGTGTCGGCATATTCAACTAGCGCTTCAGGCATTACGCGACCAGTGATAATTACCGTTTGGTGGTGTGGTCGGTTAGCTAAGGCTTCTAATACAGGCTCCAGTGGCAAGTAGTTGTACTTAAATACGTAGGCCATCTCGTCGAGCACAAGCATGTCGATGCTAGGGTCTTGTAATAAGCCTTGGGTAATTCCCCAAGCTTGTTCTGCAGCCGCAATGTCGTTGGCCTTGTCTTTAGTTTCCCAAGTAAAACCGTGCCCCATAACGTGCCAATCTAGGCCCGGGTACTCTTTGAAAAACTTATACTCGCCAGTTTCAATGCGGCCTTTTACAAACTGAACAACAGCGGCCTTTTTACCGTGGCCTAAGGTGCGCATCATGGTGCCAAATGCCGAGCTGCTTTTACCCTTGCCGTTGCCTCGTAATAAAATGGTAACGCCACGTTCTTCTGTGGCTTTAGCAATGCGAGCATCAATGACGGCTTTTTTAGCAGTCATACGTTCTTCATGGGTTTTACTCATTAAACAAGCCTCGCTTGGGATAAGGTTAAATACTGTGCTTTCAAGGTGCGTGCGATTTGTTGACCACGGCCACGCTTTATTTGGCTTTGTTCGGTGTCGACTAGGATAGATTCGCCATGCAATTTCAGACCATATAATTGTTGCTGTACACGGCCGTCGGTAATAATGGTATTAATGATGCGCGTTGCTGGGTTACGTCTAAGTAACCGTGTTGCGAAGGCGCTGGCGTGTTGAATCGCTTGTTTTAATGGTGTGCCACCACCTGCCCCAAGGTTGTTGAGTAAAGGCGACATGGCTTTAGGTGCGCGCCCTTGGCTGTATAGCTCGGACACCTGGTCATTACCAAAATCCAACAACACAAGGTGTTGGCGGGCTAAATAGGCTTGTTGAGCAATACCTGCAACTAAACCTTTAGCCTGGCTCTGGCCATCACCAATTAAGGTAGATGCAGATGTATCAAGCAGCACTATGTGCATGACCGGATCAGCTCCGCGCTGACGACGATATCGTAAGTCGATTCCTGCCACTTTATTACGGCCTGCGATTAAACTAGAAAACCAATTAATGCGTTTAGACCACTGCTTAGTGGCTCTGCCGTTGCCTTGGCCTTGTAAACCTTTACTGGCGCTAACCATTACGTTTGGAGCTGCCTTAGGGGTGACTTCACTATCACCAATATGGCGCAGTTGGCCGGTGGTTTGCTTAGTTGGGGGCATTTGTCCCCAGTCTTCTTCAAATTTGTGGTTTTCAGTTTTCGGTTTACTATCGTTTGGGCGCTCAAAAGGTGGCGGGCTTTGCGGTGGCTTATGGTTAGGCGTGTCACTCTCGTTACGGCGATGCATCAGTACGAGTTCTTCAACGGCATCAATGTCTGCTATGGTCACGGTGTCGCCTTGGTGAAGTGCAGCATTGGCTTGAGCAGCGCGAAGCCAAACTAAATCACCCCGTACCCCATCTACTTGCGATGCGACACAACGTTCGGCTATCTGCAAACGCATTGCGTCACTTGCTGTAATCAGGCTGAGCTGTTCTTGTGCCTTTTGAATGCGTGTTTGCAAAGCCTGTTGTGGCTCAGCATAGTCTGCCAAGAAGGCTACGGGATTGGCATCAAAGTCTTGGCGGCGACGCACAATTTCCACTCGTTCATGGGCGCTGTAAGTATTCTCAAGAGCCACACCAAAGCCAAATCGATCCAACAACTGTGGGCGTAATTCCCCTTCATCTGGGTTCATGGTGCCCATCAGGGTAAATTCGGCTTCATGCTGGTGGCTAATGCCGTCACGTTCTATATGGTTCACACCGCTGGCGGCAGCGTCTAGCAATAAGTCTACTAAGGCGTCTGGCAAAAGGTTCACTTCGTCTACGTAAAGTAAGCCTTTATGAGCTTTACTTAAAAGACCTGGTGCAAAGGTAACCTGTTGTTCACCAAGAACTTTTTGTAGGTCTATAGTGCCAGTTACCATTTCTTCGCTGGCACCTAAGGGTAGAGTAACCAATTGGCTTAGGTTAGCAATATTGAGGTCGGCCAAACTACGAGCCAAGGTGGATTTTGCACTTCCGCGGGGGCCGCTAACAAGTACGCCACCGATCGCAGGATCAATAGCTAGTAGAGTTAAAGCCAGCTTAACTGGAGCTTGGCCAACAACGGCGGTAAACGGGAAGTTTGATTTGAGCATAACAGTATCCATCGTACCCACCGCACGACTAATGTGAAACCCAGTATGAGAACTAGGAATCTGATTACATTTTGAGGGGCTGGTATCGGACTAAATCGCTTAACGATTAACCGTTGCGGGGGCAGTGTTGGCTCAAGACCGGTTTGCCGTAATCTCGTCCACGCTTCCCATTTAACTGCCTGTTCGCCAAGCAGAACCACTCATATCCTACTATTGTAGGCTTATATGGCGAAGAATAATACGTTTACAAGGCGACTAATGTATTAGGTGCGGCCTAGGCGTATTCAATCTCGTCATGGTTTTAACTAATGTGTAAATCTGCTGCAAAGGCCGCCTAAAAAGCCGTATTCTTACACCTTTATCCTAATGATTAGGCACCACTATAACGTAGTGTCCGGCACTATTTTTTCTTACCTTGCCTAGTCAAAATAGCTAGGCAAGGTAAGAAGCGGAAAAGCACTAAAACTAAAAGCCTCTAAGTCGATTACTTACCAGTGCAGCGCCCTCAGACAGCGACTTTAATTTGGCAAAAGCAATGTCTGGATCTACCGCTCCAAAACCCGCAAAGGTACCAAACCCACAATCAGAACCGGCAATTACTCTATCGGAACCAACAATATCGACAAATTTTTGAATACGCTCTGCAACTAATTCAGGGTGTTCGACAAAATTTGTAGTAGTGTCCACCACTCCAGGAACAAGTATTTTATTGTCTGGTATTTCGTTCTTACGATCCCGAAAAACTGTCCACTCATGGGCATGACGTGGGTTCGACGTTTCAAATAAAGTATATCGAGCTTTAGCCTTCATTAAAGTCCCAAACACCTTGTTCATATCAATATCACAACAATGAGGGCCTTCATAATTTCCCCAACAGATATGTATTCTTACTTTTTCTTCTGGGATATTCTTTAGCGCATGGTTGAGTGCTTCCACGTGTGATTCTGCAATCTTTATAAACTCTGAGTCTGACAAATGATTAAATAACATATGCCTAGAAAGAGCCAAGTCAGGGCAGTCTAGCTGCAAATCTAATCCTGAAGCCACGATAGTTTCGTATTCATCACGCATAGCGTCTGCAAGAGCTGCTAGATAAGCGTCCCTGGTTGAGTAATGGTCATTTTGTAAAAATAGAGAAATAACGCCGGGTGATGCAGCGTTCATAAAGCCTCTCTCGATCCCATTTGTAGCCATGGCGGCTTTTAAGTTAGAGATGTCTTTTTGCAGCTCTCCCTGACCTTTTGACTTAACCTCTCCAGTGCACATTGGTCTAGCATATTGCGGTGTACCACCATCATCCGATAGCCGTTTAAGAAAGCCTGGGAAAAGCTTCAAATCTTCTGGGGGGTTTCGAGGGCTATCACCTGAAAATCCTGTATATCTATCTTTCACATAGGTCGCGTATGATATTTTTGATGTTTCTCCATCGCTAACAATGTCTATACCTGCAAGTTTTTGCTTCTTTACAGTGCCCAGAACATTGCTTGTCATACAGTTATCAAACCCAGCCTCATCGTAGTGCTGCTCATTTTCTTTTGAAAAAATGTAATCAACAACTTCTTGAGTTCTTGGTAGTGACCCTACGTGGCTTGTTAGTATTTTACTCATTTATAATTCCTTAATAACATGTAAATATATGTACTGGGCTATTGGTTTACGTTGTCTCTACAATGTATAAGCACATAGCATGGCCAATACAAATTATAGCTCGTCGTTTTTCTGTTTAAGTGCACCAAGCGCCTTAGTGCGTTGCTTATTATCCCACCAATCTCTTGTTCGATACCAAGCGCTAGCCACAGGCATGTACCACGGGTTACCGTGATGATAAATACGGCTTTGTAATGGCGTTTGTTCAAATACTGAGTGTTGCTGTTCTGGCTGGAGCATTTTAAGGGCAGCTTTGTGTCCTAAGTAAGGTGCCATAGCAACACCATTACCACAGTATCCCATGGCGTGATAAATACCATTATGGCAACCTATGTTAGGCAACTTACTGAAGCTAAAGCCGGTAAAACCAGTCCAACAATGGCTAATTTTGGCGTCTTTTAAGCTGGGAAATATTTCCGTTAGTTTGGCTGTAAGAGTGGGCAATGCCTGTTGCGGCGTGATAGCGTGCAAGGCCGCACGGGAGCCGAGCATTATGCGCTTGCCACACGGCGTGGCTCGGTAGTAACAAAAGCGCTGGCGGGTTTCAACCATACAGTGGCCGCCAGGCAATAGTGCTTGCACCACATCTTCTCCTAGTTCTTCGGTGACAATAATGAAACTGGGTACTGGCATAACACGTTTGCCAAGAAACATAGAAACACTAGCTTGAGTGTAGCCGTTGGTTGCCATGAGTACCTGTTGGCAATGTATGTTCTGGTGCTGCATCTGTTGGTTCTGGGTGCTTATGTTAAAACCATCAGGTTTAGCCTTAACTGAATGGACAGGTTGCTCACCAAATACCTTTACACCCGCTTGTAATGCCAGCTGCAGCAGCCCGTGGTGTAATTTCCTAGGTTGTACCGAGGAATGACTTTCATATAGTAAGCCACCAAAATACAACTCCGTATCAATATGCTGAGCCATTTCATCTGGCGGCACCATCCGTGCAGCAAACGGTTCAATTTTTTGTAAACCAGCATTGGCACCGGCCATGGCTGTATAATCTTGTGGTGTCCATGCGGTACGCAAACGACCACAAGCTTGTAATTCACAGTCAATATTTTGATCAATGATAAGGCTTTTGGTGAATTCTAGGGAAGCATTGGCTTCGCAATGTAATTGAGCCGCGATGCTTGGGCCGTAGTGCTTCTTTGCATCGGCCACAGACACTTTATGGCCAGACCCCAACATGCCTCCATTGCGAGTGCTAGCACCAAAACCGATGGCTTCACTATCTAGCACAACAACCTGACGGCCTGCTTCTGCTAAGGTGAGTGCCGCACTTAAACCGGTAAAACCTGCACCTACAACAACGCAATCGACTTTGGCTGGTGGCGTTTCAGTGTTACGATATTGGGGCTGATCTTGCCACCAGTAAGGTGTAAATTGGGTCATTATTGCTAAACATATTTTTTTATTGAGTCGACACCATGCAACAACTTTATCCAGAACTCAAACCCTATCGAGAATTTTTTCTCTCCGTCACTCACGGCCACAGACTTTATGTCGAACTGTGTGGCAACCCTCAAGGCATCCCAGTAGTGGTTATGCACGGTGGACCAGGTGGTGGTTGTGGGCCATCATCTCGCCGTTTCTTTGATCCCAATGACTACCATATTATTCTAATGGACCAGCGTGGCGCAGGACTCTCCTTGCCACACGCCAGTTTGGAGGCTAATACAACACAGCATTTAATTAGTGATTTTGAAGTGCTGCGTTGTGAGTTGGGGATTTCTAAGTGGCTATTATTTGGTGGTTCTTGGGGTAGTACACTGGCTTTAGCATATGCGCAGGCGAATCCAGATCGGGTCTTGGGTTTGATATTGAGGGGTATCTTCTTAGGCCGACAAAAAGATGTGGACTGGATATACGAAACGGGTGGCGCGAGCCGAATGTTTGCAGATTATTGGAAAGTATTTCAAAAGCCACTTCTCAATTCAAATGCTGAAGCCACCGGGCAAATGGTTAACCACTATTATGAATTGTTATGCGGCGCTGATGAATTGAAACGTTTTGCTGCAGCAAAAGCATGGGCCACCTGGGAAGGCAGTATAGCAACTTTAGACCTTAATCCTCATTTTGTAGATGACTTTGCCGACAGACATTTTGCCATAGCGTTAGCTCGAATTGAGTGCCATTACTTTGTTAACCAGTGTTTTTTCGAGCCTAATCAATTGTTAGAAAATATGCATAAAATCAGTCACTTACCAGGCATCGTTGTGCATGGTCGTTATGACATGATTTGCCCAGCAGAGCAGGCTTTTGAAATTCAGGAAGCCTGGCAAGAGTGCGAATTGCATATAGTGCGAGACGCCGGCCACTCACAACAAGAGCCAGGTATTGTTGACAACCTTATCAAGGCTACACGTCATGCTGCTAGGTACTGGGGTGACTAGGTCTTAGAGCATATAGACCACTTCTGTGTAAGGTTTTGTGTAAGGATTTCGCTGTATCTGAGCAAAAACAGGGGGTGGGGCCGTGGAGTTACTGAGCTTTAACTGAGGCTACTTCAGTCACACATCAGAAGCCAATTCTCAAAAATAAGAGAACACTAAATCGAACTTAAAAAAATAGCCTTACTCAAGTTGAACTCAAGTATGGCTAGATGTTTTGGGTGTAGCTTTACGGGGTGTTATAACTGGCTCTTGCGTTAACCTTTGATCAACTTACCTTTCAACATTTGTTTGCAGATAGCCTAATATAGAGTCTGTGCCACCTAAGACTGCTTGGAACAACTCCCAAGCTGGCTTGTCATTTGCAGTTGCAAAATAGTCAAAATGACATTGTTGATTAGTAGCACTTTTAACATCGTTAGTTTCACTAATAAAACTTAGCCAGTCCCATTCCATTAGACCCGTTCCACATTTCTTTTGAAGAGAGTCAATGTGCCGTTCAAGAGATCTTAATGTCGGGTGTCCTAGGTTAATCACAAGCCTTTGCTCTTGGTCACCTGCTTGTTTAAACACCAAAGTACTAAAACTGACTTTTTTATTACTAGTCAACCTTAGAGCTCCCTGTATCTTGGATTTATGCAACTGATAGGGTCTAAAATATTCCGCTGAACGCTCTAATTCAAAAGGTCTGGTTTCAATAAAATCTGCCTTATCCAGTGTTAAGTTGAGTGTTTCACCATCAATTTTAAAGATAGATAGTTGTGAAGCGAGTTTGATTTTATTTGCCTCGTTTTTTGCTAGCCCTTCAGGCGAGTTGTCTGCTAATGCCTTATGGATACAGCCTAGTGTTACGCCAATATTTGGGTTGCTCTTCAAAGAGCGTGATTTACTTGTAAGTTCTTGATTGAGCCATTTAGCTGTTCTATGCTCCGGGTAACGAAGTTGAAAAATTTGGAGCCATGATGCATGAAACGCAAGAATGTCTAGACTAGAGCTAAATTCTTGATGACCATTGCTTGCTTGACTGTTGTGTCTCTTTTTAGCCCATGGCTCAATTACAGAATGGTCTAAATAAGCATCGTGGAACAGCTCTACAGCCTTGAGTAATTTCTTTTCAAGGGTAGTTGGAATCTCAACATTTGCTGCCCTCGCTATCTCTATTATGATAAAAGCTTCTCCTAAAGCACTATAGTGATACCAAAGTGCCCTGTTGCCTCTTGTTGTTCTGTTTTTCATACTTCCGTCGGCAAGCGTCCATTCATCTAAACCCTTGACCATGTTCTTAATTATGGATTTATAATTTTTGTTTTGGCCGTGCTGGATCGAGATATTTGGAAAGTGCCATCCTACAGAGTTGCCAAAATAAAAATCCTTAGCTTTTTTAATACGATGATTGAAGCTTTTAAACCACCGTTTAATGACCTCGTGCCTCTTATCTTCAGGTTGGTAGTCAGAAAAATAAAGCTTATAAACATAGTTTAAAGAGAAGACTGTTTCTACAGCTACAGTTGCATCTTTTATTGGGGCTAAATCTTGCCCTTCTGGGTCACTCCATTCGCCTTCACAGGCTGGGCGAATACCTTGAGGGCCATTAGAGTAGCACTGCATTGTGGCCGACAGTGCATCTTTAGATGCCCAGCCGTACAACTTATTAAATAGCTTTTCTTTTAATTCTAAATCATCGGACACCATAGCGAAGGTCGTTGCTTCCAAATATTTAGAGAGTACTTCTCTACTATATTGACCTTCTACTTCTCTCCAATTATCCATTTTTGAGTTGTATCCTTTGATTCTAGGCGCTAAGTCTTTATTTATGACTTGCCAGTTTGGCTCATATCCATCAAAGCCACATGAGTTGATTTTGCTTTCTTTGGGCAGATTGAGAAAATCATTATAAGTTTTGTCTGAAATAAATATGCTCTTGCTAGCTTGTTGTTTAGTGGAGTTTTTAGATGCCTTACTAGTGCTTTGTGTCGCCGCACTTCCACAGCTTAACCCTCTCTCTGTAGCTTCTTGAAGATACTGAGGGTCGTCCTGTTGGCTAGAGGCTAGCCTACACACAGTCTTATCA
>Ga0302120_10000786_pt1 | contig 14675 bp, 14 predicted proteins | sample AG5_Bottom_MG_FD_203118 | JGI IMG/M metagenome (GOLD analysis project Ga0302120, IMG submission 203118) | Marine microbial communities from Western Arctic Ocean, Canada - AG5_Bottom | ecosystem: Environmental > Aquatic > Marine > Oceanic | place: Canada: Western Arctic Ocean | collected 2017-10-01 | reverse complement strand
CTATCGGGGAAGAGAGTGAGGCCGCTGAGGTGGACGCGAGCGAGCGGGCCATGGATTTTATCCAACTCCACGCTCCCATGTTTCAAAAGTCGCTGGGAGCCGAGGAGTTGACGGATCCTTCGGCCGATGCGGATTCAAGCAACGCATGAAGGCATTGTTGAGAGCATTGCATGCGCCTGTTTACGATCGGCGACTGGAGGTTCTGGTTTCGTTGCTGGGTTCTTATCTTGAGGGGGGAGAGACCTTGCTCGATGTCGGTTGTGGCGCAGGGACTCTGGGTTCTGCCCTCGCGAAGGCGCACGGGGTGGAAGTCTCTGGAATTGAGACCAACGTCAGGGAGGGGTGTGCGATTCCAGTTGAACCGTACGATGGCGCAACCCTTCCCAAGGAGGACAACTCGGTGGATACAGTTCTCATCGCAGACGTTCTCCATCACGAGGAGGAACCAGAACGATTGCTCTGTGAAGCGGCTCGCATTGCTCGGAAGCGCGTGATCGTGAAGGACCACAAGGTGGGCGCCTTGCTCGCCTGGCCTCGGATTTCACTGATCGACTGGGCTGCGAACGCCGGCTATGGCGTGCGTTGTCTCTTTCGCTATCCGAGTAAGGAGGGTTGGCATGCTCTCTTTGAGGAGTGTGGACTGCGAGTGCAGGAGGAACGATCGTCGATCAATCTCTATCCCGCCGGACTCAATCTGATCTTTGGCCGCAGGCTGCACTACCTTGCAGTGCTGAACCCGATTCAGTAGGACGAGAGTGAAAGGACACCGATGAATCGCGCGAGGGCAGGACGTCTCGGAGCTGTCCTTGTGACGGCTTTCTGGGTGAGCCTTGCGCTCTGGTCGACGGGGCCCACGATGCGGGAAAGCGATCAGGCATCCCTCCTCCAGGGTGCGATGAATTTGGTCCGGAATCAGGATTGGATTCAGAATCCGAGCTACAACTACGACAAGCAGTATCTCTCCTACTGGGTGATCGCAGCCTGGGTGAAAGTTCGGGGGATTGACAAGGAAACGGGAACTCTGGAAAGGCTGGTCCATGAAGGCAATCTGGCTGCCATAGGCTTGTTTTCGCTGGCGCTGATGGCGCTGGTATTGTCACAGCGGAGATGGTCTTGGGTGCAGGTCGGAGTCCTCACTTGTGTCCTGTTCAGTCCGGTGGTCGCCTTTACCGGGGTTCTCCTTTCCCCGAATATGATTTCGGCGGCCTGGCTCTTGCTCCTGGTCGTGTTTTTGCGAGTTGATTCCGATCGGGAGCCAGTGACGTCTCCGCTTCGGATCGGGCTTGTCGGCTTACTCGCCTGGGCGGCTACGGCGGCGCGCCAAGATGTCATTCTGGTCATTCCCCTCCTTGCCCTGCTGGCCGTTCCTGGAAAGTCGTTGCGGGAGTTCCTCGGCTCACGGGTGTTTTGGGCGATGGCGTTTGGGTGCCTGGCTGCGGTCGCGCTTGGCTCCGTGTTGGGTGCGACTCATACCTCCCTTCCGAAACCGTTTTTCGTCTTGCCGACGTTCGTCACTTATCTTGTAGGGGGGTTGGGGATGCTCTTGGTGCTCTTGTTTTGTTTTGCCGGGGTTGAGGCGTGGAGTCGATCCTGGCGCGGCATCATGCTGGGGTTCGCAGTGATCCTGCCGCTGCTGTTTTACGCCTGCCTTTTGTACACTCCCCGGCATCTCTTCATCGTGGCGCTTGGATTGTTAAGCACCGTGTTTTTTCCCAGGGGATGGGATTGTTGGGCCACCCTCGGGAAGAGGCGAGTGGGCCGGACAGTCCTCTTCGTGGCCTTGGTGGGAACGATTCTTCCCTGGGTGGTTGGCGTTCGGATGAGTAGTTGGGAGGGTGGGGGTCTGGTCGCGAGATCAAGTACCCTCTATCCAACCGCAGATGGCTTCTGGCCCCTCGGGGCCTACGCGTGGTTTTATCAACGCCTCGGACAGGCCGGGGAACGTCCTCTTGACCATAATCAGGAGGTCTGGAAGGCGTGGTCTCAAGTTGACCCTGCAGATTTGCCCAAAGGAAAAGGGGCGGTGGTGAGCAGTGGCTTGGTCTCCTATGGTCTCTTGGCGATGGCGTGGTGGGAGCTTCCCAGGGCAGAGTCGTGGGAGGATGCAGACTATGTCCTCTTTGACGATCGCACTCTTGCCAAGAGCCAGCGAGGAGTGGATGGATTCGACGGTCCCAATCGGCGCTGGGCCACTGACTTGCTCTCCGGTGGAAAGGTCAGCACCGTGGGCGAAGCGGAAGGGCGCCGAATTTTGTTGTGGGTGAATGCCCCGCAGACTGCCCCGGACCCTTCCGTGAGTGTCACCATGGCGCTCTCAAGCCATTTTGGAGGGAACGACTTTCTCTTGTCTCGGCCAGGGAGGTTCAACTGGCCCGACGACCAGTTGGAGGGACATCGCGGAGCGGTGGTGGCTCGTGATCCCGAGGTGTTGAGGGAGGTCAAAAGCCGTCTGGGAATCGCGATCGCGCCGACTCGCTTGGCGACTGCGTATGATCCAGAGCCCTGGTGGAATCTCTCCGTCCCGGGCGAGGACTTGAGGCGCCTGCGTGAGGAGATGCCAGAACGAACGCGCCTCTGGTTAGCGGTGGGCAAGCTCCCCGAGTTCATGGATGTCCGGGAGTATCATCGATGATCGAGAGTTCGCGTCATCCGAGGGCACGGCGAGGGGGAAGTTTGCTCGCTCAATCTAACAATTACTGAGAACATTGAATATCAGGATCTGGCTGGAATCACTGCGAATGCAGCATTGGATTAAGAGTGGCTTCTGCCTGGCGGCGCTCTTTTTCCATGGCAATGCGTATGATCATCACGCTTGGCTCGCGGTCCTGCCGGTCTTGATCGGTTTCAGCGTGCTTGCGAGTGCGGGCTACCTCCTGAACGATTTATTGAATCTGAAGGAGGATCAGCATCACCCCCGCAAGCGCCGCCGTCCGCTCGCCAGTGGACGGCTCTCCCCCAGAGTCGCGTGGCAAACGATCGCTGTTCTCCTCGCTCTTGCGATGGCCCTGCTGATCGGGTTCTATGGGTGGGGCAAAGTAGTGTGGATTGCCGGAGGCTACTTCATTCTGCAGATTTTCTATTCCACCTTCTTGCGAAGCCTGCCCTTGATCGACGTCCTCGTCCTGGCAGTTGGCTTCGTCGCGCGAGTTGGGGCGGGCTCCTATGCACTCCAAGTCTACGATTTCACGGTCCACCCGACGGTCTGGCTTCTGAGCTGCACCTACTTCGTGGCCCTGCTCCTGGGATTTGGGAAACGCAAGGGGGAATGGCTGCTCATTCAGAAGACCAAGAGCCAGATGGGTGTTACTCGAAAAGCGCTGCAAGGCTATACCTCGGAGCTCCTTGATGTCTTGACGGGTTGCAGTGCCATCCTGGCGGGAGGCACTTACATCGCCTACTGCTGGGAGCGTCCAGACCGAATTCCTTTTGTGATTACGGGAATTCCGGTCTTGGTTGGAATTATGAGTTACTTGCGTCTGGCCTGGCGATCGACCTTAGTGGAAACTCCGGAACGGTTGTTTTTGCATAGCCCTGCGCTGGTGGCCTCTGTCGCGGCCTGGCTTGCGATGGTAGCGTTCCTCACCGGTCTTTAGTCCATGATCGGAATCGTCGACTTTGTTTAGAGCAATTCCACAGCCCCATGCGAAAAGATACCGAAGAACCCACCCTGAGTAGCAAAGGCCATGCCTTTGGTTGGGCTGCGCTGGCTCTCACTTGTGCAGGCTGGCTTGTGGCGTTGATCTTTGGCGATGGATTCGAACTGCATCGCAGCGCGCTCGCGATGCCCTTCGTCGTTCTGGGGGCGTTTTGCGGATTGATTGAGTCATGGCGATGCGGCCGGACGATCTGGATGCCGGCCATGCTGGCAGGCGGACTTGCGCTGCTCTACTTTTCGTTCCGCTCCCTGGGGGCACCAGTGTGGGACCTGGGTCGCTATGATCTGCATCTCGTGTCCCTGGCCTGGCTCACGATGGCTACCCTTGCATCCTGCGGTTGCGTCAGAGGGAGAGGCACCTTCCTCCTGATCATCCTCATGGTCAGCTTTGTCGCGCAGTTTGCCACCGGCCTTTACCAGCAGTTCGTCGATCCCAGTTTCGTCTTCCTGCGGTTACCCCGGAGTACTGCCGCGGGAGTGAGCGGACTCTTCTGGCATTGGAATAACTTGGGCGCCTATCTGGCAATTGTCCTTCCCATCTTTCTTGGGGTTGCTCTCACGAGTCGGCAGCGTGCCTTCGGCCTGTTGATGGTTGTTTTGGTTGTATCTGGGGTGGTGTTGGCCTACCTCTCCAAGTCCCGTGCGGGATTTGCCGCGGTGGTAATCGGCCTTGGTTCGGTCGGGGCCCTGGCTCTCATCACCCGTTCACGTTCGTGGAGCTTCGGAGCTCGCTTGGGGTCGTGGAGTGCGGTGGGGTTTGGAATGGTGTTGGCGATCATCATGATCCTCGCCGCCGCATCGAGGGTCAGTGCCGATCGTGGTCACGGCGCGGATCTCGATCAGGCTCTTGGCAAGAGCCTTCGGTTCGCCCTCGCGGGAGCGGCCTACGATTTGTGGTTGAAGAAACCGATCTTCGGGAACGGAAGCCAGAGCTATCGTTACCAGTTGGTGGAGAATTGGGACGCCGAAGTCATGCCCCCCTGGGTGGGGAACCCCGAGACCGTTCATAACGAATACCTTCAAGCTCTAACAGACTATGGACTGATCGGCTTTCTTCTGATCATTGTCTTCTTCGCGGTGATCCTCGGCCGATACGTGGTGGGCGGCAGCTTCAAGGGCGAGGAAGATCGATCTCGATGGCGGGAGGGGCTTGGACTCGGTGCGATCGGGGGAGTGTTGGGCGTGCTTGCGCAGGCGGTGTTCGATTTCCAGCTTCACCTCCTGCCGATTGTTTTGCTCCTTGCCATCGCGGTCGGGCTCCTGGTGCAGAGTAAACAGCGGGCGGGAATCCCGGCGAGGATCTCCCATCTTCTTTCTGTAGTCCTGGCCGCGATATTGGCCATCACGGCAGTTGGTCGGGAAAGTCTCGCAGGCATGGAATGGTTGCGGTGGGAGATGGCGACGGTGGAGGAAGGTGGCAAGCTGCCCGTCTCCGAGCTTCCGCGGTTCAAGGAGTTGTTGGAGGCGTCACCGCACTATGAAGCTGCACTCAGTTATGGGCGAATGCATTACACGGCTTTCCTTCAAGACCCCTCGAGGCGTGAACTGTTGGAAGAGGCTGGGTGGGCGCTTGCCATCGCTTATGAGCGCAATCCCCAGGACCCCGCGACGATTATTACTCATGCCCTAATTCTCGATCTCAAGGAGGAGTACGCGGAGGCTGAGCCGGTCCATCTGCAGGCCTTGAAAATGGCGCACCGAAGGGAGAACAAGTACGGAGCGATGGCGGGAATGTCCCGGCATCTCCTTCTGAAAGGCGAAGCCCTGAGGATGAAGCGCAATCCGGAGGAAGCGTTGGGCAACTTTCTCATGGCCAAGGAGTATCTCCTGACCTCCTATGCGCGGGGATACAAGTTTGGGGGATACCAGAACTTCCTAAAAACAAAACGATTGCTGGAAACTCGCATCAACATGTTGCAGATCGCAGGCATCCAATCAAAGGTTCCGCGCGACGTGCCGGTGCCTCAAAACATTCGCTAGCTCGAATCACTCATGGCCCAAGGACGTAAAGAAGCACTTTCGGTACAAGCACTGCAGTTTGTGGATGCTGCCTTGGTGTACTCTGCATTCGTTATTGGGGCCCTGATCAGGAACCCGGTCCGGGCCTTGACCCAGAAGCTTGGTATCTTCAAGGGGGGGCTGGTGGACGATCCAGGCTTGAGCGGTCTCATGCCCCTCCTCTTCGTGATTATTCCCCTCACCCCGATCGCGCTGGAAGCGTTTGGCTTTTACCGTCATCCCTTGCGCAAGCGGGTGCGAGACTCGCTCCTTCAGATGTTCAAGTCGTTGATCATCGTCGGAGTGGTGGTGGGGGCCTTGATCGTTTTTCTCCAAATCAAGGACGCTAGTCGCATCATTCTTGGATCGGCAGTTCCGATCGCGGTGATCTTTCTCCTCATGCGCGAGTCCCTGGTTCGGGGCATTGTGCACTACTCGGTGCGTGCTGAAGATGCGAAGGAAGCCGTGATTTACGTCGGGTCGGAAGAGGCGATGGTGGAGTTTGAGCGGGCCATGCCCTCGGAAATCCTGGCAGATTACAAGGTCGTAGCGCACTTCGACCCCTCCAGTGGAACTTCCGAGGAATTCAATTCGCTTCTGAAGAAGGAGTCGGTAGGCCGCGTCATCTTTGCGCCGAAACACACGGAGTTTGGCGATCTTGCCGTCTTGGTGGAGATCTGTGAGGTCCAGGGCGTGGAAGCCTGGATTTCGGCGGACTTCATTCAAACGCAGGTCGCGCGCCCGGATTTTGACAACATGGGTGGCAAACCCATGCTGGTTCTACGCTCGACCCCAGAGCTCTCCTGGGCGCTCTGGGTGAAGGGAGCGATCGACTTCATCGGGTCCGCTATTGTCCTCACGAGTGCGATTGTCCTGATCTGGTGGTGGGTGGCCATCCTGATCAAGATTGGCAGTCCCCGCGGTCCGATTTTCTTCCGTCAGAAGCGTGCGGGTCGTTATGGAAAGCCATTTACGATGTGGAAATTCCGGACCATGCACCCGGACGCGGAAGAGAGATTGGATGTGATCAAGGCAGAGAAGGGCAATGAAATGAGCGGCCCCGTCTTCAAGTTGGAAAATGATCCGCGGGTTTTCAGCTTTGGAAGGTTTCTTCGTCGCACCAGTATCGATGAATTGCCCCAGCTTTTAAATGTGATCAAGGGAGACATGAGCCTGGTGGGTCCGCGCCCCCTGCCGCTCTACGAGGTGGATCAGTTTGCGAAATCAGAGCATCGCCGACGCCTGAGCGTGAAGGCAGGAGTCACCTGCCTTTGGCAGATTGGCGGACGCAACAAGATCTCGAGCTTCGAGGATTGGGTCCGTCTCGACCTCAAGTACATTGACAACTGGTCGCTCTGGCTCGACATAAAAATCCTCCTCAAAACCGTGCCCGCGGTGCTCTTCAGGCGAGGATCGAAGTAGGGATTCGTGGGTGAATTTTGGTGAGGGGTGGGCGCGTCTGACCTCGCAGCCAATCCCTCGGAGCCTTGATCCTTCGCGCGCCCTGCCGCGGACGTTTGCTCCCCGCGTCGTGAGCATGAAGACGATCTGGCAATAACTGATTTGGATGCTTGCGCCCCATGACGCTTTGGCCACACTCCGAGCGCTTTCGCTTTCAGTGACATGAAGCTTCTCACCGGAAACGCCCACCCGGCCCTCGCGGAGGGCATTGCAGATTACATCGGCACGAGCCTCGCAGATGCGGAGGTCTCTTCCTTTCCCGATGGCGAAACCTATGTCCGGATCAATGAAAATGTTCGTCGTCAGGACGTCTTTATCATCCAGCCGACCTGCCCGCCGACGAACCAGAATCTGATGGAGCTTCTCATTATGGCGGATGCCGTCCGGCGCGCCAGTGCGGAACGCATCACGGCCGTGATCCCATTTTTTGGGTACGCTCGACAGGACCGCAAAGACAAACCGCGGGCTCCCATTACCGCCAAGCTGGTGGCCAATCTCATCGAGGCCGCCGGGATTGACCGGGTCCTCACCATGGATTTGCACGCTGCCCAAGTGCAGGGTTTTTTCGATATCCCCGTCGATCATCTCTACGCCAAATCGGTCCTTCTCAAGCATCTGCGCGATCAGCGGAAGGGTTCCACCGCCGATCTGACGGTGGTCTCTCCCGACGTCGGGGGAGTGAAAATCGCCCGGAGCTACGCCGACGCCCTGGGGGCCGAACTGGCGATCGTCGCCAAACAGCGCATTTCCGCCACGGTGGTGAAGCCCATGAAACTGATTGGCGAGGTGGAGGGCCGCGATGCTATCATCGTGGACGATATGACCGAGACCGCGGGGACTCTCTGTGCGGCGGCGGAGACCCTCAAAGCCAATGGCGCCAAGCGCATTTTTGCCGGAGTTTCCCATGCCGTGCTGGGGGAAATGGGCTGCCAGCGGATCATGGCTTCAGAAATCGACGAGGTCATTACGACCGATTCCACCCCACCTCCGCCCCCGGAGTGCCACGCCAAGGTGAGCTCAGTTTCGGTAGCCGGACTGATGGGAGAGGCAATTCAGCGGATTCACAACGGAAAATCCATCAGTTCTCTCTTTGACATCGACGAGGGATCTGTGTAGCAAGCCGCCCCCCGCGGCGAATTCGCCGCTTTTTCCCAAGCCCAACTCTCACGACCATGTCAAAGACGCACACAATCAAGGCAGAGGACCGCAAGCGAACCGGAACCGGAACCCTCAAGCTTATGCGCCGGGAAGGATTCATTCCTTCGGTGGTCTATGGTGGCGGATCTGAAAATCGGAATGTCAAGGTGAGGTCCAAGGCCTTCCGCGAGGTCATTTCCCAAAGTGCTTCCACGAACATCTTGGTCACCCTTGAGCTCGACGGTGGAGGCAGCCAGTTGGCCTTTGTGAAGGACCTGCAGCATGATCCGATCAGCGGCAACGTCCTGCACGCCGATTTTCTGGCGATAGGTGAGAATACCGAGATCACTGCGCAAATTCCGGTGACTCTCACCGGTGAAGCCATCGGGGTGAAGGCTGGCGGTCAACTTGAACAGCTCCTCTACAACATCGAGATCAAGTGTCTTCCCAAGGATCTCCCCGAGAGCCTGACCGCGGACGTGACTGATCTCGACGTGGGCAGTGTGCTCCACATTGGTGAGGTGCCGTGGCCGGAGGGCGCGATGCCTACCCTGAACGACGACGTGGTGGTGGCTCTCGTGGCCAAGGCCCGGGTGGCAGAAAGCGAAGAAGACGGTGAAGGCGGTGAAGGCGGTGAAGGCGGTGAAGATGGAAGTCCTCTCGTTGGGCCAGCCCCCACTGAGGGCGAGGAAGCGAGCAACTGATCTGGTCTTCCGCCCTGACCGAATTTCAACCCCGGGTTACCATCCCGGGGTTTTTTGCGTCCTGAGAGCGCAGGGAGAGAAGGCTTCTTTCTCATGCGGGGACAAGTGCTCCCCCTTTGAGGGCGCCACAAATCGCACCATGAAATCCTCTCCTCTCACCCTTCTCCTCCCCGGTATCAGCCAGCTGACCACCGCCTTGCGCGGCACCTTTATCCAGGGATTTGATAGCGACAATCAGGACGTGCGTCGCGGCGAAGGGATCGATGAGTTCTATGTTGCGGATGGCCTCTTTTACGGAATTGATACCGTGTGCCGGGGCCAAACCTTTGATACCGGCGATCCGATGGGCCTCAAGGCGGCGCTGACCGGGGTGTGGGACAACGGATTCTACACCGTGGCCGCCCTTCTGACCTACACTTGGGATGAGGCTGATCTCCTCAGCAATGCGAACGGTCACTGGGATCGTTGGAGTGCCGGCATCAGCGTGGACCGGGAACTGTGGTCCCGCTCCCGGGGCGGGGTTTCCTTTGAGTAGGCCGGAGTGGACACTCATCAGGGCGATTTCGAGGATATCGAGGCTCTCCTGCGCTGGACGCAGGATTTCTGGACCTCACAAGTTCGCGGGCGCGGGATTTTCGGGCAGCAATTCCGTGGCAGAGCGGCTATGAAGTGCGCGTGTTGGATGCACCGCTCCTCATTGTTGGTCTTGGAAATCCTGGAAGGGAGTATGCCGGGACTCGGCACAACGTGGGCTTTGAGGTGCTCGATCGCCTGGCCTCGGCGGCGGGACTCGATTTCAAGGCCGAGCGAAAGTGGAAGGCCGAGGTTTGCCGCACCACGACCGGGCTTTTTTTACTCAAACCCCAGACCTACATGAACCTGAGTGGAAAGGCGGCTGCTCCGGCGGCCCATTTCTACAAGATTGATCCGAGCAAAATCCTGGTGGTTTACGACGACATCTCGTTGCCTTTGGGGCAGCTCCGATTCCGGGTGAATGGAGGGCCAGGAGGCCACAATGGGATCAAGAGTCTCATTGCCGACTTGGGCTCCTCGGAGTTTCCACGGCTCAAGATCGGGATCGGTGGGGTGGCGGGCGAAAAGCTGACTGGGCATGTCCTGGGGCGTTTTCGAGAAGAGGAGCGAAAGAGCGCGGAAAAGGCGCTTGCCACGGCCGTGGATGCTGTTCAGTTTGCTCTCTCACAGGGCGTTAGCAAAGCAGCTAATAAATTCAACGTCCGCATAAAACCACCTAAACCAAAAGAGGATGAACAGGAAATACCAGAGCCTGATTGTTCTGAACACCAAGGGGAATGAAGATAGTGTCGACGAACTCGTCGGCGCCGTGGCGAAAGAGATGGAAGAGGAAGGCGCCAAGCTTGACGAGATCAAGCAACTAGGCCGCCGGAAATTCGCCTACAACGCCCGCCACCTCGATGCAGGTCACTATGTGAACTACTTTTTCGAGGCCAATCCCCAGCAGTTGCAGAATATCGAAGGAAAGCTCAAGCTGAATGGCCTTGTCCATCTTCAGCACTATCTGCGGCTCGACTAAGCAGAGGCAATGATCCGAGAGTATTGATAGGCGCACTGCGCCTGTCTTGTGAACAATGTGGAGCTCTTGAGCTCCACATTTTTTCTTGGAGGAGGCGTCGCCCGCGCTACGCTACAAGCTATGGCGAATTTGAATAAGGTGATGCTGATCGGGAATCTCACGCGGGATCCCGAACTTAGGTACACCCCCAAGGGGACTGCGGTCGCGGAAATTGGAATGGCGATCAATCGGGTGCGCACCGATGAACAGGGTCAGCGGCAGGAAGATACCACTTTTGTTGATGTTACGCTCTGGGGACGCCAGGCCGAGTTGGCGCAGCAGTACCTCAGCAAGGGCCGCCCGGTTTATATTGAGGGCAGGCTCCAAATGGATACTTGGGAGGACAAGGCTTCAGGCCAGAAGCGCAGCAAGCTCAAGGTAGTCGGCGAGAATATGCAGTTCCTGGGCAGCAGTGGCGGTGGTGGTGGCGCCCGTCCCGCTGGGGGCCAACAAGAGGGACAGCCCCAAGGCCAACAGCAGGCGGCCCAGCCTCAGGAGGGCGGGGGCTCCCCGGCCGCCTCGGACGATAGTGACGACGAGATCCCGTTTTAGGCCCACAATGAGGGCTGAATGTTCTCCAGGGGGAGTCTAATTCTTTGGGCCTCAAGCGGGGGGAAGGGATTCTCTCTTTCCTCGCTCCGTTTGCAGGGCTGGCACTCTGCAGAGCGAAATCTCCGGGCTCAGCACCTCGTTTGTCCGAATGGGCGCGACTGAGTTGATGGCTCGAAAAGCTTCGGGAACCTACCCCGGCATCTCCCTACGCAGAACATGGGAAATTGGCTGGGCCTGCCCATCCGAAGCTGGGGCCAAGAGGGATTGATTACCGCCCACGCTCGGCGGGGTCCGCCCGCCTACTGAATCTCAGACCGGCGCCCTCCTCACTCCGGTGTGTTCAACTGTTCCTCCTTGAGGCGGAGCTGTCCGCAGGCGGCATCGATATCGTGTCCTTTCTCGAGGCGCAGGGTGGCGGAAACCCCGTTGCCGCTGAGGATGTCGCGGAACTTTCGGCAATGTGCATCGTCGGGTCGATTCCACGAGAGGCCTTCCACCGTATTGTAGGGAATCAGGTTTACCTTGGCCCGGATCGAACGCGCTCGCTTGACGAGGAGCTCGGCCTGCTTGAGCTCGTCGTTGACGCCCTCGATGAGAATGTATTCCAAGGTGATCTTCTGCTTCTTCTTCTCCATCCAGTAGCGCAAGGCATCGAAGAGATCCGAGAGCGGCCACTTGTTGTTGATGGGCATGATTCGTTCGCGCACTTCGTCGGTCGCGCCATGCAGCGAAATCGCAAGCCGAATCTGTTGCGGATGATCGGCCAGCTTTCGAATCTGGGGAACGAGTCCCGAGGTGGAGATGGTGAGATGGCGGGCACCGATTCCGATCCCCCATGGGGAGGTGATGAGTTCGATGGATTTGAGAAGATGAGACAGGTTGGCGAGCGGTTCGCCCATCCCCATGAAGACGATGTTGTTGATCTTCTTGCCGCTGAGTTCTTCGCTCAGGAGGACCTGCCCGGCAATTTCTTCGGGAGTCAGGTTGCGAGTAAACCCATCGAGCCCGGATGCACAAAACTTGCAGGCGAAGGCGCAGCCGACCTGGGAGGAAACGCAAAGCGTGTGGCGGTCGGATCGCTCTCCATAGAGGGCGGGCGAAGCCGGGATGAGAACGCATTCCACAAAGCGGCCATCGTGCAAGCGAAAGAGAAACTTGCGAGTGGTGTCCGCGGATCCCTGGGTCTTGGCATGGGTGAGGGTCTGCAAGGTAAAGGCCTCCTCGAGATGGGCCCGCAGGCTGGCGGGGAGATTGCTCATGGAGTCGATCGAATCGACGCGCTTTTGCCAGAGCCACTCCAGAATCTGCGTGCCTCGATAGCTTGGCTCGCCAAGATTCTCCAGGGTGGAGGTGAGATCGGAGGGCGTCTGGCTAAACAAGGATGGCCGCACGCACGCTGTTATAGACGAGGAATGACGGATCGGGAATTGGGGAATTGGATTATTCGGCCTGGGAGCGCGAGATTGACAATTCAGGGCCCCGCGCGCATCTTGTTCCTCCTTTGCGACGTTTATTCCTACTCTCAATCGTTTCTCCTGTCCTCGGTTTGGTGGTGGCCGCGACCTCTTCGTGTTCAGGGAGTGCGGGCGTCGACAGCGCCAACACCACCAGCACGGTGAAGACGCGCAAGCGTGGCACGCAGGTCATCGCGCTGGGCGAGGGGGAGGGATACAATGCCCTTGAAAAGCGTTTTGCCTTCGATACCCGTTCCTTGCAAAAGGACAATAAGGGGAACTTTGTGGGCGCGGTGCGCAGCCCCTATGAAGGCCGGAGCAATGTCTCCACTGGTGGTGGGGTGGGAACCGCCTCCTACCAGACAAATCGCTACCAGTCCCCCACTTGGAAGGGAAACACCCGCGCGGCTTCCAAAGTGTATGCCGGGAACACGAACGGATCGCAGTTCAAAGGGCCTTCCCAATTTCAAGGCACGAGTGCCGGCCATTTGGCCAAACAATCACGATTTCAGGGCACGGGGGCCCCCACCACCAACTACAAGGCGGGTGCAGCTCGCGAATCATCCGCGCAGCCGCTCGACAAACCCAGCGATGGGCGGACGGATTTCCGCCGTCGGGTCTTCCCCCAGCCGACCAAGATGTCGAAGGCCGACTACGACCGGCTCACGGTCGAGCAGTCCCGCGGCATCCTCGGGCGTGATTGAGGGCGCTTCGCGGATGCGATTACCAAATTGGCCGCTGATTCCAACCGACAGCAGAGCCGGATTGGGTGACAGTTCTCCGCAGGCCGTTTTCCCGGACCGGGAATGCAGGTTTCCCAGCCGGGGCAGAAACTGATAGACTGATTCACGATGCCCAAGGAGCCGACTCCACCCGTCCAGCGCAGTGCGATTCGCGAGCGACTTTGGGAAATCGTATTCGAAGCGGAAACGAAAGCCGGGAAGGTCTTCGACGTTTGTCTGCTCTGGGCCATTGGGCTCAGCGTGGTGGCTGTCATGCTGGAGAGCATCGACTCAGTGAAGGCCCAGTGGGGTGACGAACTCAAAATCCTGGAGTGGGTGTTTACCGTGCTCTTCATGGGCGAGTATTTTCTGCGCATCTACCTCGTCCGGAGGCCCAGGCGTTACATCTTCAGTTTCTTTGGGATCATCGATTTTCTTTCGTGGGTCCCCACCTTCCTCGGGATCTTTTTCGCGGGAAGCCATTCCCTCCTGGTCATTCGGATCCTCCGTTTGCTTCGGATGTTTCGTGTCCTCAAGATGGTGGGACACGTGCGGGGTGCGAACATCATCATGCGCGGACTGATGGCGAGCCGGGCCAAGATCACGGTCTTCTTTTTCACCATGCTGCTCCTCGCGGTCATCATGGGAACGATTGCCTATCTCCTTGAATCCTCCCTCAACCCAAAGTTCAGCAGCATTCCCGACAGTGTTTACTGGGCGATCGTGACCATGACCACGGTGGGCTACGGGGATGTCGCTCCGATCACGGTGGCGGGGAAGATCCTGGCTTCCTTTTGCATGCTCCTCGGCTACTGCATCATCGCAGTGCCCACCGGCATCGTGGTGAGCGAGACCGTGAATGCCTTGGTGAACCGCCAGGATGAAACGACCGATGCCTGTCCCTCCTGTGGCGTGCACGGCCATCTCCTCGACGCCAAGTTCTGCCGACGTTGCGGGGAGGAAATCAAGACTCCGGAGCCTCTTTCGAGCAAAGCGGATGCTGAGGTGACTTGAGGCACAGCGAGGCCAACAACTCGGCCGCCTTCTCGTGGTGATCCTGCTTTAGGGAGAGCCGGATGCGGAGGGCGAGGACCTCGGGTTCGTTGACTTGGTCCGGAGGGAGCTCCAGGAGCAAATCGATCGCAGCGGCGGAGTCATCCAACTGGAGGGCACCTTCAATCGCAGCGAGACTTGGTTCCAGGCCCTGTGGTTCGGGGGGATCCTTGAAGACTGCGGAGCGAGCTTCCGCTGGGAGATCATCCGGGACATCGGGGCCGTCTACCTGCTCAAGATAGACAAACTCATCACCGTCCCGGGCTCGGATGAAGATGTTGAGCCAGAGGATCAGGATGAATCCGAAGAGGAAGATGGTGATGTCGAGGACGATCGGAGTCCACATCA
>Ga0302120_10000783_pt1 | contig 14702 bp, 9 predicted proteins | sample AG5_Bottom_MG_FD_203118 | JGI IMG/M metagenome (GOLD analysis project Ga0302120, IMG submission 203118) | Marine microbial communities from Western Arctic Ocean, Canada - AG5_Bottom | ecosystem: Environmental > Aquatic > Marine > Oceanic | place: Canada: Western Arctic Ocean | collected 2017-10-01 | reverse complement strand
AGCGTTTGATAAAGCTGCTGCTATTCTTGAACTAGGTTGGCCAGGCGGTAGAAAAATAGATGAGGCAGCAGCAAAAGGAAACCCTGTGTACAAATTACCCAGGCCAAAAACAAAAGGCGAACGCCCCGACTTTTCTTTTAGCGGGCTGAAGACAGCACTTCTATACGGAGTCCGAGGGAATCCAAAAAAGATACACGGAAAAATTGTTTTTCCAAGAAAAGCAAATGAACTCTCTGAAGAAGAAGTTTGCGACTGGGCATGCTCGTTTCAACAAGCTGCCGTAGATTCGATTATCAATGGAATACGGACCGCTCTTGCCAACAATACTGTACGATGTGTTGTAACAGGCGGTGGCGTTCTAGCTAACACCTACCTGCGTACACAACTTAAGGCCCTCGCTCTTGAGTTTCACATTCCAGTTTATTTACCCGATTCCTCGTATTGCGTCGACAACGCTGCGATGATTGCAGGACTCGGTTTTCACTTGTTCGAAAATGGGCATCGCGAGCCCCTTTCACTCAACGCGTCACCAAGAGGCGTCGCCTCCTAATTTTCAAGACGAATTTCAGACCTATGGCCATACCATCAAAAAATAAATCCTCACGTGCAAACGAATGGCTTCCACCAATTGAAGCATTCCAAAAGACAAAACATTCTGTTATCGAAGGCGAACACCCCGCCACCCTCGCAGAAGAAGTTTTTCTGAAACAAGTTACACTTGATTTTGGTCGAAGCAGCGGTCCAGGCGGACAACACAGAAATAGAAAAGCGACTTCATGCACTGCCACTCATATTCCTAGCGATATTAGTGGCGAAGCGACAGAACGGCGGAGACAGAGTGAGAATAGAAAGATGGCTGTAAGTAGATTGCGAAGAACACTTGCGACTCTTCTCAGGTGTAAACTCAACTTGGCTTCGTATACTCCTTCCGAACTATGGGAGAGCAGAAGGCAAGGCGACCAGTTTCCAATCAATTCAAAACATGGCGATTACCCTGCAGTACTTTCAGAAGCGCTCGATGTTTTGTTTGCCAGCAAATTTGATATGGCTAAAGCAGCAAATTCATTGCAAATCTCTAAGTCGCAAATCAAGAAACTAGTTTCGGGTGACAATCCCGCATTCACTTGGGTGAATGACCAACGGAAAGAACGAGACTTACATCCATTACGACCATGAAAACTACGCAACTTACCAACTCGGTTCAATCACATATTGATGAAGTTCTTCATGAATTGATCGACATTCGGCATGACATACATGCCCACCCTGAACTTGGATATGCAGAAACTCGCACGAGCCAAGTGATTCAAGACTTCCTTAGTTCGCATGATATTTCATTTAAAGCAGGGCTAGCAAAAGGTACTGGTGTACTCGGGCACATCGGAGGCACTGGTGACAAAGCAGTCGGGCTTCGTGCTGACATAGATGCGTTGCCAATTGTGGAAGAAAATACATTCGACTGGAAATCTGTGCACGAAGGTTGCATGCACGCATGTGGGCATGATGGCCATACAACTATTTTACTTGGCACTGCTCTGGTACTTTCCCGCATAGCGAAGGAACATGCATTACCGAATCCTGTCACGCTAGTGTTTCAACCTGCAGAAGAAGGTGGTGGTGGTGGTGAACAAATGGTTCTTGATGGTTGCCTTGATGGAACTATCATTGGCCCTGAAGTTGGCATGATGTTCGGGCTTCATGGCTGGCCTCAACACGCCCTGGACCATGTTGCCACACGTGAAGGTCCTATGCTCGCAGCAAACGTGGATATTTCAGTCACTATCCGAGGCGTGGGCGGACATGCAGCGTTTCCCTACATGTGCAAAGACCCTATTCTTTGCGCTTCGCAAATAGTTTCCTCGTTACAGCAAATGGTGTCTCGAAACACTGACCCGCTTGATTCTCTTGTAGTTTCCATAACACAGATGCATGGCGGCACCGCGAAAAATATTATTCCAGATGAAGTCTCATTTTCTGGGACGATGCGGTACTTGCAACAAGAAACAGGCGATCTAGCGAAAAAACAATTTGTTAAAATCGTCAATGGCGTTGCGGATGCACACGGCTGCAAGGCGACAATTACGTTACGCGACGGGTATCCAGTAACAAGAAATCATGCAGACGCGGTTGACTCTTTCTTTGAAATCGCAAAATCGACTATAGATGCAGATCGTGTTTCAGAGTTTGAACACCCTGTCATGGGCGGAGAAGATTTTTCGTATTACTGCCAAAAAGTACCTTCGTGTTTCTTCGCGTTAGGGTTACTCCCAGACGGTCAAGAAAGCATGGCGTCTCTGCACCAACCAACATTCGATTTTAACGATGACGCAATTGCTACGGGCATCAAGTTATTTTGCGCATTAGCACTGCGAACCGAACTAGGATGATGATTGCGAAACATGAAAATCAATCATTACATCGTAATGAATGAATTCTATTTGCATAAACAGTTGGACAAGTTTCGGATCGAATTGTGTTCCTGCGCATGCAGTTAACTCATCGAGTACCTTTGCCCGATTAAGACCATCACGATATGCTCGCGAAGAGCACATTGCATCAAATGCATCTGCTACGCCAAGGATACGACCAAACAAGGGTGTGTCTTCTGCAGAAGTGCCGTCTGGATATCCCTTCCCATCCCACCGTTCATGGTGAGAGCGAACACCAGGCAAAACCGCGTGCAACTGTGGGACGTCTTGCAAAATTTGCTCACCAACAACGGGGTGAGCTTTAATTTGTGCAAATTCTTCCTCCGTTAACCTGCCAGGTTTTTGAAGTATAGATTCTGGAATACCTATTTTTCCAATATCGTGAACAAGACCACAGATATGTATTTGTTCTACTATTTCTTTGTCCAACTCTAAAAGGGTTGCTAACTCTCTTGAAAGCCAAGCCACGCGTTCCGAATGACCACACGTGTACGTATCTTTTGCATCAAGTGCAGAAACCAATGCTGCAACTGTTCCAAGAAGTGAACCGTGGCGTTCTTCCGTATACCGCCGTTCTAAATCAATACGCTTTAAGTTTGCCATTGCAAGGGAAGCAATTTCTGCAAGCCCAGTACAAAATTCGATGTCATCGTCAGCGGCTTCTCTACTCACCTGACCGCCACGATTGTCTAAGTAAATACAACCCGCAACTGAACTCCCTATAAGGATTGGTATGCAAAGTGCCTCTTCAATTGAGTATTGCATGATGCTTTGAGCACCTTCTTCAACCATATCAGCCTTTTGGAATCGAACTGGTTCGCCTTCCATAGCAGCATCGAGCAGTGACCGGCTAATGTTAGACGCGTTGTCTAGACTGATGCGACCTTTTGCAGCGAGCATTTCTATTCTGCTGCCTCCAACGGGTCGAATGACCGCAACATTACTAAATGCTGTGCCTGCACTTGCAGCCGAGGCAAGCGCCTCCGCCATTTCTAGTTCACTTTCTGCTCTATGAATGACTCTGCTACATTCAAGAAGCGCTTCAAGTCGCTCTTGTGCAAGCGAAACGCCGCCTTGAGTACGGTCAACCCTAAGAATCGATGTGCCTCCCATTGCTTTTGCATCATCGTACGTTTCGGTGAACATGTTATCTTGGGCATGATCAACCACTTGAAATGTGTATGGTTCAATAGATATCAAATCAGCAGAACGCAAACGCACGTCTTGCGCTTCTTTCAGCTTGATGCCGTTTAAGTACGTTCCATGGCGAGAACCATTATCACGCAACATCCACACTTTGCCGCTTGAGGTAGGTTGCATCGTAATAATCGCATGATTACGAGAGACAGTGGCGCCTTTAGGGAGCGAAAGCTCATTTTCGTCCCCCCTGCCAATTGAATACCTATTCTTATCTTCCAGAGCCAGCATAGGAGCGTCTGGCCCGTGAAGGGTTTCGAGAACAAATTTGGATTCCATAGACATTCCATACAGAATACTCACCCACGACGAATTCATCCATAAGAAGGATTGCCGAATCATGAAAGATTTGTTACGATACTCCGTTCACAAAAAACCGTCAACACCACTGCCGTCGTGCTTGCTACTTAGGCCTGCAAACACAAAATGACGACGGTGGAAGGTAAAGGAGACAACAATGGCCAAAAAGATAATTAAGCAATTTAAGGTGCTAGCGCCTGGCGGAAAAGCCACACCAGCACCACCACTTGGACCTGCCCTTGGCGCAAATGGCGTAAACCCAGGTCAATTCATCCAAACGTTCAATGATAAGACACGTGAACTCAACGGCAAAATCGTCGGTTGTATCATCACTGTGTTTTCAGACCGCTCGTTTGAAATTGAAATCAAATCTTCACCAGCAGCAGTTCTACTTTGCGAAGCCGCAGGCATCGAGAAGGGTTCTGCCGTCCCACACCTTGAAAAAGTGGGCTCAGTGACTAAAGAACAGATAAAAGCCATTGCTGAAGAGAAAATGGAAGACCTCAACGCAGCTTGTATTGAGTCAGCCATGAAAATAATCGAAGGTACAGCTCGCTCAATGGGCGTTACCGTGGAGGCGAACTGATCCCATGCCAAAGCTAACAAGACGACAAAAAGCAAACATTGACATTGCTGAAAAAGGCAAAGAAGCGCATTCGATTGAGGATGCTGTATCGCTCCTTAAAACGTTTCCACCAACAAAGTTTGACCAAACTGTAGAGATAGCAATTCATCTTTCTATCGATCCTCGGCAAGCTGACCAACAGCTCCGCGGCGCAGTTTCACTACCAAAAGGCGTAGGTAAATCAGCAAACGTTATATGTTTCTGCCCTTCAGACAAAGTCGATGCTGCGAAAGCCGCTGGTGCAATTGAAGCTGGCGCTGAAAACCTTGTAAAGAAAATCGAAGGCGGATGGCTAGATTTTGACGTTGCAATCGCTTCCCCAGACATGATGCAATTTGTAGGCAAACTAGGGCGCCAACTTGGTCCTAAAGGCCTTATGCCTTCACCAAAAGCGGGCACAGTCACAGCAGACATCGAAACAGCTGTTGCTGAATTTGCTGCTGGTAAAGTGGAATATCGCAACGACGACGGTGGAAACATCCACTGCATTCTTGGCAAAATGAGCTTCTCTGATGAAGACTTGGTAGAGAACCTTACGTTCTTCCTCAATCTTGTCTCAAAAGCACGTCCCGCTGCTGTAAAGGGTGATTACATCAAGAATTGCTCCATCAGTGCAACTATGACACCAGGCGTAAAGATTGCAGTGTAACCGCTGTAACTAAAGGAATTACAAATGAGTAAACAAATCAAACACTTGATCGTCACCGAATACAAAAGACGATTTGACGAAGTAAACAATGCCCTTATTGTTGATATTCGCGGTATCGATGCAATCGAAAACAACGACTTACGTGTCGACCTACTTGGTAAAGATATACATGTAACTGTTCTCAAAAACAGTCTTGCCAAAACCGCTTTTGAAGGTACTTCACTTGAAGCACTTTCAACAACACTTTCTGGACCATCTGCACTTGTCTTCGGCGGAGATTCCGTTGTAGGCGTCGCAAGAAACCTTGTAGATTGGGCTAAAAAGGTAAAAAACCTTGACTTAAAGGCCGCTGTTCTTGATGGCGAACTTTTTGAAGGTGTTGCTGGAGTTAAACGCCTCAGCGAATTCCCAACGAAGGACGAAGCGCAAGGTACAGTTGTACAGTTGGTACTTTCACCTGCTGGAAACTTGGTAAAAGCAGCAACAAGCCCAGGCAGCAATTTGCTTGGTATTATTAAAGAAATCAGGACTCGCCTAGAAGAAGGAAACACAATCGAAAAGATTGCCTAACGAAGCGAACTTATTTGACATCGCGTTTGGGACTGGCCCGTTTGGGTTAAAAGTCGCACAGGGTGGCTCCTCTCCCACGCATGACACTTTTTATTGGAGTATGAAATTATGAGCGAAGAAGCAACAGCAACGAAGGAATTCGATGCAACAATTACAAAAATCGGCGACAACATCGCAGGATTGACACTGACGCAAGCAGTCGATTTAGCTGATTACATGAAAGATACGTATGGCATTGAGCCAGCAGCAGGCGGAGCAGTCATGATGGCTGGACCAGCAGGCGGTGGTGATGGCGGAGCCGATGAGCAAACAGAATTCGATGTAGTCCTCGAATCTATTGGCGACAAGAAAATCGCAGTTATCAAAGCTGTACGTGAAATCACAGGTCTTGGTCTTAAAGAAGCAAAAGGTCTTGTAGACGAAGCACCAAAAGCAATCAAAGAGAAAGTTTCCGAAGAAGAAGCCAACGTAGTAAAAGGCAAACTCGAAGAAGCTGGCGCTGGCGTTACAATCAAGTAACCAAAGCCTCTAACAGGTACGTAAACGGGCAGTGGAACTGAAAGTTCCACTGCCCGTTTTTCATGCCCTTTTACCCACTTCTACCCCATTTACCTCTGAGGTCACCTCTGAGGAATCATCTGTGTACACCACTGAGGCGACCTGTGAGGTATCCTCAGAGACGAACATTGTTCCTTTTTTGGCTGTAATCGATGATTTGCGTGCTGCGAGAAAAGGCTATTCAACGAAAAAACGCATCTATACCGAATTCCCGCACCACCCAAATTACCTCTGAGGTAACCTCGGTGTATGCCTCGGAGGTGACCTCAGAGGTAACCAGAATGGAAGTTAAAATGGAGCACACACTACGTCCGATAATCTAATTTCTGACTTTTTTTCACATTTATCAAAAATTGTTTAAGTTTTCGTTCCCCACGGTTGCTGAAAAACTGCGTTCAGGATACTCTACGTGGCTCGGCAGCGGCGGTCGCGGCATCTTGGAAGCACATTAACAAACATACTTTAAGACACGGCAAACTGCTATTTGTATGCAGTAACTGCCAGTTGTGAGGCTCATTTTATGGCAACGATTACTGTACGCGATTTTTCAAAACGCGGCGATGCAATTCCTGTTCCACCTCTCACCAAAGTTCAAGGCGAAGCCTATGAACGGCTCATTCAGTTAACGAAAGAACCACTCGAAAGAGAACCCATCGGTCTCGAAGCTTTGCTTCGCGAAGTGTTCCCTATCGAAGCATACGACGGTTCTATGCGCGTTGAGTATTTGTATTACAAACTTGACGAACCACGTTACACAGTTGACGAATGTAAAGAGCTACGTCTTACATACGGACGCCCATTTAAAATTGGTGTTCGATTTGTGCGCGACGGAATTGCAGAAGTTCTAGAAGAAGAAATTTACATTGGAGAAATCCCACAAATTATCGGTGGTGGAGAATTCATCATCAATGGTTCTGAACGATGTATCGTTAATCAACTTCACCGCTCCCCTGGCGTAGACTTTTCTATTCAAGATGACACAGGCGATCGACAATTACATAAAGCGCGAATTATTCCAGAACGCGGTTCATGGATTGAAATTGAAGTAACGAAAAAAGACGTATTGGCAATGAAGATTGATCAATCCGCAAAGATTGCTGCAACGACATTCCTTCGTGCTCTTGATGAAGACTTTAGTTCAACCGAAAAAATCCTTGATAAGTTCTACGACGTTCAAGAAATGTCTGTGAACAAACTAAAACCTGAGTATTACTCTGCAGAACTTATTATTGACTCTGAAACTGGTGAAGAGCTTTGTAAAATCGGTGCCCAAATCGGTGATGCGTACGATGCAATCATGGCTTCGCCAATCAAGAAGATTTCCGTCATTGCTGACCCAGCTGATCCAATCATCTTAAATACATTAGCCGTTGAAAAACTCGATTTCCTTGCTGATGCAACCGAGCACGAAGCTGCGCTACTGAAAATTTACGGTCGTCTTCGTCCAGGTAACCCGCCACAAGTAGATAAAGCAAAAGCGTTATTCGCGGATAAATTCTTTGACGACAACCGATACCGCCTAGGTAAAGTTGGTCGCTTCCGTATCAATCGTAAATTCGATATGGACATTTCTGAAGACATCATGCATTTACGCCCTGATGACTTCAACGCTGTTATCGATTACATGCTTGACCTACGTACTCGCAAAGATTGCGCCCATATCGATGATATTGATCATCTAGGTAACAGACGTCTTCGTACACTTGACGAACTCGCAGTTGAAGAAATGCGCAAAGGTTTCCTTAAACTACGCCGAACTGTTCAAGAACGCATGAGTGTCAAAGACCCAGACGAACTCAACAAAGTCGCAGATCTTGTGAACTCAAAAGCTGTTTCATCAGCAATTGATTTCTTCTTTGGTCGAAGTGAACTGTCGCAAGTGGTTGACCAAACAAACCCACTATCAATGCTTGTTCACGAACGCCGTCTTTCTGCTCTTGGACCTGGTGGCCTTAACCGTAAACGCGCTGGCTTCGAAGTTCGCGATGTTCACATTTCTCACTATGGCCGAATCTGCCCAATTGAAACTCCAGAAGGTACAAACATTGGCCTGATCGCTTCTCTTGGCATTTACGCAAAGATTGACGACTATGGTTTTATTCAAACTCCGTACCGAGTTGTTAACAAGCTAAAAGCAACAGAAGAAATTGTTTACCTTCGTGCAGACGAAGAAATGAACGCCGTTCTTGCTCCAACTGAAGTGCTTGACGAAAATAGCAACATCAAGTCAGACCACATCGTCGCTCGTAGAAGTGGCGAAGTTACACAAGTTGAAGCAGAAGAAATTAAATACATTGATATTTCTCCAAAACAACTCGTTGGCGTTTCCGCTTCGCTGATTCCGTTCCTTGAACATGACGATGCGAATCGCGCATTGATGGGTTCAAACATGCAACGCCAAGCGGTTCCACTTATTATTCCAGACCCGCCGATTGTGGCAACAGGAATGGAAAAAATTGTTGGCCACTACTCTGGCATGCTCGTTAAGGCGAAACAAGGTGGCACAGTTACATTCGTAGACTCGCGACGAATTCTTATCGATAACTCTGATGAGTACATCCTTAAAACATTCCGCGGTTTAAATGAGCGTACATGTCAATCACAGAAACCTATTGTAAAAATGGGCGATGTTATTACAGAAGGCCAGATCATCGCAGACGGTGCTTCTACAGTGCAAGGCGAACTCGCTATAGGCAAGAACATCCTTGTTGCTTTCAATACATTTGATGGATACAACTTTGAAGATGCGATTGTTATTAACGAACGCCTTGTCAAAGACGACGTATTTACATCCATCCACATTGATTCATACGAAGTTGAAGTTCGAGACACAAAACTTGGAAAAGAAGAGTTCACTCGTGACATTCCAAACGTTTCAGAACGTCAGCTTATGAACTTGAATGACGAAGGCATCATCCGGGAAGGCGCTCGCGTCGGACCTGGCGATATTCTTGTCGGCAAAGTTGTACCTAAAAGTAAAAACGAACTCACTCCTGAAGAAAAATTGCTCCATGCAATCTTTGGTCGTGCTGGCGAAGACGTGAAAAACGAATCGCTGAACGTCCCTGCAGGTTCAAGTGGTGTCGTCATTGGCACAAACCACTTCAGCCGCCGGATGCACCTTGATGCTGATCAAAAGAAAATGATTAAGCACAAGATGGACGAGTACGAGGATGAAATGAACAGCAAAGCCATTTCGCTCTTTAGAGAAATGATTGCTGAGATGAATGAAAACCTTGGCTCTGAAATGGTTGACCCTGCTACACGTCAAAAAGTTGGCCTGTCAGATATTCCAGAAGTGATTCTTGAACAAATTGATGGCTTCTCTGAAAAATGGATTAAGGGTTCTAAAGACGCGAAAGCTGATGCAACTGTAATACATGCACAATTTTGGCCACGTATTGCCGCAATCCAGAAGGAAAGCAAGCGTCGATTAGAACACATGAAGCGTGGCGATGAGCTCGCTTCAGGCGTATTAGAAAAAGTTGTCGTATATCTTGCAAATAAACGCGCGATTTCAGTCGGCGACAAAATGGCTGGCCGTCACGGTAACAAAGGTGTTATTGCACGTATTGTTCCTGAAGAAGATATGCCGTACATGGAAGACGGAACACCCGTTGACATTTTGCTCAACCCACTTGGTGTGCCTTCACGTATGAACGTTGGTCAGCTTCTTGAGTTGCACCTTGGCTGGGCTGCTAAAGTCCTCGGATTCCAAGCGGTAACACCAGTATTTGACGGAGCAACAGAACTTGAAGTTCTAGGAGCAATCCAAGAGGCTAACGATTCTGTTGTTGCAAAACGTAAAGCTTTCGAAGAAACAGGCGAAAACCCTGGTGACCCGAGAGAAATTTTGGCTGAAATCCCATTCGCTGGCAAAGTCCAACTTCATGACGGAAGAACTGGCGAACCATTCTCACAACCAACTTCTGTTGGTGTTATGTACATGCTGAAATTGCATCACCTTATTGATGACAAAATTCACGCACGTTCAACTGGCCCTTACAGTTTGATTACGCAACAACCACTCGGTGGTAAAGCAAGAACTGGTGGCCAACGCTTTGGTGAAATGGAAGTGTGGGCATTAGAAGGGTACGGCGCAGCATATATGTTGCAAGAACTCCTCACTGTTAAAAGTGATGACGTCGAAGGACGTACCAAGATTTACGATTCCATTGTCAAGGGCACAAACGTTCTCGAAGCTGGCATGCCAGTAGTATTCGATGTGTTGTGTCACGAGATTCGAGGCCTTTGTATGAACATTGAGTTGGAGAAGGATCATGAGGAAACAGGAAGTCTCCTTTGATCCAACTTCGTTATAGCACGCAGCACTCTTCAACACAGATAGGAAAAACGAACTATGTCTGAACATGTCTTTGATAAAGTTAACGATTTTAACTCAGCCCGTATCGGCTTGGCTAGTCCAAGCGATATCCGAAGCTGGAGTTTCGGTGAAGTTAAAAAGCCTGAAACTATTAATTACAGAACGTACCGCCCTGAGAAGGATGGTCTTTTCTGTGAACGAATTTTTGGTCCTGAACGCGATTACGAATGTGGCTGTGGCAAATACAAGGGCACAAAATTCAAAGGAATTATATGTGACCGTTGTGGTGTCAAAGTAACACACTCCCGCGTTCGTCGAAAACGAATGGGTCATATTAATCTTGCAGCTTCCACAGTGCATATCTGGTTCTTCAAAGCGCTACCAAGTCGTCTTGGCACTCTGCTTGCTATGAAAACATCAGACCTTGAGAAAATCATTTACTTCCAAGATTACGTCATTCTTGTACCTGGTGATGCAGATATCGAAGGCGCACCAGTTGAATACAAACAAGTAATCACGGAAGATCAATACCGCGAAATTCGTAGCCGAGGCGGCTATGGTGATTTCCGTGCAGAAATGGGAGCCGGCGCAGTTCGCGAACTCATTGAAGCACTTGACCTTCACGAAGAAGTTCTTGAAATCCGCGAGGGTCTTGCGAACACACGTTCGAAGCAAAAGACTGCTGACCTTGCGAAACGATTGAAACTTATCGAGCATTTGCGTACTAGCCACAACGAACCTGAATGGATGGTTCTTGATGTTGTGCCAGTTATTCCACCAGAATTACGTCCGCTTGTCATGCTTGAATCAGGCAACTTCGCAACAAGCGATTTGAATGACTTGTACCGAAGAATTATCAACCGAAACAACCGATTGAAAAAACTGATGGACTTGAACGCACCTGAAGTAATTATCCGAAATGAAAAGCGTATGCTTCAACAAGCTGTTGATGCGTTGTTTGACAACGGTCGTTGCAGACGCCCAGTTCTCGGCTCATCTAACCGACCATTAAAATCAATTACAGACATGATTAAGGGTAAGCAAGGTCGCTTCCGCGAAAACTTGCTGGGTAAGCGCGTTGATTATTCAGCACGTTCAGTAATCGTTGTCGGTCCAAACCTAAAACTTAATCAGTGCGGTCTTCCAAAGAAAATTGCATTGGAGTTGTTCCAACCATTTATTATCCGTCGTTTAAAAGACCAAGGGCTTGCTGACACAATTAAGTCTGCGAAGCGAATGCTTGAACGACGAGATGAAGAAGTATGGGACATTCTTGAGCAAGTCATTTACCAACATCCGGTACTGCTGAACCGTGCTCCTACCCTTCACCGTATGGGTATTCAAGCATTTGAACCAGTACTTGTTGAAGGCAAAGCAATTACCTTGCACCCCCTCGTTTGTACTGGCTTTAATGCCGACTTCGATGGTGACCAAATGGCTGTCCACCTTCCGCTTTCTGTAGAAGCACAAACGGAAGCGCAAGTGCTTATGCTTTCAACGCATAACATTTTCTCCCCTGCGCATGGCAACCCACTAGTTTCACCAAGTCAAGATATTGTCATGGGTGTCTTCTTCCTTACGCATATGGATCTTAACGATACACGTGAGGAAAAAGAGTTACGCAAATTCCGTAATGCACACGAAGCAATTCTTGCATACGACTATAAGCAAATCTCGCTACAAGAGAAAATTCAAATTCGGTTGCCGAGGTACCCGAAAGTTGTAAACGATGAAAAAGGACCTGTAGAAGAAATGCCATCAAATGGCAGAATCATAACTACAGTTGGTCGAGTCCTATTCTGCGAAATCCTTGCGCAAGATATGCCGTTCTATAACTGCACGCTTACGAAAAAGGGTTGCAGCCGTGTTATTGACGACACGTATGAAATTAAAGGTCGACCAGACACGCTCACCCTTCTTGACGATATGAAAGAAGTCGGGTTCAAAGCGTCAACATGGTCTGGTATCTCAATTGCTATTACAGACATGCGTATCCCTTCCAACAAAGAAGAGTTACTCGAAGGCACACAAAGTAAAGTTGACCGTGTTGAAATGGCAACTGCTGCTGGTGCGATTACTAACCAAGAACGTCATAACCAACTTCTTGACTTGTGGTCCCATTGCCGTGAAGAACTTACTGTTTCATTGATTAAAACGCTCGAAGTTGACCGTCGAAATCCTGAAGACAACAGCTACGTAGATGTAGATTCAAACGATGGCGTTCGATATCTAAATCCTGTGTACTTAATGTCCACATCAGGCGCGCGTGGTAACGTTAGCCAGATGCAACAACTTGCAGGCATGCGTGGTTTGATGACGAAACCAAGTGGTGAAATTATTGAAACACCGATTAAAGCGAACTTTAGACAAGGCCTGAATGTTCTTGAATACTTCTCGTCAACACACGGTGCTCGTAAAGGGTTGGCTGATACAGCTCTTAAAACTGCTGACTCCGGTTACTTGACTCGTAAGTTGTATGATGTTGCACAACCAGTTGTGATCAACGATTACGATTGCGCAACTAAACGTGGCATTACAAAACGTGCTGTGTATAAGAACGACGAAATTCATGTTCAACTTCGCGAACTGATCATTGGTCGTACAAGTATGCAAACTGTTATCAACCCAGTTACCGACCAAGTAATTGTTTCGAATAAACAAGTCATCAATGAGAAGATTGCTATAAATCTTGAACAACTCAATATCGATGCTGTTCAAGTTCGAAGCCCACTTACTTGCGAGAGTGAATCTGGTTGTTGCGCACTTTGCTACGGGCATGACCTTTCAACAAGTCAACTTGTTGAAGAAGGCATGGCTGTAGGTACAATCGCAGCACAGTCAATTGGTGAACCAGGAACACAACTTACAATGCGTACATTCCACACAGGTGGTGTTGCGTCCCGTGAGTTTGTTGAAACTAATTACAAAGCGCCTCATTCAGGAACTATGATGCTCCGTGACTGTAACGAAGTACCACTTCCAGAGAATAACGCGGGCCACCTCATCACGCTGAAGCAAACAGGCGAACTGTTTATCGTCGATGACAAAGGTCGCGAAATAGATAAAGCGTTCCGCGTTCCTTACGGCGCAATTCTCCGAATGGCATCAGGAACGAAAGTCAAGAAGGGCAACATCCTTGTTGAATGGGACCCCCACGTGATGCCAATTCTTGCAGAGAAAACTGGTACCGTTGTCTTTAAGGACATCGAAATTGGTACAACATTGCGAGAAGAAGAAAACAAAGGTGTGGTCGAACGAATTATCACAGAACACACTGGCGAATTGCATCCTCAAGTTCTTATCCAAGAAAATGAGCAAACACTCGACTTCCATCACCTTCCTGCAAAAGCGCGACTAGAAGTAAAAACTGGCGACACTGTTGTTACTGGACAAATGCTTGCTCGTCGCCCACGCGAAGTGAAAGGAACTGCTGATATTGTTGGTGGTTTGCCTCGTGTTACTGAAATCTTTGAAGCTCGCGTTCCGAAGGAACCATCAATTCTTGCCCAAGTTACTGGCCGAGTTGATCTTCAATCAGATCGTAAACGTGGCAAAATGGTCATCCATATTGTCCCTGAAAACAGTGACCCTGTTGAACACCTTGTTCCCCAAGGCAAACACTTGCTTGTACACACAGGTGATAAAATAATCGCTGGGAGCCAACTTACTGAAGGGCCTCGCGATCCAAACAACATTCTTGACATTAATGGTGAAGAAGCGCTATACAACTATATGATTTCAGAAGTTCAAAATGTATACCGAGCACAAGGCGTGCCTGTATCAGACAAGCATATTGAAGTCATTCTTTCCCGTATGTTGAGCAAGATTCAAGTACAAAAAGCGGGAGATACTAAAATGCTACCACTTGAGTTTGTAGAACGGTACAAGTTCCGCGTTGCAAACAAACTACTAGACGGCCTTCTTATCGTGAAGGACGCTGGAGATACAGGCTTCGCAGTAGGTGATGTAATCGACAAAGATGAAATCAAGGAAGCGAATGCAATCGCAGATGCAGAAGGAAAAGCACCAGCGAAGACGACTCGTCCGAAG
>Ga0302120_10000782_pt1 | contig 14702 bp, 12 predicted proteins | sample AG5_Bottom_MG_FD_203118 | JGI IMG/M metagenome (GOLD analysis project Ga0302120, IMG submission 203118) | Marine microbial communities from Western Arctic Ocean, Canada - AG5_Bottom | ecosystem: Environmental > Aquatic > Marine > Oceanic | place: Canada: Western Arctic Ocean | collected 2017-10-01 | reverse complement strand
GCTGACCAACTTCCCTCCGTCGGCCCTGGCATGGTGCTCCGGGATTTGGTGAACTCATCCACCGTCCCCACCACTCGGCTAGCTCACATACATAGGCAAACTAAAGGGTCGGGCATTTCTCGCGCGGCCCATCAAATTTTGGAGGGTATTATTCCTCAGGGAGACCCCGCCAATTCCGACGGTGACTTTTTTGTGGTCACGCCCCCCACGGCCGAAGCCGCTTTTGACGTTTTGGAAAAACTCGTCTGCGAACGCATTCCCAAAAAATATGGCATGGACCCCATGCGTGATGTTTTAGTTTTGTCGCCCATGTACAAAGGTGCGCTTGGGGTGGACTCACTCAACGAGCAACTTGGGAAGCACTTGAATCCCGATGCCCCAGAAACCTGGGCGGGATCCTTGCGCGTAGGAGACCGGATGATGGTCATTAAAAACGACTATGACCGAGAAGTCTTCAATGGAGACACTGGTTTTGTAAGCGCTATCACATCTAATGAAGTCATGGTTGAAGTCGACGGCCGGCCCCTCACTTATGGGCCGGATGATTTAAATCACATTCTTCCCTCATACTGCGTCACCGTGCATCGCTCACAAGGTTCCGAGGCCCGCGCCGTCATTGTGATTGCAACCGGAGCTCACTGGATGATGCTTCGCCGAAATCTTTTGTATACCGCCATCACACGCGGAAAAGAGTTAGTCGTGGTGATTACCAACCCGCAAGCCCTCGCCCGCGCCGTTCACAACGCCGACGAAAACAAGCGGTTTAGCCGTTTAGTTTCTCGAGTGCAGTAAGAAACTCGGGCTTCATTCGAGGACGCAAATGGGGAATGGAACCCACTTTCAGCAGAATAAATCGAATGCGCCTTGGAAATTTCTGCATCCCCGGAACGCCCTCATAACGGTACACCGCACTAACGGCCTCTTGTCCAGCAGTCATCAGGATTTCCGCCACCTGGCCATCATTCATGCGCGACTCACTTAAAAGTTTCAGGTAGCGCAAGTAAAAGCCTGTCGCCGATGCCCACTTCCCCTCAGGGCCAAAGGAATGAATGCGACCCAGTAATAATTGCGTCGGATAATAATTTGGCCATTGCTCTGCCGATTCAGCCCCCAAGTCCGCCGCTGCCCGCAACATGCGTGGTTGCCATTGAGACCGGGATGCCTTTCTTAACCACCAAGCGCTCATACTATTAAGCAACTTTGGGTCTCTTTCAATGGCCACGGCCTTTTCATAACACGCGTAGGATTCTTTTTCTCTTTTCTGCTCTGCGTAAAGACCGCCAAGGTTATGCCACGCCATCCATGCTGTGGGGTTTTTCTCAACGGTGTCTTCCCAAAGAGCTTGCTCACTTTCATAGGCAGGAGCAAGACTCCAGTCCATGCCGATGCATCCCACAAGCGCAAGACTTGCCAAAGCAATTCGAGGACGAGGGGAAAAAGGAAGTTTCACCAAAAGAACGCCCACCACCGCGAAGAAAGCAAGATTGGCATGAAATTGAAAATGATCGGCTAAGAAACTGAACTTCATGGGGTAAACATTCAGAAATCCCAGTGCAGGGAAAAGCGCGCCACCAAAAATCAGCATGCCCACCAACGGTCCTCTGCCTACGCGTTTTGAAAAACGAAGAAGCATGACAGGAAGAAGGACCGCGCTGACCAAATACATCCACTGCATCCAATCCGAAGTGTCCGGCACCCATTTTGGATAAAGGAAAACTGGATTAGGTGCCATTATGTGAACCGCATAAGACCAAAGGATTTTCCCAGCTAACAAAAATCTTTCCGCCACGCTCCAGGCCCAGGCAGCTCCTTCCGCCCCCACTTGAGATACCTCAAGCATGGCTGTTCTCCAGCCCATCCAACCCCCAGCCAAAAACAAGGCGGCCAAAGGAAAGAGGTGCTTTTTCAAATCCTGCGGTTTCTTCCACCACAACAAAAGAAAAAGTGCCGGTGGCATAAAAGCAATCACCGTTTTACTCAACAGTCCGGCCACAAAAAGAACCAGGCTCTCCATATAAACTCGCCACTGACCGGTTTCAGTAAAAGACCAATAACGCAAAGTTGCCGCCAACAAGAAAAACATGGACAACATATTTTTTCTCTCCGTCACCCAAGCTACGGACTCCACGTGATTGGGATGAACCGCAAAGAGCGCGGCAATCCACCAAGCACCGGGAAGATGAAGGCGTAAAAGGAGCCTCCAAAAAAGAAGCGCAACCCCAACCATCAATAAAATATTAACGCTATGAAATCCGACGGGCTTTAGCCCCCAAAGCTGAAACTCAACCCAGAAGGTGGAGTGCACAATGGGGTAATACTGAGGCGTTGCCGACGGATCTGCCCAAATGCGTCGGAGTCCTTCCAAGGAGTGAAGAAGTGGATTGTTAACAATGTAATCCCCGTCATCCCAAATCCATCCCGCCGTTTGCAAGATTGGGAAATAAGCCACGAAAACAAGCGCGGTCAAAAGCCCGGCCCAGCGCCAGTTCCACGCCTTCGGTACTTCCAAGTTCATGTCTTACTTCAGGGCCTGTGCACGAAGTGCCTCAATATCTTCAATGGACCGCGGAATCATCGAAGAGAGTAATTCATAGCCCTCTTCGGTAATGACTACCACGTCTTCAATCCGAACCCCCATGCCCTCTTCGGGCAAATACACGCCCGGCTCCACCGTGAAAACCATGCCCGGCTCAAAACGTGCGGCACCACGGCCGACATCATGAGTTGCCATGCCTAGCCAATGGGAAGTTCCATGCCAAAAAGCATCGCCGAATCCGCGCCCCCTCAACTCCTTTGCCGCCGCCTGGTGCACTTGAGACAAGGAGCTTCCCGGCTTGCATTCTTCAAAAGCCTTTTCTTGAGCGGCGTAAACAGCTTCATAAACTTCTCGTTGCCGCTTCGTAAACTTTTTGCCGACGGGCCAAGTTCGAGAAATATCGGCCACGTAATGTTGAAATTCTGCACCGTAATCAATCATGACCACATCTCCATCCACAATGGCACAATCGTTCGCCGTGTAATGAAGAATACATGCATTTTTTCCGCCACCCACGATGGCCATGTACGCCGCGCCCATACTGCCGTTCACCAAGAAATCGCCCGTCATCTCCCCGGCCAAGAGCCACTCTGCATCTCCCGGGCGTGCCGTTTTCATAACATTTTCATGCGCAATGCCAGAAACCCGGCAAGCATTTCTCATGGCTGCAATTTCTTCCGACGTCTTTACAACTCGAAGGGCATCCAATAAATTGGTAATGTCCTTCACCTTGCCGCCCGTCTTTTCTTCAAGTGCTTGAGCAAAAGCACCCTCCTCAGAGATTCGTCCGTCATAAGGATCAGCCTTGATGGTCCTCGCCGCTGTTTGCAAATTGTCTCGGCTCATCATCCAATTTTCCGAGGGCTGCTTTTGTACATAAAAGCTGCTGTGCACTTCGGCTAATTTAGCCATCAGGGCATCAAAGCCGCTTAAATTAGGACCAGCCCCAAAGGCACCGCCACTTCCAAGGGGTAAACAATTTGTGATTCCGGTCAAGGCCTTCGCCTCCACAGGGTCCTTCAAATCTCCTAACCAGCGCTCACTCATGGGGTCTACCGGAGGCACCAATAAATACTCCTCCCCCTTTTGGGGAATCATCACCAAGATGGCGTCGGGCGTGGTCAGCCCTGTGAAGTACCAAAAATTATTGTTTTGCCGAAATTCTCGGTAATCTTCATGCGCGCGATGGCCTCGCAAAACGATAACACCGTTTTTGTCCTTTGCCTTTTCCAAGAACTTTTCCGCCAACAAAGCCCGTCGGCCTGCGTGAAACTCTGCTGTAAAGAGCGATTCTCCACGGCCAAGGAAGGCCTCCGGCTCTTGGGCCACAGAGGAGAGGACAAAGGCACAAGGCGCGCAAAGAAGGAGAGCGGTGAACATAAAAGGATTCTACGGGCGCACCCTTCCTTCGTGAGGGAATACGGCAAAATAGGGGCCCATGCCGGACCTCTACCTTGACCACGCCGCCACCTCGCCGCCTTTGCCGGAGGCGCTCGCTGCTTTTGCCGACGCGTGCGCGCGCGGTTTTGCAAATCCAGGCTCCCTTCATCAAAAAGGGGCCGATGCTGCACGAATCCTTCAGGCCGCGCGAAAGGATCTGAAAAAAGCCTTTGGCGCGGATTCTTATCAAGTGATTTGGACAGGGACGGGGACCGAGGCAAATCATCTTGGCATTCAAGGTTTTGCGCGCGCTCAAAAAGAAAAAATGGGGGCACAGAAAATTCTCATCGGCGCGGCAGAGCATCCCGCCGCACGGATGGCCGCAATGGCCCTGGAAAAAGAAGGCTTTGAAATCCAAACCATTCCGGTGGACTCATTCGGCATCCTTCGGCCAGAAGCTTTGGCACCTCTCCTCTCTGAAGACGTTGCTCTCATTTCCATTCAGTGGGCCAACAATGAACTAGGCGGCCTCAACCCTATCCGAGAACTCGTTGCCCAGACCAAAGCTGCACACCCAAGTATTCTTTTTCACACCGACGCCATTCAGGCCGCCGGAAAACGCCTCGAAGGTTTTGATGATCTCCAAGCCGATGCCATCTCCACAGCTTCCCATAAAATTGGCGGGATCCGAGGGTGTGCCGCCTTGTTTATCAAAGCAGAGGGAATGAAGCCCCAGCCTCTCTTTCAGGGAGGTGGTCATGAGTCCGGACTCCGTGCAGGCACTGAAAACGTCATGGGTGCGGCCGCATTTGCCGCTGCAGCCGAAGTCCGTCGGAAACGGTTGCAAGACAACCCACAGAGCCTTTTAGAGAAACGAAACTTTCTTCTGCAAGAGTGCAAAAGAAACTGTCCCGACCTTCGGCTCCTTGGCCCAACGAAAGACCAAGAGGTTCAAGGTTCTATTTTGACCCTTGCCCTGCCCAATTCACTGGCCGAGCCTCTCCTCCATCGCCTAGAAGCTGATGGAATGGACGTCGGGAGTGGATCCGCTTGTAGCGCAAAAGGCCACGAAGAATCGCCCGTTCTTTCCGCCATTCAATTTCCAAAGGAGTTGAGAAACTCCGTGCTCCGCTTTTCCTTAGACGGAACCGAAAGCGAAGAGGGCCTCCGCAAGGTTGCGGAAGCCCTCAAAAAATGGCGTAGCTAATTTGTTAGCACTGTGAGTAGCCACAACTATGGCACTTACAGCAACCTTCTTCAAAAGTGAGCGCCCCTGCATCGCAAGCAGGGCATTTCACTTTGAATGCACCACCCATCCCCGTTCCCAGGCGGGCGCCCAAGGCGGGTGTGGATTGCGGCTCGGCAGAATGAGCAAGGGCTTCTTCCATTGAAACTTCACCCAAAAGAATAGCCTTCAATCCATAGCGCGCTTTCACGCTCAAGTATTTCTGCAACGCCTTCGCCAAACCATCGGGCAAGGACATGATGCGGCCGTCCTTAGATGGAATCGTCATGGAGGAACCGATGCCCTCTAACTGCTTCAATGCCATTTCTATGGCTCCTCCACAGCGCAAGAATAAGGAAATCATCCGACACATGGCCTCGAGGTCTGCATTCGCAACATCTCCACCTTTGCCAAGCTGAGCAAAAACTTCCATCTCGCGGTCTGCTTGTGTATCCACAGAAATCTTCACGTGCATGTTTCCGAAGGTCGTCATCTGGCGAATACGCACGCTAGGCATGATTTCAGGAAGACGCACCGGATTAAGCGTCGTTGACGCAGAAAGAGAATGAATATCGGCCTCTTTCTCCTTCAGAGACATAGGCTGCATATCACGGCAACCGTCACGATAAACCGTGACCCCTTTACACCGCTCCTTCCAAGCAAGCATGTAGGCCGTACGAACATCAGCCTCTGTAGAGTCCTGCGGCAAGTTAATGGTTTTAGAAACCGCGTTGTCAATATGGCTTTGCCAAGCAGCCTGCATCATGATGTGTTCATTTGGCTTCACGTCATGCGCAGTAATAAACACGTCTTTGATTTCCGTTGGCAAATCAGAATGAGCCACCGTGCCGTCATTCATCGCAATGTCAACCACTGCCTCAATTTCCTGCTCTGAGTAACCTCGCTTGACCAAGGCTTCCTGGAAATCTTCATTGACTTCTCGCATGACAACGGGGACGCCATCGGCATCCTTCATTACTTTACGCTCAAAAGCCAAAGAGAAAAGTGGCTCAATGCCACCGGAGCAACCAGCAATGATGGAGATGGTCCCCGTCGGCGCGACGGTGGAAACATGAGAGTTTCTACGCACCGTTTTGCCGTCCATTTCTGGCTTGGAACCTTTCCATGCAAGGTAAGGATCTCTTCCATCCACAGAAACCAATTCTTCCGACGCCCGGTAAGCGCCTTCTGTCAGGCGCTCTGAGAGAACGCGACCAATTTCAAAGCTCTTTTCAGAACCGTAACGCACACCCAACTTATAGAGGATGTCAGCGAAGCCCATCACGCCCAATCCAATGCGTCGTTCTTCATCTGCGCGCACGCGAATTTCGTCAATCGGGTAATTATTAATGGTAATGACGTTATCCAAGAGGCGCGTCGTGTCACCCACGACTTGATCAAAGGCATCCCAGTCAATGCGGTCTTCCCAGCCAGCAGCTTCCGGTGCGTCTTCTTTATAAAAGCGCACTAGGTTAATGGACCCTAAGTTGCAAGAGCCATAGGGCAAGAGCCACTGCTCTCCGCAAGGGTTTGTGGCCTCATAGGTACCCAAGTTAGGAACCATGTTGTCTTCTTCCGCACGGTCCAAAAAGAGCATGCCTGGCTCACCATTTTTCCACGCGAAGTGAATCATGCGGTCCATAACTTCGGCGTAAGTCCAGTAACTTAAATCTTCCGTGGGCTCTCCAGCGGCAAAAGCTTCGTAGTCTGCCAGAGAAGACCGACGGCCCGTTCCTTTTGCTAGCCAACCTTTCTGGCCATTGCGTGGATTAAGAACGACCATTCGTTCATCGGGATGATCCGCGACGTGTTGCATCCACTCATTGGTGACGGCAATGGAAACGTTGTAGTTTGTCCAACGAGAAAGATCATCTTTAGCTTCAATGAATTCAACGACATCTGGGTGATCACACCGCATGACACCCATGTTGGCGCCGCGACGAAAAGCACCCTGCTGGATGGCTTCGGTCCCCGAGGAAAAAGCATCGATGAAAGCCAGGGGGCCGGAAGTCCGTCCACCACTGGAAGCCACGATGTCTCCATCTGGGCGAAGGCGTGAGAACGAGAAGCCCGTTCCCCCGCCAGCCTTTTGAATCAAAGCAACATGTTTCAAGGTGTTGAAAATACTTTCAATAGAATCTTCAACGGGCAAAACAAAACATGCCGACAACATACCCATAGAACGACCTGCATTCATGAGGGTGGGCGAGTTTGGCATGAACGTACCGGTGGACATTAAGTCATAAAAACGAGAGGCCCACTTTTCACCCGACTCGTCACTCACTTCATAATCTGGCGTGGCAATGGCCGCCGCAACGCGCCAAAATAATTCTTTGGGAGTTTCAATAATCTCACCGGTGACTTTATCCTTCGCCAAATAGCGATTGGTCAGAACGATTTCCGAGTTATCCGTCAATAAAGGGTCGGCAAGATAGGTGGGCAACTTGCGAAGGGGGGTTTTGGCGCCATGACTGGCAGCAATTGCTTTTTCTGATGATGTTTTCACTCTCTACTTCCTGATTTCTTAATTTCTTAGTGGGGGGGGGTATTTAAAAGTCGGCTATATTTTTACCGAGGAAAAATGTAACGAGAAGTAAGGCTGTGTCAAACAGGAAAGTCCTCAATATTTTGGGGAGGGTATTTGAGACAAGCACTACATCTTGTGGTGAAAGAGCCTTTATTTCTATCGACACACTGCAGGGTATTTTTTCTACAGACCCAAAGATAAAAATTACCTCCTAGATCCAAGGGGCCCCCACTCCAATCTAACTTAATTTTTTTCATTCCGTTTTATAGTAGTTATAACTACTATAATCCTGTGACTGAAATACAAGGGGCACTCCGAGCACTTGGCTTGACCGAACATCAAGCAAGGGCGTACGTTACGCTGGCCTGCCTTGGCACAGCAAAGGTCTATGAGATTGCTCAGGGTGCTGAAATCCCACCGATTAACACTTATCGGGTTCTTGCGGATTTAACCAGCATTGGGGGAGCCACCCTCCTTCCCGGTAGGCCGCGGCGATATCGGGCAACGCCGCCCCAACAGTGGCTCCCTCAGCTCGGACAGCAAATAGCTCAACAGGCAGAGCGAGCCGCCCAAGAGCTCAATCAGCAGTCGCAGGCGACCCCCGCCCTTCAAAAACCTGGAATTCGTGGTATGAAACGAATCCGCCCCTTTCTTCTGGGCGCCATACGTCGTGCGGATTTCCTGATTACGGGAATTCTCACGCCAACAGAACTGCAAAAACTCCAGCAACCCCTGACGGACGCCTCGCGCCGTGGCATTCAATTAGCGCTCGGGCTGCAAACCACGAATCGGGTCCTTCCATTCTCCCCCCTTGCAGGCTGGATCCTCTGCATCCTCCCTCATTCTGCCGAAGAAGGCTCTATTACAAGCTCCTGGACTTTTGACAGTGCCCTTTCCATTCGGATTACGGACCCAAACGAAAAAGCGGTTGGCCGCACCATGGAGGATCCTCCTTTCACGCAACAGCTTGCTATGGGCAATCTTGCCCGTGTACAGCTGGCCCTGGACCCCCTTTCTCCTGAGTTTGGACGGTGCCGACGACTCAGCGATGAGCTCCTAATCTCATGAGCAACAAGTATCTCGGCATTCCCGGCTCCCGCCGCCATGTCGCCGTCATGGCTTGGCCGATTGGTGTCAGCATGGTCTCCATGACCCTGAAGGGGGCCATTGACATGCTCATGGTGGGCCAATTGGGCGCGGAAGCCGTCGCAGCCGTTGGACTTGCAGGGATGGTGGCTTGGAATTTAGTGGCAGGGCCGATGGGGGTCTTTCGTGGTCAACGCCCGCTTGTGAGCCAGTATTTAGGGGCGGGAGATTCCAAAGCTGCTTTTGAATTCGGCGCGCACGCAGTTTATCTAGCAGGAGTCTGCGGACTGGCGCTTCTTTTCCTCTCTCAATGGGCTCCCGAATTCATGCACTGGATTATCCAGTCCACGGAAATGACAGAAAAATCAGGTCGGTTGTCCGGGGACTACCTGCAAGTACGCCTGGCCTGGGCAGGGCCGTGGCTTTTGGCACTCTCTGTCGGTGAATACCTCCGGTCCGTCGGCCGCCCACGCATATCAATGGCCGCCGACCTTATCTGCCATCCTCTCAATGTCTTGCTCTCATGGTGTTTCATCTTTGGCCACTTTGGCTTTCCCGCCATGGGCGTTCGGGGTGCGGCACTGGGAACCGGCATTGCTGATCTCCTCGCCATGCTAACCATGTTTTGGCTTGCGAAGCCTAAGCGAAAACTCTCCCTGCCAAAATACCAGTGGATGAGGATGAAAAAAGTACTGAGCACAGGAATCACAGGGGGGATTCAGTTCTCCCTTGAAAGTGTTTCCTACGGAATTATCACATTCTTTGTTGCGCGCCTCGGAACGATTCCGATGGCGGTTCATCAAATTGGCATTACGCTCATCCATCTTTCCATGATGCCAGGAGTTGCCATCGCGGACGGTGCCAGTATTTTGGTCGGACAGTTTACAGGAGAAAAAAAATGGCAACTCGTGCGTGATTCAACCAAGCATGCGCTACAAATCATGTTGCCCTTTGTCCTCACCATGGGCGCCATCTACTGGTTTGGAGGCCGATGGCTCGTCAGTCTTTATCTTCCCGCCGATGACCCTCATTACGCGGAGTCGCTCGCACTTGGTGCGGGCCTCATGATTGCTGCAGCTATTTGGCAATTTGGTGACGCCTTTCAATTCACCTATCGTTTTGCTCTCCGAGCCGCCGGGGACCATCACTGGGTGATGCGCACAGGAATTTTATGTTCTTGGGTCATCAGCGTCCCACTGGCCTGGGCAGTGGTGGAAGTCTTCAATGGGGGAGTCGTTGCCGTTTGGATGGCGTGGAACGGAGAAATTTACTTCGGTGCATGGCTTTTTTGGCGCCGATGGCGAAGTGGAATTTGGATGAAGAAACGCCTCGTCGAAGACTAATCCATTTCTTCGATTCTTCCGACGATTTCCTCCAGCCTGGGAAACCGGTCTCCTTCGGCATGCTTGCTAAAGATTAAATCATCGTTAACGACCACATCAAAGATTCCGCCTCCAGCAGCAATGAGCTCCGCTTTGACCTGAAGTGCCTCTTCAAGTTCCGCAGCCAGACTGGCCGCATTGGGTTCATAGTTTCACTGTGCGCAGTAGGTGATGGTGATGTCCATACCAGAGTTTAACCAAAATGACCCCGGCTCTACGGCCGCTGAAGCTGAAACGTTCCGGAGCCCCAAAAATAATGGTCAACGGTCCCAGTCCAAGTCGACCCCGCCTCAGGCAAAACGCCCTCTAATTGAATGAACTCGCTGGTTCCATACTCCTGGGCCGCATCCGACACAGTCGTAGTAAATTGCCCTGTATCTGAATCGACCACGGCACTGGTTCCTCTCACAAAAACCATGGCTCCTTGAGACCGCAAACCATCAAACCCGCCGGACGTCAGCCCGCCCGAGGAATCCAAAATGAAATCAACGTTGGCCGTTCCGTGATCTGGAAAGGTCCATGTTCCTGACCAACTTCCGGCCAAATCGGACACGTCACGTGACATCGAACCGACAGAAAGTGCATAGGTAAATGTGCCGTTTCGTGCGGAATTGGTGGCGTCGGCGTAGGTATCCCAAAACTTCCACGTACCTGAAAATGTGGTTTTAGGGCTATCTAGAACACCAATAAGCTCCAAGCGGAAAAACAAAGATGGGATATTCCAATCTACCGTAAAAATATCCGCGCCATCGTGCAGCGAAGTCCCTGTAGCGTTTCTTGAAAGGTCGTAATCGTCTTCTTTTCCAACCCACTGCAAAGGCAATCCAGAACCATCGTAGCTCATAAAACTACAAACAGGGTCCGCCCCACTTTCCATCAAGACGCCAACCCAACTGCCACCGAGGTCTTCTAGCCCTGGTGCTTCCACTACTTCATTCACGGTCACGGAAACGGTGGCAATATTGGAGAACACACCGGCTTCATCTTCAACTTGATACGTGAACGAATCATTTCCAAACCAACCGACATCAGGAAGGTATTGAATCGAACCCGTCCCCGTGGCTGCGGCAGTGCCATTCGTCGCTGGGTCAATGACGGCCACCATGGCGTTGGACAAACTTCCGTCAGGGTCGGAGTCATTGGACAAGACCATAATGTCCACCAACACATCTTCGTCAGTTTCCGCGGAATCATCCACAGCAACCGGAGCATCTGTAGGGCCTGACGCATTGTTTTCATCTTCCTGACCAAAACATGCCGGAAAAAACAGAAGGAAAAGGAGGAAAAGCCTCATGACAAACTCGCTTTATGAATTACTTGTGCGCTTGAAAAATTCCGGTGTAGGAATCTTCCGGAATACTGTTGCGTTCACTGTCGTGGGTTGCATCGCCCAACATGTTTTGCTTGGTTAAATCTAACCAACCCTGGTAAACATTCTTGGCAATCACGACATCACCAGAAAGGTCAAACTCTCGCTCCAACTCAAGGGAAACGAGCCCACCCTGAAAAAGTTCCCAGTCAACCGTGGTGTTCAGCTCATTCAGCAACTCTTCATCATTGGGACCAAGCAGTGAAGTCAACTCTACCGAGCCATTCATGTAAGAAAAAACCATGACCCCGCGGGACTCCACGCCTTCTGTAAGTGGGTCGCCGTCGGAATCCCAGGTGGTGGTGGTTGACCAAGTGCCCACCAAATCATCGACGGAATAAGAAAACGGCGAATCCTCATCAAAAAGTCCGTCAAGACAACCTGTAAAAGCCGTCGCGCAAAGAAGAGCAAGGAAAACGTTTTTCACCTCTCTAGAATACCAAAACAAGGGCCCACGCCCTCAAGTATCCTAAGGAGCATGCCCGCCGCCGACCCCTCGCCGCAGCAAAAAAGTCCGCTTGAACGGCTTTTAGCTGATGTGCAGGCGCCCGACTTTGGCATACAATCTGTAGACGTTTCTGAAGGCGCCACTTTTGGAGACTACAGGCTAATCAAGGAGTTGGGCAGTGGTGGAATGGGCACCGTTTGGGAGGCAGAACAACAATCCATCCGTCGGCGCGTGGCTGTCAAAATCCTAGACGCCGGTCTTGGCCTCCGCACAAGAGACATGGAACGTTTCCACAGAGAAGCGGAAGCGGGCGCTCGGCTAGAGCACCCTTCTATCGTGACCGTGTTTGAACTAGGTGAAGTAGACAACTCACCGTTCATTGCACAAGAACTCATTGAAGGAGGCCGGACGCTGGACGATCTCTTCACCGACCTTGCCATTGCTGGGGAATTACCCAACGCACATTTTCGTCACATGACGGAGCTTTTCGTGGAACTCGCCGACGCCCTTCAATCGGCGCACGACGCCGGCGTCACCCACCGAGACCTCAAGCCTCAAAATATCTTAATCACACCCTCCGGTGAGCCGCGCATTGCGGACTTCGGCCTTGCCGTGGTCGCCGACGGAAGAGATTTGGCGCGTACTGGAGATTTCATCGGCACTCCTTATTACATGAGCCCGGAACAGGCAGCCTCAAAACGAATGGGCATGGACCATCGAACGGATATTTTTTCGCTCGGCGCAACGTTTTATGAGGCTTTGACGCTTGCGCGGCCTTTTATCGGTGACTCCTATCCACAAATCATCAAAAAAGTTTTAGTGGAGGACCCAGCACCACCGCGCAGTGTGCGGTCACAAATCCCAGAAGACCTTGCCGTTATTTGCCTGAAGGCTATGGAGAAAGACGCGGACCGGCGCTACCCCTCTATGAGAGATTTCGCCGAAGACCTACAAAGATTTCTGGAAGACCGGCCCATCTTCGCATCACCCCCTGGATGGGTAACGCGCACGAAGAAATGGGTTCGTCGGCATCCGGCCCTGGCACTCAGTGGGGCAATCGGCGGCATCACACTCCTTATTTCCACTTTGCTTCTTTGGGATAGTGCGGCACGCATTCAAGCTGCCGACGTCGGCCGCACACAGGCGCAACAAGATCAGCGCGTGGCGCAACAGGAACAATTGATTGCTGAAAAAACGATGGACCTCGTCATTGCCGCCTTTGAAACGGCGGACCCTAGCCAATCTTTGGGGGAAGACATCACCATGAAGGAAATTTACCAACAAAGCCTTCTCCTTCTTCAACAAGATGGTGAATTGAGCAATGCCATGAAAGCGCGTGTGCGCGCGGAGCTTGAAAAGATTCAACCTCAATAACCCATGAACCTCATCAAGAAACTCGGTGCGGAATTCCTTGGCACCTTCGCTTTAGTTTTTGCCGGCTGTGGCGCCGCTGCAATGGACACCGCAGGGCATGGGCTCGGGGGCATCGGCATTGCCCTGGTTTTCGGCCTTGTCATCATGGTAATGATTCATGCGGTTGGCCATATTTCCGGCGCCCATTTCAATCCCGCAGTAACCCTTGCATTCGCAGCATCTCGGCATTTTCCAAAAAAAGAGGTACTGCCCTATTGGGCCGCGCAATGTCTTGGTGCGTTATTCGCCAGTGCACTTTTGGCCTTCTTGATGGGGGAGTTTCTCCAAGCCGGCGTCACACACGCGGCCATCGGAGTAGAAAAAAGCTTCCTTCTGGAAGTCATTCTCAGTTTCTTTTTAATGTTCATTATTTCGGCCGTTGCCACGGACACACGTGCTGTAGGCGAAATGGCCGGTGTGTCCATCGGCGGATGGGTTTTGTTGGCGGCACTTTTTGCCGGCCCCCTCACCGGTGCATCCATGAATCCAGCGCGATCCCTTGGCCCAGCTCTTTTGAGGGCCGACACCGCCGACCTTTGGATTTACCTCTCAGCCCCTTTTCTCGGCGCCCTTTTTGGCGCGTGGGCTTACCGCTTGATTCGCTGTGATGACATTCCCCCAGCTTCCGCCGACGGCTGCTGCTAAATATGAAATACTTTGTCCCCCTCCTCCTTCTTGTCCTGTCTTCTTGCTCTTCCGTCGTCGACATGCAGGAAGAAGCACCCCAGGCATCACAAGATATTTCATCGGCATGGACGGCCCAGTTTCACCTCACCGCCGACGGCGCGGAGCTTGCCTCGCCAACGATTGTTGTGGCCAAAGGCGAAGAAGCTGAAATCTCTTTAGAGGGAGAAGATGGAGAAAGTCTGCGCATTAGTGTGACCGAAGACGGTGATGGTGTCGTGACCTACATGTTTGCCGATGCGGTCACTTGCTCTTTACTTGTTTCACCTAACCAAACTGAAAAGCTGGTCCGCAAAGGGCACTCTCTTGAAGTGACTTACACGCGTACTTCCTCTGAGGTTCATCAGTTCGAAAAAATGAAGACCCTAGTGGGGGACTGATATTTCTTAGATAGCCGCACCGGGGAATCCCGATGAAATTCACTTTCATTTTTTGAGGATTAGCAGCTTCGCCTCCGAAATGAATGCATTTATGCGCGAGGTCACCTTTTCTTTTCTTGGGCCGGATCGGCTTAACGCCACATGGACCAGTTGGGAAAATAGGAAAGAGAAAGGCGTAAAACCTTTGAAGTGGAACGGCGGTAGTCCCGGCCCGCGCTCAAATCACTCAAAGCGAATTGTTTCCGTAATGCCTTCTGGATTGGTGGGCCGAG
>Ga0302120_10000781_pt1 | contig 14702 bp, 10 predicted proteins | sample AG5_Bottom_MG_FD_203118 | JGI IMG/M metagenome (GOLD analysis project Ga0302120, IMG submission 203118) | Marine microbial communities from Western Arctic Ocean, Canada - AG5_Bottom | ecosystem: Environmental > Aquatic > Marine > Oceanic | place: Canada: Western Arctic Ocean | collected 2017-10-01 | reverse complement strand
TTGATTGCGCTTTGGATGAAGTTGTTTTAACCCATGTCTGTATGGAAAAGTCAGCATTAGTGAAGTTCGTAGATGAAATTACACCTAAATCTACGTAGTCATCTGTGCCATCAAAATTTAAACTGGTGTTTGGTGTAAAAAACGTCATTATAGGAGCATCATTGACTGGTGTTACACTTAAAGTAAAAGTTGTGGAATCTTTTACTGTTCCATCTGATACATAAGCGGTAATACTTGCAGTCCCATACCAGTCAGCAGCAGGCGTAAGGGTCATTGTGGCGGATGAGATAGAAATAGTTACTTTATCGGTATTCGATTTTCCAGTGTATGTTAACGCATTCCCATCCACATCCGTTGCACTTAAGGTAACGGTCCCAGTTTCATCTTCGTTAATAGTCAAATCATTTATTGATAGAATAATGGGTGGTATATTATAAGTCCAGTTGAACTCATCATCCCCTTGAATTTTGAATTGAAAATCATCATTAGTTACATCATCACAACAATAATAACCATAACCACCCGAATAAGGATTGTTATTTGCAAAGCTGATCCAGCCAGTGGTTTGACTACCGCTAAAATATATATGCCAAGTATAAACTTGACCAGAGGTCAACGTAATATTCTGTCCTGTGAAGTAATATGAATTATATGAAGAACTAGTACTTGTCGTACCTGTGGTACCATCGTTACTTGTGCCAAGTAAGGTTCCACCAGTACCGGATCCTTCATATAGTTTTAAATAAACAGTTCTATCCTCTGAATTATGAGGATAGCCATGCTTTACTTGAATATAATCTAGTGGTTGATCCTGAATAGCAGTAAAAGTTTGATAATGGCTAGAACCTCCGCCGCCATGTGTGGAATTAGTTTGAGAAATAGAAAATTCTGAATTTGTATTTCCTGCTGCATCAGAAAATGAGCCATTAGTAACACCAATTGTGAATGTGCCATTACCTGATGGGGTAAAAGTAGTCGTATAGACTGTACTGGAGGTTGCGGAAAAATTGGAAATCGCTCCTCCCGATACCGTTATATCCCCTACGACAAAGTTACTGGTGGCCTCACTGGCAGTAAACGTGAGTGAAAGAGTGGCATCATTGGAGCTAAACCCATCGGCACCTTCTGCCGCAGTAATCACCATGGTGGGGCCGGTTGTATCATAAGTTTCATCATAAGTCCAGTTGAACTTATCATCCCCTTGAATTTTGAATTGAAAATCATCATCAGTTACATCATCACAACAATAATAACCATAACCACCCGAATAAGGATTGTTATTTGCAAAGCTGATCCATCCAGTGGTTTGACTGCCGCTAAAATATATATGCCAAGTATAAACTTGACCAGAGGTCAACGTAATGTTCTGACCTGTGAAGTAATATGAATTATATGATGAGCTAGTACTTGTCGTACCTGTGGTACCATCGTTACTTGTTCCAAGTAAGGTTCCACCAGTACCGGATCCTTGATATACTTTTAAATAAACAGTTCTATTCTCTGAATTATGAGGATAGCCATGTTTTACTTGAATATAATTTAGTGGTTGATCCTGAATAGCAGTAAAAGTTTGATAATGGCTAGAACCTCCGCCGCCATGTGTGGAATTAGTTTGAGAAATAGAAAATTCTGAATTTGTATTTCCTGCTGCATCAGAAAATGAGCCATTAGTAATATGAATTGTGTATGTAGCACTACTTGAAGGTGTAAATGTTGCCGTATAGACTGTACTGGAGGTTGCGGAGAAACTACTCAAAGCGCCGCCCGATACCGTTATATCTCCTACCGCAAAATTGCTGGTTGCCTCACTGGATGTAAACGTGAGTGAAAGAGTGGCATCATTGGAGCTAAACCCATCGGCACCTTCTGCCGCAGTAATCACCATGGTGGGTGCGGTTGTATCTTGGGCAATTCCGATCGACGTAAACCCAATAAAAGTCAGAAAGTATAATAATGATTTAATTGATTGTTTTATCATAGCATACATAAGAACAACACCATTTGTAGGGTCTGAACTAAGTATAGCGACTTTCTTCATATTTAACTCCTTGGTTTATGATACAATGAAAAAACTTACATAAACTTTTGTTAATTTTATTATCTTTTATAATTATCAGGATACAGAGTCTTTTGCCTTTTTAATGATCGCTTTTGCAATCAATTTAGACAGACTCATGCTCTCCTGAATATTCTCAGGTTTTAAACCTGAAATCTCCTCCACATTTTGATAAATACTAAGCAGTTTTTTGACTCGTTTCTCTCCCATTCCAGGCAATTCATGAAATATGGATTTAGTGACAGAATCGGTTCGTTTTTGTTTTTGGTACGTAATGGCGAAACGGTGTGCTTCATCCCGGATTCGTCGTAATAAGATCAATCCCGGACTTTGTTTATGAATGGATTGAGCATCAGATTGTCCTGGTACGAATACTTCTTCAAGGCGTTTCGCCAACCCAATTATGGGTAAATAGTCCAAACCCAATTCCCGAAGGGCTGATACGGCCATAGAAAGCTGCCCTTTTCCTCCATCAATCAAAATCAGGTCGGGCAAGCCTGTGCCCTCTTCTTTAACTCTTTTATAGCGCCGGAATACAATTTCCCGCATGGATGCAAAATCATCAATACCCTCCACCGTTTTTACTTTGAATTTTCGGTATTCACCTTTTCTAGGTTTTCCATCGATATAACACACCATGGATGCCACCGTATTCGTGCCACCCAAATGGGAAATATCAAAAGCTTCAATCCGCCGCGGTGGTACTTTCATTTGCAGGTCATCTTGAAGCTGGCTGATCATTTTTGGTACAAGTTCTCGGCGTTTTTTACGGTTAATCATCCATTCACCTAAAAGCAGTTTTGCATTCTGAAACGCCAAGCGCACTTCCTTCGCTTTTTCACCTTTTTGGGGCACAGAAAGATGGATCGCTCCATTTCGTTTTTCTTTAAGCCAAGCAACCAACTGATCTTGGTTTTCCGGCACAAGAGGCAGAGATATGTCCTTTGGTACAAAATCAGTTTCTAAATAAAAACGCGACACGATGGTTTTCATGATAATAGCATCCGTTTCATCAAGATTCCGAAGGGACATTTTCTCACGACTGGTGATTCGACCATTTCTAATGCGTACGACAACAGCAATACCAGAATCCTCTTCTTTCGCTAAGGCAAAAACATCCCGATCTTCAAAGTCCGCAGATACTTTTCTCTGTCGATCTTTAAATATCCCAATGGCATGGAGTTGATCCCGATACATCCCTGCATCTTCAAAACGCATTTCTTTTGATGCCTTCTCCATTTGATCTTGGATATACGTTTCCGTCTCCTTTGTTCGTCCATGCAAAAACTGGATCACCTGTTTTATCATTTCATTATAATCGTTTTCGGACTCCATTCCCTCGCAGGGACCCTTACATTTTTTAATATGATAATCCAGGCAAAGGCTCACCTTATTCGCGGCAATGGATTCATCGTTAATTAAATAATCACAACTCCGAACCGGAAATATTTTATGGACGGCTTTTAACGACCGTCGCAGATGCATCACATCTGTATATGGACCAAAATATTTGGATCCATCTCGTATAATATTGCGAGTGATAAAAATTCGAGGATATGGCTCTTTGGTAATTCGGATATAGGGGAAAGATTTATCATCCTTAAGACTCACATTATAATGGGGCTGATGTTTTTTAATCAAATTCGCTTCCGTCAAGAGCGCTTCAACTTCACTGCGAACCACGAGCCATTCCACGTCGGTAATCCGTTTAATCATGGATATATTTTTGGCCGATTGATGTTTACTTTGTTGAAAATAAGATCGAACCCGATTCCTTAATTGTTTGGCTTTTCCAATATAAATGATCTCCCCTGATTCATCTTTGAAAAAGTAAACACCGGGCTTGGTGGGGATTTGTTTAATTTTATTTTTCATCATTTTAGAGATTCTTTGAATCTGAATCTTGATGGAATTTATCCATGTTCTCATTATAAACTAAATTATCGTTTCAACTTCTCTCCATTAGATTTAGAATATATATTTATTGAATATGAAAATAAAACCTACGTGTAATATATTCGCGCCCTTATTTGAGTATTATTCGATTCGATTCATTAACGGATCAACACATTATTTTACCCATAAATTCGGAGTTTTTAGTGATCTCAACTGCAAATATTTCAATCCAATTTGGCGAAAAACCATTATTTCAAAATATATCCATCACTTTTGGCAAAGGAAACCGATATGGACTTATCGGAGCAAATGGTTCCGGTAAATCAACATTGATGAAAATTCTCTCCGGTGAGCAAGAGGCAACAACCGGCAATGTGACTATTGATAAAAATGATCGGATTGGGAAATTGAACCAAGATCAATTTGCTTATGAAGAAATGACGGTTATTGATTGTGTTATAATGGGCCATGGCAAATTATGGGATATTAAACAGGAACGAGAACGCATCTATGCCCTTCCGGAGATGAGTGAAGAAGATGGGATGAGAGTGGGTGATTTAGAAATGGAATTCTCCGAAATGGATGGATACACCGCCGAATCCCGTGCTGGGGATTTACTATTAGGTGTGGGAATTCCCTTAGAACAACATGAAGGTCTTATGAGTGCTATCGCACCTGGCTGGAAGTTGCGTGTTCTACTTGCACAGGCGCTATTTGCTGATCCAGATATTTTGCTTTTAGATGAGCCCACCAATAACTTAGATATCAATACTATTCGCTGGTTAGAGGCTATTTTAACACGAAGAAACAGCACAATGATTATTATTTCTCATGATCGCCATTTTCTCAATAGTGTTTGTACCCATATGGCGGATTTGGACTATGGTGAGCTCCGCATTTACCCCGGGAATTATGACGATTTTATGACCGCATCTACCATGGCACGTGAGAGATTAGTCCAAGACAATGCAAAGAAAAAAGCGCAAATCGCTGAACTCCAATCATTTGTTAAACGATTTTCTGCCAACGCCTCTAAAGCAAAACAAGCCACATCCCGTGCAAATCAAATTTCCAAAATCAAATTAGATGATATTAAAAATTCCAGTCGCGTCTATCCTTTCATTCGATTTAACCAAGAAAAAAAACTATTCAATACCGCATTAGAGGTGAAAGACTTTACCAAAGGATACGACAACATATCCCTTTTCAAACAATTTAACTTATTAATTGAGACAGGCGAACGTGTGGCTATTATCGGACCGAATGGAATTGGGAAAACCACATTATTGGAATGTTTGGTCAATAGCCTTACGCCCGATAGTGGCGATATAAAGTGGTCAGACAATGCTAAAATTGGTTACTTCGCCCAAAACCATAGTGCAGACTTCGATTCCAATATGTCTCTGATTGACTGGATGAGCCAATGGAAACACGATGAAGATGACATGCAAGCCATTCGAGGCACCTTGGGGCAATTGTTGTTTTCTCAAAATGATATTAATAAACCGGTGAATGTGATTTCCGGTGGTGAACAAAGGCGTATGTTATTTGGAAAGCTAGTTCTTCAAAGGCCTAATGTAATCATCATGGACGAGCCCACAAATCACTTGGATATGGAATCCATAGAATCTCTGAATGCTGCATTGGATAGTTATCCTGGTACACTCATTTTTGTGAGCCACGATCGAGAGTTCGTCTCCACATTGGCCACGCGGATTATCGAGATTATGTCGGATAAAGTTTTGGAATATAATAGCAATTACAATAGCTACCTTCATAGTCGCGGTGTGGAATAAAATATAAATTAACAATCATCAGCCCTTCTTCATTTTTGAAGAAGTAAACGCCCGGGTGGATTCGCACTTGCCGGATTCTGTTTTGCTTGATTTACGTCACTGTATTCATTATTATCTATGGAGAATTTATCGATGATTATTAGAGTAAATAAATCATTCGCCATTTTAATCACCCTTAATTTATTAAGTCTGTATATTTCAGGATGTACCAGCACTAAACCAAGTAGTGATCAGGACAATTTTGCTCCTGATTCTGTATCAAATTTATTGACCGAACTATCTGATGGCAATACCGTCGAATATTACGAAAATGGTTTGTACGAGTACCGAAACAGTAACGGTGAATTACTAGATCAAGGAAACTACCTTTATAACAAAATTGACGGTACACATGGAGAAGTTGTGTTTAATAATTTCGATAATCAGTATATGAGAGTATCTTTTAATTTTAATAATCCAATCTTTGGTTATTATAAATGGAATGCTCCGCCATATAGATCCGGTCGGTTTGAGATTGTAAACCGCACAAAGGATACAGTTGATTCAATTGATCAGGCATTGAAATATGTTTACGGTTTCGGCAGTAATAAGAATCAAGATCTTTCGCCACCAGTATTGCCCGATGGAGTTTATCGATTTTTTATTCAAACTAAGGAAAAACCCGAAAAAAGGGGCATTCTATTTTTCATAACAATCAAAGAAAATGGTCAATATGATTTTGAACAAAAACATAAGAACCCCATGGCACCCCATACAAACCATTACCGATATACTAAAAAAAACACAAACAAGGCGGAGCTTATTTTAAATGGGTTTGATCAGGAGATATTTTATCTTACTTTCCAAAACTTGGATTCTGGCATCTTTACCCAACAATCGGCACAAAAAGATCATATTTATAACGGAATTTTTCTTAAACAGTAATTGATTTCTACTTATTTTCCATTGATGAATCATTCAGTAAAAACCGCAAGTATAACACTCTTCTTTATTTCCACCCTGTTTTCAGACAATATTGAAAAAGACCTCCAAACCCAATTTATTTTAGCCGAACCGGGAGATACAATTACCATTCCAGAAGGGGTGCATCAAATCAGAGGTACACTCTCCATCGAAGGTAAAGAAAACCTTGTAATTCGTGGTTTCGATATGGATAAATCAATCCTTTCCTTTTCTGGACAAACGGATGGGGCCCAGGGATTAAGTATAACCAATTGTAAAAATATTGTATTAGAAAAATTCACGGTTCAAGATTCCAAGGGGGATGCCATTAAAGCCCAATATGTGGATGGTATCGTATTTCGTTCCGTCAAAACAGAATGGACCGGTGGCCCAAAAGAAACCAATGGTGCGTACGGACTCTATCCTGTTCAATGCACAAATGTACTTATCGAATTTTCAGTGGCTATCGGCGCCTCTGATGCGGGCATATATGTGGGGCAATCAAATGATATTATAGTCCGACATTCTACCGCATATCATAACGTGGCAGGCATTGAAATTGAAAATTCATTCGATGCGATGGTTTATGCTAATCATACTTATGAAAATACGGGAGGAATTCTTGTTTTTGACTTACCCGATTTGGTCCAGAAAAAAGGGGGGAACATCCACGTTTATCACAATATTGTGCGAAACAATAATTTAGACAACTTCGCTCCGCCAGGAAATATTGTGGGTAAAGTACTACCGGGTACCGGTGTAATGGTTTTGGCCTCAAACGATGTGCATATCTATGAGAATACGATTCAAAATAACAAAAGTATTGGTACCGGTATAGTGAGCTATTTCATTACGGAAGAGGCCTTTACCGATAGTTTATATAATCCATACACCTCGGATATTCATATCTATAATAATGTATATAATCGTGAAGCTGGATTACCAACCTTGGATTATGAGATTGGCCAACTCATGGCGATCAAATATGGCCGCAATACACCGGATATTATTTATGACGGTATGCAGGATCCGGACGTGGCAGAAGGATTGTGTATTCAAAATAACTTAAATGCGGATTTTACTAATCTGGATATAGAACATAATTTTGAAAAATGGTATTCTCCATTTCTATCAAATTTTTCTGAAGATATGTCAAACCACAATTGCGGCGTTCCCCACCTTTCTACATTAAAATAATGAATAAGATTTTGGGGAAATCTTCCATAGTCTTCATTCTCCTTTTATCCATTACCTTAGGGGGGAATCCCCTCAAATACGCCAAACCAAAATTATCTGAATATGGATTTTTTATCGGTAATATGGCTGATCATATTCCCCGTGATGGTGTTCTGCCCTACGATGTTTCCGCTCAGCTATTTTCTGATTATGCTCTGAAATCCAGATTTATCGTTTTACCAAATGATGAACAATTGTCCTATAAACTAGATGGATCGTTTGACTTCCCTCGTGAATCAATTTTAATAAAAACATTTTACTATCCGGGGGATTTTCGAAATCCCGAAGAAAATATTCGGCTTATGGAAACACGCCTTTTGATTCATACTCCTGAGGGTTGGATGGGCTTTCCTTATGTGTGGAACGAAGAACAAACAGAAGCTATCTTGGAGATTGCCGGCGAAAGAATGGATGCTTCCTTCATTGATAAGAATGGTGGGAAAACCAAATTTGAATATGTAGTCCCCAATTTCAACCAGTGCAAAGGATGTCATGTGAACCAGAACCGTATGATTCCCATTGGACATAAAGTGCGCTTACTGAATCATGAGTTTGATTATAATGATGGCAAAATGAACCAATTAAAAAAATGGTCTATGCTGGATATGATACATGGATTGCCCAAATTATCAACCCTAGCTCATACTCCTGATTATGATGATCCAACTGATGGATCAGTAGAAGAACGCGCCCGGGCATGGATTGACATCAATTGTGCCCATTGTCACCGATTGGGTGCCCCAGGGGAAACGTCCGGATTATTTTTGAATATTGAAGAAACAGATCCGACCAAATTAGGTATAATGAAACCGCCTGTGGCCGCCGGCCGTGGTGCAGGGGACCGGTTACATACCATTGTCCCCGGCGAACCAGAGAAATCAATTATGATTTATCGAATGGAATCCACTGATCCGGGAATAATGATGCCGGAATTGGGACGGAAACTAGTCCATAAAGAAGGAGTTGAGTTGGTACGCAAATGGATAAAAGAAATGAAATAAACCACTCTTGATCAAAGGCTTATCAATCTAATTGATCCACCTTTTTAAATGAATTATAAATCTCAAAATCGGATACTTTATATGGCACTTCCGTAATCGATTTCAATTCCCAAACCATCTTAAAACCATCATCATCTTCATCCTTCATTTCCATGGTATATTTGACCATCTGACCTGGAACGGATTCAAATTCCTGTTCTGCCTGCTTTAACATTCTTTCAGAAAAACTGCGGGGATTATTCCGTTTCTGTCCCCCATATGATGCCACCAAATCCGCTTCAACTTCTGCCACAAAATGGAATAATGTCGTATCTGTAGTGAACCATTCTTCAATTAACACAAGTCCATCGTTACTTTTTATCTTTGTAGTTACCTTTCGTGCATCAAATCCAACAACACGCTCCTTTGATTCAGAAATGGTACGATCGTATTCAGATTCTTCCTCTTCTTCATCCGAATTGTTATTTTCCCGCCCTTCTCTAGAGCCACCTCCCATGTTCATTCTACCCATGGTAGATTTCAATATCGGATTTCCATCATTCTCACGAATGACATCAAATGTTTCCATGGCGTATTCTTCGTCTTTGGCATTATAAACGATTCGTGATTCAGATTTCCCATCCAGGATACTCCCCAACTTTTTATTTCCCCCCATGGCCATGCGGATCAAAAACCGATCCACATCTACTTCAGATTCTTGCCTGAAATAATTATTTGCCGCATATTTAGTAATGGTGGTCGAGACTTCGCCAACGTAAGGCGCGTCCATGAACATGACCTCCTGAACCACAACTTGGGTTTGGGCTGATATATTTACAACTAAACAGAAAAAAACAACAAATCGATAATTCATTTTTTTACCAAGGTAATTGATTTAAATCCACATTCCCACCAGAGAGAATTATTCCAACTTTCTTTCCGGAAAACTTGTCTTTACTTTTTAACAAAGCCCCAAGGGTGATCGCACTGGATGGTTCGGCGATTATCTTCATACGCTCCCATACCATCTTCATTGCTTCAATAATCTCTGTTTCGGTTACGGTAATGATCCCATCCACGAACTCTTGAATAATAGGAAAGGGTACGGTCCCCAATTGGGCGCGGAGTCCGTCACAAATGGTGTCGATGGATTTATTCGTTTCTATCTTCCCTGATTTCAATGATCGATACGCATCATCCGCTTCTGAAGGTTCAGCCCCAAAAACAATTATATTGGGATTTATTCCTTTGGCGGCGATAAGCGTTCCACTTAACAAACCACCACCACTGACGGGACAAACAATCATATCCAGATTGGGCTCGTCTTCCATTAACTCCTTGGCACATGTTCCCTGCCCGGCCACAATGCGCTCATCATTGTAGGGATGAACAACAATGGCACCGGTTTGTTCAACAAGGTCTGCCAACACACTTTCACGAGAAGATTGTTCCGGTTCACACCATACAACGATTCCCCCATTTCGCTCAACATTGTTAACTTTAATCTTCGGTGTATTGTTGGGCATTACCACTTTGGTTTTCCCCCCTCTTCTTGTCACTGCCATAGACAATGCTGCACCATGATTCCCGGAGGATGTGGTTGCCACACCTTTCTCTATTTCTGCTTGAGAAAGCTGTTCCACCGTATTGGTGGCACCGCGGATTTTAAATGCGCCTACTTTTTGGAAATTTTCACATTTAAAATAGAGACTAGCTCCACTCAATTCATTCAAGCTTTTGTTGGTTAAAATGGGTGTCCGATGAATAAAAGAACGGATGCGATCATGGGCTAATTCAATTTCTTTCAGTGTAACCATGGTTGAATATAAATTTGACCTGAATAAAAAACATATTCTTTAAGGAATAAAATGAATAAGCATTCAAACCAGCACATGAGCACCGATGAATTTCGGAAACAAGGCAAAAAAGTTATCGACTGGATTGCCGATTATTATGATCAAATTGAACAATACCCTGTCCTTTCCCAGGTAAAGCCTGGAGACATTCGTTCCAGCCTTCCCCAATCTGCTCCCATAAAAGGACGAGATTACGGAGATATTTTATCTGATATGGATAAAATGATGCCCGGTATTACCCATTGGCAATCACCCAATTTTCATGGATTCTTCCCTTGCGCCACCAGTGGTCCCGCCATTCTTGGGGATCTTATTTCTACGGGTTTGGGCATTAATGGCATGAATTGGATCACCAGCCCTTCTTGCACCGAAGTAGAAACCCATGTATTAGATTGGCTTGTGGTTATGATGGACTTACCGAATAAATTTAAATCCACTTCTACCGGTGGAGGTGTTTTGCAGGATACGGCATCCAGCTCCAGCCTCGTGGCATTAATTGCGGCGCGAGAAAAGGCATCCAATGGACAAATAAATAAAAACGGCGGTAATCAGCGATTAACAGCCTACAGCTCTTCTCAGGCACACTCATCCATAGAAAAGGCCGTAAAAATAGCAGGAATGGGTAAAGACAGCCTTCGCCTGATAAAGGTGGATGACTCTTTTGCTATGAATCCAAAACACTTGAGAGAATCCATTGAAACCGATATTTCCAATGGGTTCACTCCCGCATTTGTATGTGCAACCGTTGGCACCACATCCAGCACCGCATTGGATCCCATTGAAGATATCGGAAAAATTTGTCAAGAATTCAACATATGGCTCCACGTAGATGCTGCCTTAGCCGGACCAGCCGCTTTATGTCCTGAATTTCGTTTTATCCACGACGGATTAGAATATGCAGACAGTTACACATTTAATCCCCACAAATGGATGCTCACCAGTTTTGACTGCAGTGTTTTTTATGTAGCCGATAGAAAAGTATTAATTGATTCTTTATCCATTTTACCGGAGTACTTGAAGAACAAAGATACTGATTCCGAGAGAGTAATTAACTATCGTGATTGGGGAATTCCTCTCGGTCGACGGTTTCGTGCACTGAAATTGTGGCATGTAATTAATTATTATGGTGTGGAAGGATTGCAGACATTTATTAGAGGACATGTGGAAAATACGCAAAAATTGAAATCATGGATCGAAGCAGATGACCGGTTTGAGATTGTGGCTCCGGTTCCCCTAAACCTCATTTGTTTTCGTCATAAAAACGGGAATAGTCTTAACGAAAGATTAATTAATACGCTCAATAGAAGCGGAAAAATGTATCTCACACATACCCGATTGAATGATCAATTTATTATTCGCTTTTCTGTGGGACAAACCACCACCACGATAAATCATTTAAAGAAAAGTTGGGATTATATATTAGATACAGTAAATGAGATGGAAAAAGGTTAAGACTTTTCGGCCAGTTCTACCAAGACACCCCCCGTACTTTTCGGGTGAATAAAGACCACTTTATACCCTTCTGCACCTATGGTTGGTTCATTCGATAATACTTGAATATTTAACTCTTTAAGTTCTTTTATTGCGGTAGTTATATTATCTACTTCAAAACATACATGATGCATCCCTGCGCCCCGATTCTCTAAGAATTTACCGAGTGGTGTACTAGAACCCATGGATTCTAATAATTCAACTTTGCCACGCCCTGTATCATATATATCAGTCGTCACCCCTTGGTTCTCCACCGCTTCCGTTCCGCGATGGTGCAAATTAAGTATGTGTTTCCAAAACGGTGCATCCTTATCAATGCTATTCACCGCAATTCCAATATGTTCTATGCCCAGTATTTTCATATTACTTTAAATGATTCTGATCGGAATTTAATGAAACGCCCAGACCATTCCTTTGGGGTAAAACCAATTTCCCATTTTCAACTAAAACGCCCTTATACGGATCGTTATTAATAAGAAGGTTTCCATCCAAATCGGCATAATCCACTAAAGGTGACAAATGGGCTGCTGCCGTAATTCCAACTGAAGACTCCATCATACATCCCAGCATGATGGTCATATCCCTTTCCCGTGCCATCGTAACCATTTTCTGTGCTTCGAATAGATTCCCACACTTCATCAGTTTAATATTGATCCCATCAAATATACCGTGTATTCCCGGTATATCGCTGGAATTCAGACTATTTTCATCCGCAACCAAAGGAAGGGGTGATTGTTTCCTTAAAGTAGCCGTATCCTTAAGATTTGAGGATTTAAAGGGTTGTTCTACAAATTCTACGTTTCGTTCGGCAAGCCATCTACACATTGTGATGCCTGTTTCAAGATCCCAACCTTCATTCGCATCCACGCGGATTAATGTATCCGTTTCCGCTCGAATTGCATTCATAATGGCTTTATCCTGTTTTTCGCCCATACCCAATTTAATTTTTAGAATATGATAAGGCGCTGCTTCTGCAACTTTTTCTGGGATAAGACCCATATCTCCTATTGAAATGGTAAACGATGTTTTCGGTGTTTTGTCTGGATTCGCACCAAAATATTCAAAAAGGGAAATCCCCTCCTTCTGGCACCACCAATCCAAAATAGCCATAGACAAAGCCACTTCTAAAGACTTAATCCCTTTAGATTGCGGCAGAACAACATTTGAAAATTCAACCGGGTCATCCATGGTGTCCGGCAAAGAAATACCCTCTTCAAGTATCTTTGTTATTCCTTTTATAAATTCATTATACCGAGCAGAAGGCGCTGCTTCTCCGCGACCCATAATCCCCTCTCCTTCGAGATACACATAAACAATGTCATAATAATCGTGAGAGCCTCTGGAAATTCCAAATGGATGGGTACAATTAACTCTAAATGCGGTAAAAGATAATTTCATCATTTAATTTGGTGCGCCAGCACTGCCCTCCCAATCGGGATCTGCCACGCCAATCCAATCGCCTGTTTTATTATTCTTAAAAATTGCATGAACACGACCGAATCTTCCTTTTTGTTTTTGGATGGTTACAGCATGCCCCATTTCGGTATAATACATACTATCAGCGCTTGTCCATCCATCCACACTGGTCAATTCTAAATCTATCCCTTCCTTCGTTGGATATACCCTTGGGAGTGCCATGGCCTTTTCCAAAGAATGATTCTGGTCAATGATGCGACTGACCACTGCGATAATGGCAGAAGGAATTCTGGCACCACCCGCCGCCCCCAATGCTAAAATGGGTGAACCATCTTTTGATACAATTATGGGTGAAATATGAGATGCTGCTCTTTGACCGGCTTTTACTTCCCCCAAATATCCACCTAATGTTTGTGCATAGACAAATCCCAATCCCGGTGTAACAACTTTCGATCCCATGGTCGTACCTATTGTTTGGGTAAGGGAAACAACCATTCCATTTTTATCCATCACAGTTAAGTGTGTTGTATGCCCCATGGGTGCCGTAAAAGATTCAGGTAAATCATCCCAATCTACAAATGCTTGTTCATTATGTATTTCAGCCGCTCGCTTCTCTGCCCATTTTTTAGATGTGAGTTTTTCAGCATCCAATAATGATTTTTGATTTTTTCGATCTAAATAAGCGGATTCAATGGCGTGATAAACCGCCTCTCCCCAATCCAAATTATTTGTTAAATCATCAGATAAGGACTCAAGTATATGTAAAGCCTCAATGGTTATGGCACCAAAGGAAGGCATCCAAAGAGCCGAAAGGTCATACCCTCGATATGAGCCTGTTACAATGTGAGAAACTTCAGCCTCGTATTCGGCCAACGCTTTCATACTAAGCACACCGCCATTAGCTATATTATCTGCCACAATTTTTTCTGCAATCCATCCAGAATAAAAGACATCAGGACCATTATCTGCAATTGCTTGCAATACCTTCGCCAAGTCTTTTTGTACAAACCATTGTCCTGGCACCATGGGAGAA
>Ga0302120_10000777_pt1 | contig 14734 bp, 16 predicted proteins | sample AG5_Bottom_MG_FD_203118 | JGI IMG/M metagenome (GOLD analysis project Ga0302120, IMG submission 203118) | Marine microbial communities from Western Arctic Ocean, Canada - AG5_Bottom | ecosystem: Environmental > Aquatic > Marine > Oceanic | place: Canada: Western Arctic Ocean | collected 2017-10-01 | reverse complement strand
ACTAAAAAAGGTACTCCACGCACCCCGTCCTAATACTCGACTGGCTTCAATCATGCTGACGGATTGCTCAAGGAATGCGGCACGCGTAAGTAAGTAAACATAAGGGTAAAGCACAAAGCCCATGAACACGATCGCACCGCCCAAGCTACGCACTTCAGGAAACCAATAGTCCCGAGCGCTTTGCCAACCAAAAAGACCGCGCAACCCTCCCTGAACAACCCCAGCGTATTCGAGAAAATCTGTGTAAGCGTAGGCGATGACATAGGCCGGCATAGCCAAAGGCAACAACAACAACCACTCAAACAGTTTGCGCCCTGGAAAACGGCACATGGTCACCAACCAGGCAGTCGAAATTCCCAGTAAACAAACAGCGACTCCGACCCCTAACATTAGGCAGAGGGTATTTCGTAAGTAGTGCGGTAAAGATGTCGACAACAAATGCTGCCAAATATCGCTGGTTGACCCGAATGCCAAGCTGATGACCGTTAAAACTGGCAACGCGACCAGCACCGAGAGCAAAATACTACTCAGGGTCCAGCGATCTATCGAATGCGAAAGTCGACGCATCTTGGAAGATGATTCGACAGCTATTGCCCCCATGGCATCCATTATCTCAAGCGTTAATGCAAATCATTCTTATTATCAATTAGTTGTCTTCAAATATTCAAGTACCGTCATATCAGGGCACGCAAGTCTCCCCAACACTTCGGTATCAGGAAGCGTGTAAGTCAGCTTTCTGGTTTTCTAATGAAATTGCGAATCATTCTCATTCGTATTATCATTAACTACTCACCATGTGAATTCATTAAGGGACTCAAAGCAATGCAACGCAGTAACTTTTTCTCATTAATCGCGATCACCCTCGGACTGTCAGTACTCGCGGGTACCGTCTCGGCGGGAGAAGTGAATGTTTACAGCTATCGAAAGCCCAAGCTAATTGATCCCATGTTCGCCGTGTTTACTCAGAAAACCGGCATCAAGGTGAACTCGGTTTATGCGAAGAAAGGAATGCTGGAACGGCTTCAACAGGAAGGCAGCAATAGCCCCGCTGACCTCGTGTTCACGGTGGATATTGGACGTCTGACTGATATCCAAAATGCGGGACTAACACAAGCAGTCCAGTCTGATGCGCTCGAGCGGGCTATTCCCGTGCAGTTTAGGGAGCCTAACGGCCACTGGTTCGGCCTCACCTCCCGGGCACGCATTATTGTTAGCTCCGTAGATCGGGTCGGGGAAAGCGATATCAAAAGTTATGAAGATCTGACTAATGCAAGATGGAAAGGCCGCATCTGCACGCGCTCAGGCAAACACCCTTACATGGCGGCACTGACGGCCAGCATGATTGCGCATCACGGCACGGCAAAGGCAAAAGACTGGCTCAGTGGATTGAAAGCCAATCTGGCTCGGAAACCACAGGGCAACGATCGGGCACAGGTAAAAGCCATCAAGGAAGGCGTTTGCGATGTCGCGATCATTAATCACTATTACATGGCTAAAATGTTTAAAGATCCAAAGCAAATACCCTGGGCCAAAGCCGTTCGCGTGATCTTTCCCAACCAGAAAGACATACGACCCCTCTACCATCGCGGTACTCATATGAACATCAGCGGTGTGGCGTTGGCTAAACATGCTCCAAACCGCGAAGGCGCCATTGCCTTAATGGAATTTCTTGCGAGTGCAGAAGGCCAGGGCATGTATGCCCAGAAAAACAGTGAATACCCAGTCACTCCGGGCATCGACTGGAACGACCTTCAGGAATCCTGGGGGCCGTTCAAACAAGATAATCTAGCGCTTGCGGAAATCGCAAAAAACAGAACCGCTGCAATCCGTATGGCGGATGAGGTCGGCTACAACCAATAATCAAGCCAATGGTGAACCGGAGTGGCACCATCCTCTTGCCACCCAGGTGGCGAGAAACCATTCAGCGTTTTCTCGCCACCTGGTGCAATCACAGACGATCAGGTAGCAGTATCTGACAACAGCCAAATAACCTCCCCCACGGCGCCCGCTCCCTGCCTGTCTACGGTGTTAAACGCTTGACTCCCGGCCAAACGCGGAATTTCCTGCTGCAGGGTCCGGCCCAGTCCTACCCGGGGTTAAGTTGCAATTGGTTTTCGTTCGAATATGTTATGTTCGATACATCATTGACCCAATGGTTCCTGCCCATATGACAACACCCGTTCCCCAGGTAACCGCCTTTGCACCCGTTCACGAATTGACCCGCCAGTTACGCGATGGTGACCTGACCGCGCTGGAACTAACGAATCTTTATCTTGAGAGAATCGATCGATTTGATTCCAAGTTAAATGCATACGTGAGCGTATTTGCTGATCAAGCCCGTGCAGCAGCACAAAGCGCGGATCGTGACGCTGCGGCAGGTCGCTGGCGCGGACCGCTACATGGCATTCCTTTCGGAGTCAAAGACATCATCGAATACGACGGTCACCAGACGACTTGGGGCTCGATGGCATTGGAAGGCCGAATGTCTGACCACTCTGCAACGGTGATATCAAAGCTCGAGGCAGCTGGCGCGATCGTGATTGGGAAAACTCAGACAGTGGAATTCGCCCTAGGGGGTTGGGGGACAAACCAGCATCGAGGCACACCCTGGAACCCGTGGGACCTGGCAACCCATCGCATCCCGGGTGGCTCAAGCAGTGGCTCCGGTGTAGCAAGTGCCGCGGGACTCGCTGGCTTTACGCTGGGTACTGATACCGGCGGTTCGGTTCGCTTGCCCTCCGGATTCTGTGGACTGGTTGGGCTTAAACCCACCTTCGGGCGAGTCTCGAACCACGGGGTGATGCCACTATCCACCACGTTAGATAGCGTTGGGCCTCTAGCCCGTTGCGTCGAAGACGCCGCACTGATCTACAACCTGATGCAAGGTGCTGACCCGAACGATCCGGTGACCACACTCCACGAGACCGTCGACCCGCTGCCCACATTGAGGAACGGCATTGATGGGATGCGCCTTGCCATTATGCCGGAAGCCGAACGCGCCCATGCGACCGCACCGGTGCTAGCGGCTTACGATAAATCTCTCGCTGTGCTGGAGTCCCTTGGTGCCGTAATGGTCAACATTGAACTTCCCTGCTCGTTCGGAGATTTTCGAAATGCCGTGTCTGCTGTCGCCAGCGCAGAAGGCTATGCCACCACCTGCGAACTCATGGATCAAGAACATCTTCCCTTGGATCAACATGTACGTCGACGCATGCTCGCGGGGCGCGACGTTAGCGCCAAAGACTACCTGCATGGCATGCGGGAGATGAACGCATGGCGAAGCACTTTTCGCGATCTCATGAAAGAGTTTGATGCTTTGCTGACGCCGACCGGGTTTACCACCGCTATTCCGACATCGGAGGTGGATGAAATGGTCATCCCGGCTTACTACACCCGAGCCACTAATATTCTTGAACTTTGCGCGCTCGCCCTACCCAACGGTTACGGACCAGATGGGCTGCCCACGTCACTGTGTATTCATGGTCATCCTTTCGCCGAGGCGACCGTCCTCAGAATTGGCTGGGCACTTGAACAGGCAACGATAGAAGAAAAGCGGCAACCCAAGGGGTTGATTTAGCACTGGCTGGCTGGCTGGCTGGCTGGCTGGCCATCCATCTAACCCAAGACACAGCGGGATCGACGTCCAACGACCTGACAGACCATCATGGCAATCACTACCCATGAATTAACGCTTGATTACACTCCCCCATACGACTGGGAACGGGTCCACGCTTTCATCAAAAAGCGGCTAATCATCGATGTTGAATGGCTGGATGAATGCAGTTACGGGCGCACCTTCACCACCAATGGGATACCGGGTTGGTTTACTGCCACCCATCGCGCCCGGGAGAACACCTTTCACGTGCAGATTGCAACCAAAACTGGTCCCTCATGCCCGAATAATCTCATTGCGACTATCCGACGAGTCCTCGATCTCGATGCCAACAGCGCTGCTATTGATAAACACTTACGGTCAAACTATCGCTTTGCTAACCATTTTATTCCTGGACTTCGAATTCCGCGGTGTTGGAACGTATTCGAAGCCGGAGTGCGCGCAGTCCTCGGGCAACAGGTCAGCGTCAGCGCTGCGACCCACCTCACGCGAGAACTCGTACAGCACTACGGTGCTCGCTATCGTACTGCGCGACTGTTTCCCTCCCCGAGCCAACTGTCGGGGCAATTATTCGATGCACTACGAATGCCACGCCAACGCAAAGCCACGCTGGCGCGTCTTGCCACCTTCTGCCTGGGCCAGCCCCAAGCAAAGCCGGAACAATGGCTAAAGTTAAAGGGTATTGGACCATGGACGATCGACTACGCCAGGCTTCGCGGCGAGGGGGCCCCAGATATTTTTCTCTCTGGCGACCTGGGTGTAAAACGGAAACTGGCAGCACTTGGACTAGACATCGATCCGACACTGCGACATCCCTGGGGAAGTTACCTGACATTTCAGTTGTGGCACCTGGACTGAACTATCACCATAATCGACTCATCATGCACTACCAAAACTACCAGTCACCGTTAGGGCTCATTCTGCTTGTCGGTCATAACGGGCAACTGCATTCACTGACTTTGCCAACACAGCGACCGGCTGACTGGCCATTGCCTCAATGGACACACAGCAAGACCGCATACAACGGCTGCGCACGACAGCTGGACGAGTACTTTGAAGGCAAACGCCAATCGTTTTCCCTCGACCTTGCTCCCCAAGGCACGTTGTTCCAGCGCCGCGTCTGGGACGCGCTTCTTAAGATTCCTTACGGTGAAACTAGAAGTTATCGCGACATCGCTACAGTGCTTGGCAACGCGAAAGCCGTTCGCGCCGTGGGCGGTGCCAACGGAAAAAACCCCATTGCCATCGTGATTCCATGTCACCGCGTGATCGGTGCCAACGGCCAACTTACAGGCTACGCCGGTGGTTTGCACTACAAAAGATCCTTGCTCGACTTAGAACACCATCACGTTCGACCCTGATAATCTCGCCGCTGCGGCTAGTCAGTTAACCACCCCAAAGGGCAACCAACTGCAAGAATCAACTGCGTTTATAAGCAACTGTATCGATCTTCATCCGCTCACGCACCGGTAGCGCCGACACCGCGACACACGTTCGAGCTGGCTTATGCGGTGCAAATGCTTTTTCATAAACCGCGTTGACCCGAGAATAATCAGCCATATCTGTCAGATAGAGAGTCGCCCGGACAACGTCAGACAAACCCGCACCGGCCGCTGCAAGAATCTGCTCTACATTGCGAATACTTTGCTCTGTTTGCTCAATTACATCATCAGAAATTACTTCGCCAGTCTCGGGCAACAATCCGCCCATTCCTGACGTGTAGACCCAACCGTCGACCACCGCGGCGTGACTAAATGGACCCGGAGGCTCTGGCGCAGAGGCCGTATCGATTACCTTAATATCCGGATTCATGTGCTTATTCTTCATTCATCTCACTCCGTCTTCATGGAAGGTCTTGGCCTAGCCAGGCGCGTAGCATTCCCCCAGTCTGAAACCCGTAACGTCGACTGATTTCCCGACCTCGATTAAACAGTATCAATGTCGGCAACCCACGTATCTGATACCTGGATACCAGTTTTTCATTTTTCTCAACGTCGACGTCACCTAGATGCACTTGGCCAGACAATTGTTTAGCGACTGCCAACAAAAAGGGTTCTATTTTTTTACAGATAACACAAGATTCTGACTGGAACTTAACGATCACAGCCGCTTCACTGTTTACTTTTAAATCAAAAACAACGGTCTCCGTAAGATCAGTGATGAGCGATGTCATACCTCATCTCGCCCGTGCTTGGCATAATACTCATCCATGGCATAAGTAAGAAAATCATCGGCGCCCACGTTCAACGCCCCCGCAAACGTATTAAATGCGTTACCCGTATTAACGGTTTCCAAGATCTCAACTAACTCAGAATCTGTCGCACCCAACTGCTTACAATTAGCAACATCGGAAAATTGTATGGAATGAGCGTCACCATTAGCCTTCATCGCATATTCAAAAAGCGCGCGCTCTTTGTCACACAAACCAATACGGTCTGGGTCAAAATCTCGAGCACCCTGTATTTCCTCATGGGATGCGCCCGACTGCAACATCTGGGTGCCATGAAATGAAACACAATAATCACAATGATTGATAACAGCGAGCGCCGTCATAACCGCTTCCTTCAGTCTAGAACTCAATGTTCCCTTTTCTAGCAGAATGTTAAGACGATCAAAATTCGCCTGGCCCAACTCTGGAAACGCGCCATAGGCCCGAAATAAATTAGAGATCTGGCCCGCACCCCGAATCCGCTCTAGGTCGTCATACAATACTTTTCTCGGTCCTTTCGCCGACTCCGGCGGAACCAAGTCAATAAAAGGTTTGTTATCCTGCATCTTCATTTCTCCGCCAAACAGCATTTAGACAATGAGCGAGCTAATCTATTTAAAGAAATCCACTAGATTAGACAACGTGTAATTAAAAAGGTTATTAAACACACCCCATCACTCACGTGGTTAACTCAAACATACATATTATGAAAATCGCATTCATTGGACTCGGCCGCATGGGTGGCCCGATGGCTGGACACCTAGCCGCCGCAGGGCATAACGTGACGGTAGTCGAACCCAACCTCGACACACTGACCCGCTGGTGCCAGACCCACGAAGGCGTCTCTGCTCCCTCAGCGGGGGCGGCTGCCAGTGACGCCGAGGTCGTGATTACCTCACTGCCAGCCGACGCACAATTGCAGACCGTCGCCGAAGGCCCCGAGGGCATTCTTGATAATCTGCCAAGTGGTGGCGTCTGGGTAGATCACACCACCGCCTCGGTACAAATCTCACGTACGCTGGCCCGTGACGCTAATGCCCGTGATCTCGGTTTCATTGATGGGCCCGTGTCTGGCGGCGTCGACGGTGCAACCCGAGGAACCCTCGCCATCATGGCAGGAGGCACAACAACAGATGTCGATAGAGTGCGTCCACTGCTTGAGTGCTACGCCAAACGCATCAGCCACATGGGCAATGCGGGGACTGGCCAACTGACCAAGATGACCAATCAGATCTGCGTCGTCGGTATCGGTCAAGCACTCGCCGAGGGCCTCGACTTTGCCGAAACAGCCGGGCTTGATCTTGAAAAGGTGGTGGAAGTGATGCTATCCGGCGCGTCCGCATCATGGCAAATGGACAACCGTTGGCAGGCGATGGCCAACTCGGATTATGAATTTGGCTTTGCCACAGAGCTCATGCGTAAGGATATCGGTCTGTGCCTAGCCGAAGCTCGTCGTAGCGGCGTAGGCCTGCCGGTTACCGCATTGGTCGATCAGTTTCTGTCCGATGTAGAAGCCCTGGGCGGCAAACGCTGGGATTGGTGCAGTCTGATGGAACGCCAACGGGGCGCACGGCGGGGTGAATCCAATGTCAGCGATTAGTCGGCGTTAGTCTCATCACGCGCTGTTGACCGTTGGACCGCTCCGCCAAAGACGGTATCGCGCTCAATCTCAGCCACGTTAACCGGCCGCTCGAACGGTACCGGGGCCGCCTCCCCCGCTGTCCGCGGTCGACCAATAGCAGCGAAGAAATCTTCGAGGCCGCCGGGGAGTAACGTCCACATCATCATCAAATTACCCTCGCCTTCGTTAATCAACCGATGCTTTGCTAACGGCGGCAGATAGATCGTTGTACCGGGAACAATCGGATGCTTTATTCCATCGACAATGGCGCAACCCGTACCCTCATAAAAAAACAGTAGTTCTTCGTTGTGATCGTGCCAATGCTCACGAATGTAGCTCCCCGGAGCAATACACTGAATTCCTGACGAGAAAGCCGTTCCCTTACCGTCATTACGTGAAACACGCACTTCGGCGTAACCGTTTGCCGGCACCGGTTGCCAATAACTGGGTGACGCGTCAGGTCCAACCACCACTGCCCCGTCTGAACTTGTGCTACCCATCATCGTCGCCTCCATCAGGATGCCGTTCTTGACACGGCTTTTACATTGACAGGTACCCGAATGTCCTTAAACGCCGGATCTTCCCTCGCCAGAACACGCTTTAGCGACGTAAAGTGCAATTCCGCCTCACTGCGCTGTCCATCGTATTGCGCTTCTGCTTTTCGACCGTCTTCATCTGGGATAACGCGAAGCTCCTGCCCAGTCCATAAGGCCATGACCTGATTCATACAGGCCCGCTCCAGATAGTAAAGATCGTGAAAGGTCTGCCCCACTGTTGGCCCGCCAACGATGACGCCATGCTGTCCAAGAAACAGTACTGATCGGTCAGCCAGCGCCTCAGCCATCCGTTCGCCCTCATCCTGCTCATGTGCCAACGCATTGTAATGGTCGTAATAAGCACATTTCGTGTGAAAGCGCAGCGCCTGTTGCCCGTAGGGTCGAAGTCGATTGTCCTTAAGCATGCTTAGCGCCGTTGCATAAGGCATATGCGCATGTAAAAAACATCGTAGATCGGGGCGCCGCAAATGCAATGCCGAATGAATATGAAATGCAGAACGTTCAACGCCACCTTCGCCCTCCACGGTGGCACCTGCAAGATCAATTAAAATCAGTGCGTCCGGACACACTTCTTCCCAATGAAGGCCGTTTGGAATAGTGAGTATCCGGTCGCTGTAACCTGGTGCCATCAGCGTGAAGTGACCGCCGTTAAATCCTTCATTGAATTGAAATCGCGCACCGAGTCGGTGTGCGGCAGCAATATCGAGTCGCGCTTGGTCCATTCCGTAATCCACGATTCCAGTCCCTGTAGGTTAAATGCAGACAGCGACAATGCACCATGCCATCACCTCGATCTAAAGTGAAAGACACAGCCAATCCCTATGGGGGAAAACACCATCTCCATGGTTGTTGTCAGCATAGTGTGCCGGTGAATCAACAACAAGTCTTTCCAATACTTCTAACACGGGGAATTACAGTACATTCTCCTGACGCCGTCGGCGGCGACCATTCGACGCTGAAGGGTCAGCCGTGTTATTCATTACCCATCCAACTCAGTCACCTCCTCCCAATCAGCCATGCCTTTACCTAACGGTATCCGTTCTCGCCATCTCGACAATGGCAACGGCCTGTCAATTCACTTCCTAGAAGCGGGTTTTGATCAAGCAGATCGCCCACTGTTGCTGTTGCTTCACGGCTTCCCGGAGCTGGCCTACAGTTGGCGAAAAATCATGTTGCCGCTTGCTGCTGCGGGTTTTCATGTGGTCGCACCCGACCAACGCGGATACGGCGAAACGCACGGCTGGGACAACCGCTACGAAGGGGATCTTGCGTCGTTTCGCTTCCTGAATCTGGTGCAAGACACACTGGGTTTGGTTTGGGCGCTGGGATACCAGACGGTGAGCGCCGTCGTCGGGCACGATTTTGGCTCATCCGTTGCCGGCTGCTGTGCACTGATCCGGCCTGATGTATTCCGTTCAGTCGTCATGATGAGCGCGCCGTTCACAGGTGCTCCGGCGTTTGTGAATGACGAGGCCAACAAAGACCCAAGGCTCCCTTCCGCCTCTGCAACAAAAGGCAAAGACATTCACGCGGCACTGGCTGAGTTAACCCCGCCGCGCAAGCACTACCAGTGGTACTACTCAACGCCTGAGGCTAATACCAATATGTGGCGCAGCCCCGACGGTGTGCACGCATTTCTGCGAGCCTACTATCATCACAAGAGCGCTGACTGGAAACTGAACCAACCTTTTAAACTGAATGCATGGCGAGCGGAGGACCTGGCACAACTGCCGCGCTACTACATTATGGATCTCAACCAGGGGATGGCGGAAACTGTCGCGCCGGAGATGCCATCCTCTCAGCACATCGAATCATGCAAGTGGTTGACAGAAAACGAACTGTCTCATTACAGCCGAACCTACGAAACAACCGGATTCCAGGGCGGCCTACAATGGTATCGGTGTGTAACTCGCGGCGATAATGCTCGTGATCTCCGTGTGTTTTCTGGTCAAACCATTAACGTACCCAGCTGTTTTATCTCCGGCCGACAGGACTGGGGCGTTTTCCAGAAACCAGGCGACCTCGAAAAAATGCAACACCACACCTGTACTGACCTGCGTGGCTGTCATCTTCTCGAAGAAGCTGGACACTGGGTACAGCAGGAACAACCTGACGCCGTGGCGGCTCATCTCATCGAGTTTCTGAACTCAACAACCTAAGTTAGCCACTACCCCTACCGACACTGTAGAACATGACCATGACCCATCAAGCATTCACACACCACTTCGCCAATTTAACCGATCTCAAAATGCATTATGTGACCTGTGGCGAAGGCCCGGCGCTAGTGCTGCTGCACGGGTTTCCCCAAACCTGGTATGAGTGGCGTCATATCATGCCGGCCCTTTCCGAACACTACCGAGTGATCGCGCCAGATCTCCGAGGGTTAGGTGACTCCACGCGGCCCTTTGCGGGTTACGACAAACGCACTGTCGCCGCCGACATCTGGCAACTGGTTCATGAACACTTAGGCTACCAACAATTTTTTCTGGTCGGTCATGACTGGGGCGGCCCAACTGCCTTCTCTCTCGCTGCCCAGCATCGGGGCGCGGTCGAAAAACTTTGCATTCTGGACGTGGCCATCCCCGGCGATGGCAGTCCTGACATCAGCCAAGGTGGCAAGCGCTGGCATCACAACTTCCACGGCACACCGGATCTACCCGAGGCCCTGGTCGTGGGGCGAGAACGCCTTTACATCTCCTGGTTCTTTAAGAATTACGGCCATCGACCTGACGCTATTCCCGAGAATGACATCAACGAATACGCGCGTACCTACTCACAGCCCGGCGCCATGCGCGCGGGTTTCAACTATTACCGTGCGATTGCGAAGGATATCGCAGACAACCAGGCAATGATTGAAAACGATGGCAAACTGCCTATGCCAGTGCTCGCTCTCGGCGGTGCCGAGAGTTGGGGACGGCGGTTGGAAACAATGCAATCGCTCGAGCGGGTTGCCCATCAGGTGGAAGGCGGACAAATAGAAAATTCCGGACACTGGATTCCAGAGGAACAGCCAGTCGAGATCACTCGTCAGTTGCTTAAGTTTTTGACTGAATAAATGGCTGGCAACCGTTAGCCAAACATCCACCCGTCTCCACAAAACAGGCCGACACGACTCGCTTTTTGCAAGATGCACATCGTCTTAAAGCTCAAGCTCCCGCCAGATTGCACTGCCAATTTCACTTGGTGATGCCTCGATATTCACAACGGTGGCTCGACTCGGTTCCTCAAGCGCCTCGAACTGGCTCTTAAGCAAAGACGCTTTCATAAAATGACTTTGGCGCATGTGCATTCTTCGCAAGATGGTGTCGTAATCTCCCTTGAGGTAAACAAAGCGCACGCACGCGCTATCCACACGCAGCACCCGCCGGTAGGCCTGCTTTAACGCCGAACAGGCCATGACCATCGGTTGTTTGTTGTGAATGTGCTCGTGAATCTTTGCAGCCAAAATCTCCAGCCACGGCCAGCGATCCTCATCTGTCAACGCATCTCCAACCGCCATTTTCTTGACATTGCCCGGGGGATGAAAATCATCAGCATCCAAAAACGAGCAACCCAGCTTAGTGGATAACCATTGACCAATGGTTGTTTTACCGGAACCACTGACCCCCATGACAATAAGAATGAATGGCAAGTCCTCTGACGTACTCGAGTCGATCCGCGTCATCGAACAGCCTGGAAAAACGTGTTAGTTAAGGCGCCTATTAGGCACACCATCAATCGGATACAGAACCGAGCGCAAACCCCGTGTAACCGTTGGCCGCAATCTCATTGCATTTTTCCACGTAAACCGGAAACCCACCGACATAAGGCATAAAAACCCGCGGCTTTCCTTCGATGTTGCCACCGATATACCAGGACGTGCATGAAGTACGAATATGGTCATTCGCAACTTCATTATTGTGGGCAACCCATGCGACCTCAGCATCCGGCGTCGCTTCGATCTCAGGAATATCTCTTTCGCGAAGGTACTCGAGGCAATCCACCACCCAGTCAACATGCTGTTCAATGGACTGCAACATATTAGTCAGCACTGAGGGGCTACCCGGCCCCGTGATCGTAAACAGGTTTGGAAATCCAGCAATACCGAGACCCAGATAACTGGTGGGACCGTCGGCCCACTTGTCACGCAACCTAACCCCCCTGCGCCCTCGGATATCAATGTTCAACAAAGTACCCGTCATGGCATCAAATCCGGTCGCCGTGATTAACGAATCTAACGGGTACTCACAGCCCAGGGCACGCACACCATTGGGCGTGATTCGCTCGATCGGCGAGCGACTCACATCCACCAATGTCACGTTGGTGCGGTTATAAGTCTCGTAATAACCCGTGTCGACTGCCAGACGCTTGCAGCCAAACGTGTAGGTTGGCATCAATGCTTTGGCGACAACGGGATCATGCACCGTTTCACCAATCTTCTGCCGCACAAACATTGCAGCAGTCTCATTTGCTTGCCGATCGCTAACCAGATCAATGAATGCACCCTGAAATGGGACCCCGCCACTTTGCCACCTCGCCTCAAATTCCCGTTGGCGATCACTCTCACTCACTTCCAATGCGGATTGCCTATTTGGCGTAAAAGCCAGTGCCGCAAACATATTGCGCGCGCGCTCTCGAAGACCTGCGTAGTCAGCCTTGATTTCTTCGATCGTCAGATCAACATCAAAACCGTAAGCTCTTCGGCCGGAATGACGAGTTTCGGGGTCACTTTGCAGATAACGATTACGCGCAGGCACGGTGTAGTGCGGAGTGCGCTGGAATACATACAGATGCGCTGCCTGCTCGGCGATCACGGGAATGGACTGTATGGCAGAAGAGCCGGTACCAATAATTCCCACTTGTTGGCCGGTGAAATCGACCACCTCGTGTGGCCATTCGCCCGTGTGATAGACAGTACCGGCAAATGTCCCGAGACCGTCGAAATGAGGCGTGTTAGTCGTCGACAAACAGCCCGTCGCCATAATGCAAAAAGCCGCTGAGATAGGTGGGCCATCCTTGGTTTCAATCCACCAGCGCTCGGCACTTTCGTCATACGTTGCGGATAAGACATCCGTGTTGAGTTGAATATCACAACGAAGATCGAAGCGATCTGTCACGTGATTTGCATACCTCAGGATTTCAGGCTGAGTAGCGTATTGCTCGGTCCACACCCACTCCTGCTCAAGTTCCGGAGAAAAACTGTAAGCATATTGCATGCTTTCGACGTCACAGCGGGCGCCCGGATACCGATTCCAGTACCAGGTACCACCCACATCGCTGGCCCGTTCCAGTATACGAGCCGTGAATCCTGCACCGCGCAAGCGGTGCAACATATAGAGTCCAGAAAATCCAGCCCCAACGATGACCACATCGTATTCGGCGGACGGAGTTTTGCCTGTGGTGATAGCGCGTGCGGTCATCGTTTGAAACAACGTCAAGTTTTGGCATCAGTATAACCAAAACACTTAGCAGCACATGGGTGACTAAAGGTCTTCGTTTGTTGCATTATCGCGCCATGCCGCTTTATCTAACCCGCCATGGTCAGACCGACTGGAACCTCCAGCAGCGCTGGCAATCGAGAACAGATACACCACTCAATGACACCGGCTATCGCCAAGCGGGCGCAATGCAGCGTGAACTCCGGCGACGCAACCTTACCTTTAGCCGCGTTATCTGTTCGCCACTCAATCGCGCACAAGAAACCACTCGAATCATTCTCGATGGCTCAACCAACATGGTTGAAACTAATGAGGCGCTGCTGGAAATCAACCTGGGGAACTACGAAGGCCGTTTTGAAGCGGACCTTCGAGAAGAAATTGGGCCAACATACGATGCATGGAGAAAAACCCGGCATCGCGAGGCAGCGCCAGGTGGCGAGAGCATTTACGATGTCGCCACTCGAATCTGCCCCGTACTCGCATCTGTCCGTGACGAAGCCGGGGCGGTTCTCATCGTTGCACACGGCGGTGTCCATATGGCGATCAAAGCGGAGCTTTCACAATGTTTCAGTGTGGATTGCCTAGATGATTTTCATCAGGACAACAACCAGATCGATGTCTGGACCACCGACCCGCCAATGCGACTCGAACGAATCGAAGTCAAAACTTAAACGCATTAACTCCTGACGTCAGTCGCTGGCACCGCCTTGGCTGGATTGTGTTTTGCCATACAGAATTTCCCAGGCTTTATCAGAGTGAGCAGCCGATTGACGGGACTGATCTGCCAGCGTTTCGAGAGCCGCCAACACCTGCGGTCGTTGCCAAATATGGTCACGCCAGCGCTCAACATTGGGATACCGACTAATATCTACACCCTGTTTATCGGGGTTGCGTAGCCACGGCATGATCGCCATATCCGCTATGGTGTACTCTCCGGCCGCTATCCACTCAGCCTCTTGCAGCCGTCGATCGATCACCCCGTAAACTCGATTGCTCTCGTTAACATAACGGTCGATACCGTACTGAATCTTTTCTCGTTCGACCCGTTCAGGTGCGTAGGCATTGAAGTGATGCGCCTGGCCCAGCATGGGTCCAACGGTCCCCATCTGGAACATTAGCCATTGCCACACGTCAACCCTCGCACGCGCCTCTTGCGGCATGAAGCGATGAGTTTTTTCTGCCAGATAGAGCAGAATCGCTGCCGATTCGAACACTGCGATCGATTTACCATCAGGACCGTCTTGGTCAACAATGGCGGGCATTTTGTTGTTCGGACTGATCTTCAGAAATTCCGGTTCGAACTGATCTCCTGCCTGA
>Ga0302120_10000776_pt1 | contig 14752 bp, 12 predicted proteins | sample AG5_Bottom_MG_FD_203118 | JGI IMG/M metagenome (GOLD analysis project Ga0302120, IMG submission 203118) | Marine microbial communities from Western Arctic Ocean, Canada - AG5_Bottom | ecosystem: Environmental > Aquatic > Marine > Oceanic | place: Canada: Western Arctic Ocean | collected 2017-10-01 | reverse complement strand
GCACAATTACGCTTTCACTACCCGCCTCACCCGTTGCAAGTATTTCCGGCAACGTCCCATTCTGCAGTGGAGACTCTATTACACTGACAGCAGCAACGCAGCCAAATGCAACCTACTTATGGTCGACGGGAGCAACGACCCAGTCCATCAACGTTTCCACCGCCACCATCATCACGCTGACAGTCACCAACTGCGCTGGCACAGACAACACAAGTGCAACCACCGCATTCTACGGGGCTCCCTCGGTTACTGTCCTCACCAGTGGATCCGGTACCTTTTGTGCGGATGGGTTTACAACTGTCTCTTTGGCAGCATTTGCCTCTGGTGCGGCACCCTTCAGTTACTTTTGGTCAGACAGCAGCACCTCGCAGTCTCTTAACCTGTTCATGGCCTCGCAGTCCGGTTCCTATTATGTCACTGTCACCGATGCCTGCGGTATGACGGCCACTTCTGATACAACGCAAATAATGATAGGACAAGTACAGGCATCTGTGTCCGCGACGGATCCAGCGTGTGGAGGCACTGATGGCACGGCTACAGCTACAGGCATATTGGGAACTGCACCGTATTCCTATCAGTGGAATGATCCCAATTCCCAAACGACCCAGGTCGCAACGGGCCTGGCTGCGGGCAGCTACTTTGTCACGATAACAGACTCTGCTGGATGCAGTGATGTGGCTTCGATTACCATCACCACTACTCCAACACCTACGGTAACAGCTTTCGGGACCAACCCATCAACCTGTGGTGCTTCCGACGGATCTGCAATCGCTACAGTTTCAGGAGGCACACCGGCCTATACGTACATCTGGAGTTCTGGCAGCACATCTTCTTCTGCTACCGCTCTGGGAGCAGGGATATATTATGTCACTGTGAGTGACGCCAATGGGTGCCAGGATTCATCTTTTGCAACCATAGCATCAACATCAGCACCCTCCCTGTCCACCAGTACAACCAATGCTGGATGTACTATAAATGATGGGACCGCTACGGTTACAGTTATAGGAGGCACAACACCTTATACCTATTTATGGAATGACCCCAACTCCCAAACTACCGCTACTGCTACAGGTTTAGCTGCTGGCAACTACACAATCATCGTAATTGATGGTGCAGGATGCCTGACTACGGCCACAGCCACCGTAGGTGGTTCTTCAGGGCCCACAGTAACAGTGACAGGCACCGACCCCTCTGCATGCGGAGCCTCAGATGGCACCGCCAATAGCACTACATCAGGTGGAACTACGCCATACACCTACCTATGGAGCAATGCGGCAACAACCCCATCCATCTCTTTTCTCAGTGCAGGAGTTTATTCAGTAATAGTAACTGATGCGGGTGGATGCATGGACTCTGCAACAGTCAGCTTGAATTCACCAGGAGCACCTACTCTGAGTGTCACGTCAACAGGAGAATCCTGCCAGGGTAACGACGGTACAGCAACAGTAACAGCCACGGGAGGAACTCCACCCTATTCTTACCTGTGGGATGATCCCAATTCCCAAACAAATGCTACAGCTACGGGCCTGGCAGCAGGAACCTATACGGTCATCGTAGTTGATGGTGCAAACTGTTTGAACACAACAACGGCCACGGTGGGCAATGCCTCAAACCCAACAGTAATTGCAACCGGCATCGACCCTTCAGCATGTGGCGCATCCGACGGAACTGCTACCAGTACTGCATCTGGTGGCACGGCACCTTACACCTACCTTTGGAGCAATGCCGAAACGACCTCAAGTATCTTTTCACTCACTGCAGGTATTTATTCGGTAACAGTTACTGACATGAATGGGTGTATGGACTCTGCCACTGTCAGCCTCAATTCACCAGGTGCCCCAACTATTACTACTTCTTCCACGGATGCATCATGTGCGGGCAATGACGGTACCGCTTCGGCGTCTGCCACGGGAGGGACAACACCTTATTTCTACCTATGGAATGACCCGGGCTCCCAAACGACTGCTACGGCGGTGGGGCTTTCTGCCGGGACCTACTTTGTGACGCTGACCGATAACAGCGGGTGTATTGCTACGGGTACTGCCACTGTTGGCACAAGCGGATCCACATTGGCCCTGGTTTTTGTAAAACTAGACGTTGCCTGTAATGGTGACAGTGACGGACTGGCTACGGTGGCAGTGGTCGGAGGAACAAGCCCGTATACTTACTTGTGGAGCACGGGCAGCGATTCAGCGAGCATCACCGGCCTGGCGGCGGGCACCTATTCGGTAACAGCTACAGAATCAGGTGGGTGCAGCGTGACAGATTCAATTACCATCAGCGAACCCACAGCACTTGGATCCACTATTACAGCTACTGATGCCAGCTGCAGTGGCAACAACGATGGGATGCTGGACCTCACCGTTTCAGGTGGAACGAGCCCTTACACCTATTTATGGTCAAATGCAGCTACTACTGAGGACCTGACTGGCCTGGATTCAGGCAGCTATTCGGTAGTTGTTACTGATGACAATGGCTGCACGATTGTTGACACCGCTGCTATTGCCAATACATCCTCTGGGCCCGCAGCAGGTGCTGTAATTGGACCTGTGACTGTGGCAGAATTTGAAATAGCGAATTATAGCGTAGGATTTTCTGCCGGCTCCACATACAATTGGATCATCACAGGCGGGAACCAGTCCAGCGGAGGACAGACAAACAGTATAAGTGTTCAGTGGGGAACTACAGGAACCGGTGAGGTGGCGGTGATAGAAACGGATAGCAGCGGATGCGTGGGAGATACAGCATTATTAAGCGTCAATGTTGGAGGCTCAGCTATCAGTGAACCAAATTCGGGCATTTCCATAGCCATATTTCCCAACCCTTCGGACGGGAAATTTACAGTGCACTTTGACAGGAGGACACAGGGCACGGAAGTGCTTGAAGTGGTGAACATCATTGGGCAACGCGTGTATTTCAAACCGTTGGGAAGTGAAATCCAATCACATGAAATCATATTGGGAGTCCATCATCGGGGCATCTACTTCTTGAATATCACCGGAGAGCACGGAATGATTACACGGAAACTCGTACTGCACTAGTAGTGCGCCTTGCCCCGGGGCTTAGATGAGGGAAAACAGATCGGCAGTTCCAATATTCCTGGGCGTAGTGAAGCCCTCCGCATATTCCACACTGATCTGCATGCCTGCACTTCTGGAACGGGCAATAATTGCATCCATAAATTTCGGGTTGGATATAACCGTCTTTGGCTCCTCAGAATCCGGATCATAAAATTGCGACTTATGTGCCAAAATCGCCTTCATCTTCTGTTCAAAAAAATCAGTTATATCAACAGTTATATCAGGATGTATCTCATGATACTGAATATAGTGGTACAAGGCCAGGGGCCTGTAAGCATCCTGATTTACCCCATCCATTTCCGTTTTGATCTTATACAACCCGGACATAAACACCGCATCATTCACCAGTGCAGCTGCGCGGCCATGATCTGGATGGCGGTCCAAAAAGGCGTTTGCCAATACCACCTTTGGCCTGTATTTCCTTAGCATCCTAATCACCCCGAGCTGGTGTTCCTTGTCATTTAGGAAGAAACCATCCTTGTACCCAAGGTTTTCCCTAACAGATACCCCTAAGATATCCCCTGCAGCTGCTGCCTCCTCCTTCCGAATCTCTACCGTACCCCTGGTACCCAGGTCACCATAGGTCAGATCGACAATTCCTGCAGTTTTACCGTTTGCAATGTGTGACAACAAGGTCCCACCACAAGCCAGCTCCACATCATCAGGATGAGCACCGAAAGCGAGTATATCTACTGAGTTTGACATTTGAGTGCTAATGTTGCGGGTGGTTAATTACACATTTTTGATTTCGGTAAAGGCTTTAATTCCAACATCCATTGTTCTACACCGGGATTCAGAAGTTGGCCTTGCCCGTCTCTATCCAATCAATAATAGTTTTCTTGTCAGGTTTATCAGTTGGTGACACCATTCCCACCCATTTACCGTTCTCATCGATCAGGAATTTTTGAAAATTCCACTTTACGGGAGCATTCTCAACCCCATTCAGCTCCTTCCGCGTAAGCCAGGAATATATAGGGTCAATATCATCTCCCTTAACAGATATCTTATGCATCATAGGAAAACCCACGCCGTAGTTCTTGGTACAGAATGTCTTTATCTCTGCATCTGTACCGGGCTCCTGTTTCCCAAAATTATTGGCTGGAAATCCAATGATCTCGAACTTGTCACCACCATATTTCTCATACAGCGCTTGTAGATCACTGTATTGTGGCGTCAATCCGCATTTTGAGGCCGTATTGACCACCATTAATTTCTTACCTTTAAAATCAGATAATTTGACTCTTTCTCCCTCTAACGTGGTGGTGGTAAATCCGTGCATTGTTTTATAGTCTTGCGCCACTGCCATATTGGTTATTACTAGCATTAGTAATAGCTTTGCAGCACCTGATAGTATTAATCTATTCATCAGCTCTTATTTAAGACAAAGGTATTAATTAAAAGTTTTGTTCCATGGCAGGCCTTGCAGGAGAAATAAAGCATCTAGTCATCAAGGAATTCCATATTGAATGGAAGAACAAGAATACCATCATGGGTATCTTGCTCTACATACTCTCTACAATTTTTGTCTGCTACCTGACTTTCAAGCAGGTTGTTGACCCACCAACCTGGAACGCCTTGTTCTGGATAATCATGCTGTTCGCCTCTGTTAACGCAGTATCCAAAGGATTCCTCCAGGAGAGTGCCGGGCGCACTTTATACTATTATTCCCTGGCCAGTGCCGAGGCCATCATCCTGTCCAAGCTGATGTACAATATCCTTCTAATGATACTTCTGGCGCTGATCTCTTTTGCATTCTATTCCCTCTTTTTACCCAACATCGTTGAAGACATGCCCTGGTTCTTATTGGGGGTAATAGCTGGAAGCACAGGACTCGCAGCTGCATTCACCATGGTAAGTGCAATTGCGTATAAAGCCAATAACAACGGTGTGCTGGTGGCCATTCTCGGATTCCCAATTATCCTCCCGCTCATGCTGGTAGTCATTAAGTTTTCCAATGAGGCCCTTGTGGGGGTTGACCGCATGGATTCTTTGGACAATCTACTCATAATCAGTCTTTTGGATGTAATTATCATCGTCCTGTCCTATCTATTATTTCCATACCTTTGGCGAGACTAATGAATGAGAGAATGAAAGGAGTTTGGTGGAAATTATTGGCAGTTGCTTTGGTAGTTTATACCATCAGTGCGGGCCTTACAGTAGAGGTGCCGGCTTTGGCAATTTTACATGAGACTATACGCAATCTTTTCTTTCATGTTACTATGTGGTTTGGGATGATGATACTCATGCTGGTTTCAGTAGTATATAGTATTAAGTTTTTATCGTCCTCTGATGAATCCAATGACATTGTAGCCAGTGAATCCGCCCACGTGGGCATGCTCTTTGGCAGTATGGGCCTGGCAACAGGAATGGTTTGGGCCTATTTCACCTGGGGTGACTGGTGGGTCAGCGATCCTAAACTGAATGGGGCGGCAGTAACGATACTGGTGTACCTGGCCTATTTCATCCTCCGGGGATCTATGGATGATCCTACAAAGAGAGCAAAGGTAGCGGCAGTGTACAATATATTTGCCTTCGTGTTATTGATAGTATTCCTGAAGATTCTTCCTGATATGACCGACTCACTTCACCCTGGAAATGGCGGCAATCCGGGCTTCAATACATACGACACCACCCCGAAACTAAAAATGGTCTTTTACCCGGCGATAATTGGATGGACACTTATGGGAGTGTGGATCGTTTCCCTTAGGGTGCGCTTGAAAACGCTGGCCATCAACAAAATGGAGCAACAATAGAAAAGCTATGAAGACTATAAGTAAAATAATGTTGTCGTTTATTGCCCTGCTCTTTTCAGGGGCTTCTATAGCCCAGGATACCGATAAAATTGAAATGGCCAAAGAAATGATGGCATCGGGGAAGATCTACGTGGTAATAGCCGTCCTGTTACTTATCTTTCTGGGAATTGTTGTTTATCTAATCTCATTGGACAGAAAGATAGGAAAGCTGGAAAAGGAAGCGAAAAATCAAGGATGAAAAAGACACATATTATAGGAATCATAGTAATTGCCCTGGCGATTGGCGCTATAATAAGTACCATTAACGATGCAGGCACCTATGTGACCTTCTCCAGGGCCAGGGAGCACCCCAACACGGAATTTACAGTGATCGGAGAGTTAAATAAAGCCAAAGAAATTACCTATGAACCAGAGATAGATGCCAACCTCTTTTCCTTTTATGTAACTGACAAGGACGGCACTGAAGAGAAAATTGTTTTTCATGGAACGAAGCCTCAGGATTTTGAACGGTCGGAGCAGATTACAATGCAGGGAAAGATGGTAAACAACACTTTTATTTGTAACAAAATACTCATGAAGTGCCCGTCCAAATACAACGATGGCAGTGAGGAGGTCTCAATTGAGGCGAGCGGTTCTTGAATTGCTGCATTCCACTTACTTACATTAACTTTCTGTTTCTTCTTCTCGCTGTTGCTTCGTTTAATACCTTTGCGCCATTAATTACTCCCTTATGGAAATGGAATATATAGGCGAGCACCTTTGGCCAGGTATAGTAGGAAACATCTTTCTGGCTTTCTCCTTTGCTGGAGCACTTCTAGCCACGTTTTCTTTCTATCATGCTGCAAAGAAAGATGCTGAACCCGGCTGGGAGCAGTTGGGAAAACTCGCTTTCAATGTACATTCTGCATCTGTGGTGGGCATCATAGCTACCATGTTTTTCCTTTTGACAAATCACTACTTTGAGTACAACTACGTCTGGCAGCACTCCAACACCATCATGCCCATGCGTTACATTCTGGCCTGCTTCTGGGAAGGCCAGGAGGGCAGCTTCCTGCTCTGGACATTGTGGATCATCATACTTGCCCAAATTTTCATGAGAGGCGCCAAATCCTGGCTCAACTCAAACATGACAGTTATTTCATCGGTACAGGTGTTCCTGGCTTCAATGTTACTGGGTGTATATGTACTGGATTTCAAACTGGGAAGCAACCCCTTCATTCTGTTACGAGAACACCCCGACATGATCAGCTTACCATTTACAAAGGTGGCCGATTACGCAAGTAAGATAGATGGAAAAGGCCTCAACCCCTTACTGCAGAACTACTGGATGATCATCCACCCCCCCACCTTGTTCCTTGGTTTCGCATCAACGTTGATTCCGTTCTCATATGCCATAAGCGGCTTTTGGAAAGGGCGGTTTAACGAATGGCAGAAACCGGCACTACCATGGGCTTATTTTGGGGTAATGGTGCTCGGTACGGGTGTTCTCATGGGAGGCATTTGGGCGTATGAAGCACTTAGTTTTGGCGGTTTCTGGGCCTGGGACCCTGTTGAGAATGCCTCCCTGGTGCCATGGCTGACGCTGGTGGGCGCAGCGCACATGATGTTACTTACCAAGGTAAAAGTCCCACCGATAAAATTGTCGTATGTCCTGGTAACCATAACGTTTATCTACGTCCTCTACTCCACTTACCTGACCCGGTCAGGCGTACTGGGAGACACATCAGTACACGCCTTTACGAGCCTGGGTATTTCATTACAGCTTCAGGTCTTCCTCGGATTCTTCATCCTGGTGGCTATTGTGGCGATGGCATGGAACTGGAAAAGAATCCCTAAGCAGAAAGAAGAAGAACGCCTCTCCTCCAGGGAATTCTGGATGCTGGTTGGATCTTTGCTGCTGTTCATCTCAGCATTCCAGATCATCTACACCACTTCAATACCTGTCACCAACTACATTTTTGGTCTGGAACAGGCCCCGCCAAATGACCCTATTGCGCATTATAATTCATGGCAAATTCCACTATCAGCCATTATTGCCGTACTGATAGCGATTGGCCAATTTCTGAAGTACAAGTCCACAAAAGCCAGGGATTTTGCGAAAAAAATATCCTTATCCCTGCTCGTGGCAGTTACCCTCTCAGCCCTGATCATATGGGGTATGGAGATGTATACATATTACCACTGGTTATTGCTTTTCGCCTCCCTGTTCGCAATTGCGGCAAACATGGACTATTTCATAAGGGTGTTAAAAGGCAGGGTGCTTAAAGCGGGAGCATCTCTCGCCCACATTGGATTTGCCATGATATTGCTGGGCGCGTTGATTTCCACCTCCAACTCTAAAGTTATATCGGCCAATTCATCAGGGACAGATATAACCGCCCTGGGCCCGGATTTCTCGAATAAGGAAAATATCATGCTAGGCCTTAATGACACTCTACTGATGGGTGAATACATGGTGGTGTATAAAGGTGCGGAGAAGAAAGGGATCAACCTCTATTTCAATATAGACTACTACCAGCTTTCTAAAACAGGGACAGGCCTTAAGTACGCCTTTACCCTAAAGCCCATTGTTCAGATGAACGCTACCATGGGGAATGTGGCTGAACCGGATACCAGGCATTTCCTTCTAAAGGATATCTATACACATATAACATATGCTGATCTTGAACGCGCACAGGGACTGACTCCAGAAGACAGGGAGCTAGAATCCAGTGACCATTTGTTGGGAGTTGGTGACACGATTTTCTCGAGTAAAAGTATTATTACTCTCGAGAAACTTGATACGCACATAGACATCTCTAAATTCGATCTAAAAGATAGTGACCTTGCCGTAGGAGCAATACTGAAATCTGTTGACATACTAGGTGAAGTAAAAACTGCCAAGCCCATATACATTATCCGGGGGCGGGAAGTATATACCTACCCGGATACGCTGGACGGCGGCAATCTCATTTTTTATTTTGACCATATTGATCCTGCCAAGGGTCAGGTCAATATTAGGATGACTGAATTGGCACCAATGAAAAAGGACTTCGTCATCCTTAAGGCGATAGTATTCCCTTATATCAATGTACTTTGGTCAGGCATCATTATCATGTTCCTTGGCACAGCAATAGCCATTCGAAATCGGGTACGAGTCAACAGTGCGGGCAAAAGCTAGTTGATGGCAAGGCAACCCTTTAATTTAACAGCCCGGATACGTAGTTTCAAGCATGCCTTTCGGGGCATCTGGCTGATCTTGCACACCCAGCATAACATGAGGATACATCTTGTCGCGGCTGCAGTTGTAGTTGGCATGGGCATATACACCAATGTAACGCTGCATGAGTGGCTGTTTCTTGCAATAGCCATCGGGCTGGTGGTGGTAGCAGAGTTGGTCAATACTGGAATAGAATACCTTGGCGATGCGATAACGGGTGAACAGGATGAGAACATTAGAAACGCCAAAGATGTAAGTGCTGGAGCTGTTCTCATAGCAGCCCTAACGGCTGCTCTAATTGGGGGGGTGGTGTTTATTCCCAAATTAATTTCCATGTTTGTGTCTTGAAACCACTCTTCAATAGTCTAGCCAGCTTTGCCAACTCCCATCATTATTGGAGGCCCGAAAAATATCAGGCCCATCTTGTCTTTCTCTTTCTCGCAGCAGTCTTCGGTTTTAGTTTCCTTATCGTTACTCCACCCTTCCAGATACCTGACGAGCCCAACCATTTCCTGAAGGCCTACCAGGTTTCAACGGGGCAGCTGATGGGTGTCAGGGAGATGGACCGTGTAGGTGGGTACATCCCCATAGAAGTGATCGAATTCAGCGACTTCTTTAACATTCTGTCAGGTGATATACATGTAAAAACCAACGCATCTACCATCTGGGAACTGAGAAAAACAAAACACGTGACAGATTCTTTGGTCTTTGTAGATTTTCCCAGTACCGGGAAATATTCCTTTATCAACTACCTTCCCCAGTCACTTTCGATTCTCGTTATTAACCTATTCACCGACAAGGTCTTCTGGATATATTACGGAGCAAAACTCTTTACCCTCGCATTTTGGCTGGCATGTGTGACCATGGCTATTTACATCATTCCCGTCCACAAGTGGCTGTTCACTGCATTGGCACTGCTACCCATGTCCCTCTACATCAACAGTTCCTTAAGCGGAGATGTGGTGACCAATGCAGCCGCTTATCTTTTTATCGCCTATCTGCTAAAGCTGGTTCACTCAGATGCATCTATCAGCATTCAAAATTTTCTACTGATGATGCTTTTCATGGTGGTGCTCGCATCAACAAAGCTGGTTTATACTCCCTTGCTACTTCTGGTCTTCCTGATCCCTAAAAAGAATTTTAGCTCATATGCCTGGCAGCAAATACAGTTTATAGGTGCATTGTTCATCGGCACCCTCCTTATTGCCCTCTATTGGTATTTTGCAATGAAGTCTATCTATACCCCCTATGCTGACTACCACCCTGATTTTCGTGAAGGCCTTAATGTCCGGGAGGGCGTCAATATGTCTAAACAGATCATCTTTCTTCGAGACAATCCTGGACACATCCTTACCGTCTTGTTTAACGCCACCGGCCACACATTTGACATGGTATACGAAGGATTTATCGGCACCTTTGGATGGCTGGAGACACGACTTCCGTTGTGGTTGATAAGCCTGGGTTACCTGGTATTGTTCTCGGTTGCGGTTCTTGAGCCGGCGGAGTCAGGAAACAGTATACAATGGAAGTATCGCATCATTCCGTTGACTGCCTTCATTGTCATTTTAGGCTTGATCATAATGACCCTGTACCTGACCTGGACGTACGTGGGTGCCGACTACGTGCACATTCAGGGCAGGTACCTCATACCTGCAGCACCGCTGCTCTTAATAGTATTCAGCTCCAGAAGATGGAATTTTCCTAACCTTACCCCACTACTAGTAGGGGCATTCTCTATTCTGTCCCTTTCAATTTCATATCAAGTACTTGTTAACCGGTACTATGGTACACCAATGCTTGACTCCACCCACATCAAATGTGGGGCAGAAGAAACCTACGAAAGTAAATTCGTGACCAATACCGATAACGTCCTTCTTGAAAATGCCCATACTCAATCCAGTGACCACGCTAGAACAGGTGATTATTGCGCTAAGGTGACACCAGAGCAGCAATACAGCTTCACGTATCGAATTGAAGATATTGAATACGGTGATATTGTTCGCGCAGAGGTCTGGCGCCTTGGCGTAGATGCAGGCCTCGTTCTCACATCAGGCAATGCCAATGAGCTCTATCTAATGAAATCCAAGTCTCATACCCCTCCAGAGGACAGCTGGGAGCGCATTACTATGAAGCATGTTTTTAATGAACGTGTAGACAATAACGAAGCGGTTATTTATGTTTTTAATTTCGGAGAGGACATTGTTTATTTTGATGACCTGCACATCACCATTGAAAAGATGATAAAATGAAATCTCATAATTTAGCGTGACGGCACCGTGTTGCACAGTTTGCGAAGGCGGCGCACAATTTGTTGACGTAAACATTTCAGCAAGCAATTAACCCGTGATGAAAAAGACCATATTTTCAACACTTATACTTCTTGCCTCGGTGATGTTAACCGTGGCCCAGTCATCAGAGGAAATGATCTTTTGGCAGAAAAACCAGCCGTTAAAATGGAGCGACTTTAAGGGACGGCCCGTAAAAACATCACCCTTCCATGCTCAAACACAAGGTGCTCTAAACTACGCATTCGACAATATGGGCTCAGGGGTTTATTTGTTTAAGCTCAACGTGCAATATAACAAACAGAAATCATGGTCGAAATCAAAAGAACAGACGGATGATTTGCTCAAGCATGAACAGGGACATTTTGATATTTACGAGATATACGGGAGGCTGATCATGCAGAGAATAAAAGAAACAAAGGCACTTTCCGAAACGAAGTTCAGTGATAAAATTTCGAGTATCTTCACCAAGTCCTTTACTGAATTGCAAAAGTTTCAGCACGAATATGATCGGGAAACCGATCATTCTAAAGACAAAGAGAAGCAAGAGAAATGGAACAGGAAGTTGGAAAAGATGCTTATTGATTCAGAGGAGCATATAGTCAAGGAAATAGAATTTAAGACGTAGAAACCATATTAAAGATATGGAGGAATATGTAAAGATGTATTACCTTCCGGATAATAGCATTACCGGTCAAATTGGAGTTGTTGAATCCAAATAGGAATGATAGAAAAAATAGGGAGGGGATAGGAAAAGAACATTACCATTAATGATGTAAGGGTGCAGTAATAAGTCAAATTGCTTCCTAATTTGTAATTTTGCTATAACAGCATGGAACTGCCAGGTCTCACTATATCAATAATCAAGCTGCTTTTTTTCGGAGGACTCCTGTGGGCGTTCTTCAAACTTGTACACCGCGGCATTGACCTGCTGCTATCAGGACAGGTATACCATAAACGCCTGGAAGAGGCACTGCTCATTGTAAGAGCTGCGTCGTGGATCATCTTTATCTTCTGGGCTATTGATGTCATCTTTCAGGGCCAACTTATTATTGCCAGATTGTTTTCCGGAATGCTCATCCTACTAGTTGTGGGCATCTCATGGTCGTTGATACGGGACATTATTTCGGGGTTCTTAATAAGGATGGAAGGGACCTACCACAACAACAGCCACGTTAGGATTCACGACGTGGAAGGGACCGTGCGTAAACTGGGGTTCCGCTCGATGGAAATAGAAACGGACAGGGGGGAAACAATAAGGATCCCCTATAAAATTGTGGATGATGAGCTGACGGTCAAATCCTACCCGGTGGAAACGATCAAGAGCCACACATTCGACCTCTCAGTATCCAAGTCCAAAGCATTCGATGAATACAGGGAGGAGATTAAGTTTCAGCTGCTCAACAGCCATTGGTCATCGCTGAGAAAGGACCCCAGAGTGAAGGTTGTTGATGAGGTGAAAGACGCCTATGTGTTGAGGGTAACGGCCTATACGCTCGACAATAAGTACTTCCAGGAGATTGAGCAGTTTGTGAAAAATAAATTCGAAATGGACGCTCCCAGGGCTGAACAAGCTGAGGGGCAATAAAGCCCTTGCACCTTCATTCCAGCATCAACCTACTTCTTCTTTTTGTCACCCTCATCAGGGCTTTTTCCGAAGACAGGTTTCTCTTCCGGATCAATGACAGGTTCCACCTGATCTGAAATGATGTGCAGATCTCTTTGAGGGAAAGGAATATGGATATCGTTGACCCTAAATTTATGATCTATCATAAATCGAATGTCACTCTTCACCCGCTCAATTCGGAACATATTATCCGAAAAGAAAAGCAGCTCAAAATCAAGCGAAGAATCGCCAAAATCTATAAAGCGTACTCGAGGCTGTGGCTTTTTAGCGACAAAATTGTGCTCTTCAGCACATTCCAGGAGTACACTTCTCACCAGCTTGGTGTCTGAACCATAGGCTACGCCCACCGTAACCCTGAACCTGGTATACTGTTGGTTGTGGCTCCAGTTTATAACCTTTTCTGATGTGAATTTAGAATTTGGGATCAGCATCATAATGTTGTCCGTTGTTTCAAGTTCTGACGTTCGCAAGCCGATGCGTATCACCCTGCCTACTATCCCCTCTACCTCGACCACTTCTCCTACCTTAATAGTTCCTTCAAATAGCAGGATGAGCCCTGAAACAAAATCATTGAATATCTGCTGTAATCCAAAGCCCAATCCAACGAGCAGAGCTGCTGATCCAGCGAGCAGAATGGTAACCTTGACACCAATGCTCTCAAGAATAAAGACAACAGCAATGACAATAATTATGTACTTGGCAATCTGGAACAATGCATGCTGTCGCCCCTCTCCTACTTTTTGCTTTAACCCCTCCTGGTGTATAAATTTCTTTGTGGCCCATAACGCCAGCCTGGCAAGGAAGTAAACAGCCGCGATAACTATGATCTGGTACACAGAAAAAGTAAATGTGTCCAGAGCAATTATCTTGAACTCGAGAAAGCCCATCACCCTATTCCATGCGCTTGTGAAAGTCATTTTCTTATCATTGTTGTATTATCTGATCTCCGGCCTCATCCTCCACCTTCTCTCCAATAAAATATACGATTAGCCAAAGAACAAAAATACCTATTGGAAAAGTAACCCAGGAGCTGGCACCTAACGCACCTGGCAAAGTTCCAAATATGATCGCAACAGAGCCAACAGTCAGGGCGTAAGGCATCTGTGTCCTGACGTGATCAATGTGGTTGCAGGATGACGCCAGGGAGCTCAGGATTGTAGTATCCGAAATTGGGGAGCAGTGATCCCCCAAAACAGAGCCGGCAAGCACACAGGAAACCACATTATAGAATATATACATGGTACTTTCCTCATCCATGCCACTGACCTTGCACACCTGCCACGCCGCCGGGAGCATGAGCGGATACAAAATAGCCATGGACCCCCAGGAAGAACCTGTAGAGAAGGCAATAAAGGCAGCAATGATAAAGGTGAGTGTAGGAATAAAAACCGGGCTCAAACCACCTGACAGCATTGAATTGGTGATGAAGTCTGCTGTATGCATCTCCTCTGTTACCAGTGCAAGCGACCATGCTAAGACCAGGATCATAATTGCCCCGAACATGGTCTTAAAACCATTCAATACCGCTTCAATCGTGGCACTTAAGCTCAGGATGCCCTGACCCAAAGTGAGCGCAATCGCGGCCAATAGCCCCGATAATGAAGCCCAAAGCAGTGCATGGTATGAATCTGCAGCCCCGATTACCAATGAGAGCTTGCGCCCAAGTCCAATATCTGCCGGCAACTCTACAGCGTTAATTCCTGTCCAATAAAGGCCAATGAACGTACCAACAATGACCGCTAAGATTGGGAAAAGGGCATTGTACCATCTGAACTTAGCTGTAGGTGCAGGTTGTAAGGTGCTGAGCT
>Ga0302120_10000759_pt1 | contig 14875 bp, 8 predicted proteins | sample AG5_Bottom_MG_FD_203118 | JGI IMG/M metagenome (GOLD analysis project Ga0302120, IMG submission 203118) | Marine microbial communities from Western Arctic Ocean, Canada - AG5_Bottom | ecosystem: Environmental > Aquatic > Marine > Oceanic | place: Canada: Western Arctic Ocean | collected 2017-10-01 | reverse complement strand
GATGATGCAGCAAGTGGCAATGTGGTTAGATAAAAACTACGTCCGAGAGTACGATAGACTTGCTAAGCATTACGACTACGATATGAAGAAAGTCGAGTCGGTTATGAATCAGCACTTTACTCGATTTGATGCTGACAATCCCTCAATGAAAGAGGGAGAGGGAGCAGAAGAGGTTATTTTATTTGAAAAATCCCTTGCACTCCAGTTGCTCCACGCCCCTATGAATGGAGCTTTAGGGATAAACCCAGTGACTAAAACTCAATTCACAACTTGGTTAGAGTATGCACAATACCAAGACCTTAAAGTTAAGACGAAATAGCAATGCCTAATCCCCTACAAACACCCCAAGTTGAAGCCTTGCTTGACTTCAAAGATATGATTCTGCTGCCTGAGTATGAGGAAGCATCATCTGGAAATACTTTGTGGAGATCCAAGGAAGAGGCTCTTGCGGATAAGTCACCAACTATTACAACAGAGTTGGCTTATATGCAGGATCTCCAGAGAACCCACAATGTTCTTCCTCCTAAGACTTTCAATGGTACAGCTAGGTTTGATACTCCTTATTGGAAGTCCTTCGATAGAATGGCAAATATTAGGGATAAGTATTCCTTAAAAAATCTTAGGCTCTACCAAGATAACCCAGATAATGAGAACATAAGAAATACAACACTAGCTGGTATGCAGTCAGTTGGCTACGTTCCTTGGCAAAGTGTTATCAAGAGATACGATGACCAGAAAAACCGTATAGACATCCAACCATCTTGGGTAGTCGATAAGAGCACAACGTCTGCTAACACAGTTACTCAGATTCCATTCGATATAAAAGCGTTTCCTCATCTAAATAAAAATAAAACAGGCTATGAGTACAAGCCGTTACTTCCCCATACGACTTCCTACTTTGGCAACCAAGGGGAATTAACCAGAGCTATTACTCCTGTTTATACTTATGCTCCCAGTTCTTATGATAATCTAAACCTTAGGCAGCTAATTGAGGCAAGCAATGCTGCACTAGGGGAAGAAGGAAAAAGCGATAAACGCTGGTTTGATCCTGAGATGATCCCAGAGTTTGAAGACGAAGCTACTCTGATTTTAGGATGGCTTGGGGAGGACACAGAGTACGGTGATGAGGATGATACCTTTGCATCTAAAGTTGTACCTTTCGAGAGTGAGCGAGCTACGGGTGAACGGCCCGACGACTCCCAAAAACAGTTTAAGCTGAACTTAGATATGGAGGAGTTTTTCGAAGCCAGTGAAAACTGGGATAAGATGGAAGAAACCGCAGAGAAGGCAGAAGATCCTAAGATAAAATACTGGGAAGAACGTGTTGGTGCTATGGATTGGAGGAAACGGGCTCCTCTAAAAAATTATCTTAGAAATCAGTTAGTTAGTGTTCTCTGGGAAACTTCCACAGATGAAGAAAAGAAGGCTGCTAAGGATTTTGTAGGACTTGTGGGTACTCTACATTCTCAGCTTCCCCCAAATAAAGAAGGTAAAAAATATAAAACTAATATTTCTCTAGATCATGATGGATCAGCATTCCTTAGAGATAACTCTAAAGGATTTTCCTCAGAGGTTTTTGAAGAAGTTTTGATATTTCAGGATGCTCAGAGTGCTCTTATAGAGGGACGCACTCCACAAGGTTGGACAGGTCAAGCTACTCCTCAAGATGACCCAAGTGAGGGTTTTTATGATAAGAATTTAAATACATTAGCAAAGACAACTTATCGTCATATGCAACAAATGATGAAAGATAAGACGGATGGTTGGCCTAAGACAACAGGCACAGGTACTGCTGTACGACCTGAGGACGATAAAACTACTGATCCAGAACTCTACGAACGTACTTTCAAGGCTATGGTGGGTCTGGGGATGGAAGCTGCAGACCCTAGGGAAATGGAACATCTGGTTAAACTGATGACTCGCTATTTAAAATTAAGAAACAGTGCAGCTCTCCGAGGATACACCAGTTCAGAAACATGGTCTAGCAGAGCGGGAGCTACGTATGGAGGGGGTGGGGATTCTGAGCCTCTGGCCTACGACTTTGAAAGACGCGAGGGAAGACAACATCTAACCACAGGAAGACTAGATGAACCTAGTACGAACTGGTTTGAGCAGAGCCTTACAGGCTACGCCGCTGGATCGACTCTCGGACTTGTCGGCTCTATGCTTCCTAACACTACATCAACAATAAAAGCAGACCCAAAGAACTCTCATTTAAATTACAACAACGATCCTGTTTATGAGATGGTTCGTACATTTATGAAAGATGCGGAGAAGTTTGTAGTGCTGGCTGGTAAGGATGGTAAAGAAGTAGTCCCCCTTATTGAGTATATGGGTTTCTCCACTTACAAAGGGACTCACGATGACATTGGAGATCAAATTCTTCCAAACAGAGTGAATGGATTGAGACTACTCGGTACGGATGTGTCGCAGTTTAGGAATATAAATTTAGATGAACGTATTAACTTCATAAAAGGAAACTTGTATCACACTAGAACAGGAGGTATATCTGCTGGCGGTGACCCTCAAGCACCTAAGAAGTCTAAAGATGTAGTAGAGGTACAACGCAAGAGATACACAGGAGACGCTAAATAATTATGGGCGACGAACTAGAAAAACCACCATTGACTCCAGCGCAACAAGCGCAACAGCGCACGAGTCAGCTCCGAAATCGTCAGGATCTTATGGCACGGGAACGAGCTTTAAGCAAGATAACTGATAATCCCGATGAGTTCGAATTTGGCTCTGCTCTAGAAGCAATACCTAAAGATATATTCGGTGTTGGGGATACCTTTAAATCCATGGGTAACGGCATATTTAACGCCGGTGCTTCTGCCTATAACTACCTTGGACACGGCGCGGTTGGAGAAATTACTAAAGCGGCGGGATTTAGTCGCCCACCAAAAATAGAACTTAAAGACTTCAGTCCCCTTGGCCCTCCCAAGACTCACCTCGGCGGTATCACAGAGGTTATGTCGCAGTATCTCGCTGTTCATGGTGGTTCTGTATTAGGAGGAAAGTACTTAAAGGCATCTAAACTTTTTAGAGGGAGGCGAGCCAAACAAAAAGGGGACGCGTTCAGTGAGTCTCCCTTTGCTCTCAATAAAAAAGCACCAGTTAAGAAGAGTAATTACTTAGGCTTGAAGGGTAGCAATTCTACTTGGTTTGGAGGCGTACGCAAAAGATTCCTAACTTTCTATGCTTTCGAACACTTTGCGTTTGATGCTCAGCAGCCGAATCTTGCACATATGATGCACGAACACGGAGTATCACAAGGGTGGGACAAGGATAAAGACCGTGGGGATTACATGAAATGGCTGAATGAAGCTATGATGATCCCTGAATTGCTGGCTAATAATCCTGAAGAATACTTAGGTAAAGAGATGTCCTTAGTGGATCAGTTTGTTAGCAAAGCTAAAAGCTTACCAGAGAGTGCTGCTTTTGCAGTAGGCGTTGAAGCAGTCTGTAGAGCGTTTGTTATTCAAGGCTTTAAGAGCGGCGTTAGAAACACAGTTGACGACTTAAATAAATTAGATGATGAGCTGGCAAGAGAATTAAGAGGAAAGGATTGGAGAAAGTACCCAGCTTCAGTTAAGAAAGTTACTGCTCTGGAAAAGCTTATCGCCTTTAATCGTGCTAGCTTAATGCGCCAGCTAGATAATGGAATTAATAACAAAGTAATAGACATCGAGTGGGAAAGAAATTTCCTGAGAGATGAGGGGTATCGAGCAGACCCCGCTGTTAAAGGTATATTTGGTGCTATCGATGAAGGGCTGACATCAGGTGTAGGCAGAGAAGGTACGTGGTCTAAAGTTACACACGCGATGAACCAAAGCGATGCCTTGCCTAAGAAATTCTGGGAAGATGTGACTACCAGCTTCAAAGAAATGCCGAAACCTTTCAACGCTAGTTTCGAGATAGCCTCTCCAGCAGTCATAGCTGCAAAAGCTAAGCGTACTCCCCAAGGTCGGGGAAGGGTGGGAGCATGGGTTCAACACAATAAGGACGGAAGTAATACCGTATTCTTTGATCTGGAACAGATCGATATAATGTGGGAAACCAAAGCTTGGAACACACCTAAAGCTAAAGATGCCGTAGCTCTGCCTCGTGATGCCTTTAAAGATAAGGATGAGTTTATCCAGTTTCTTGTGGAACACGAACGGGCACACATTCTGTTTCCAAAAAACAAGAGTGAGAAAGCAATCAATAAAATTGCTTTAAACAAGGTTAAAGAACTCAGAACAAAGAAAGGAGTACTTGAGCCTGATCCCTTAAAAAGAGATGTGGTCAGTGTTGACTTCAGTAGATCTCCTTATGCTGAAACACACGGTGCTCTAATCCAGCTCGATCCCCGAAACGGAACGATTGCTATGGATTATAAGGCAATAGATTTAGAGTGGCAGGAGGCTCTTAAAAATGGAGAGTTACCCTTTCTATCTGGGACAAGGCAATCTACCCGTGCTACAGCGTTTGGCCCCTCGACTATGGCTTCGGCTGAGATGGGTGCAACTTTGTATTCCTTAGGTGTTGACCCTAAAAAACTCTTTGCAGCTTTCCGTTCAATCGGAGGAGACGTTGATGGTGTTCGTTTTTATCAGCAATTCCTTGAGCTACGTGCTCGTCACCTATTGGCTATCTCTAAAAGAGAAGGTATTGCCGTTGACTTACTTGGCATCCATCACCCCCAGTATTCTAAGTTTGCAACTGAAGCTGTCTATAACGCTCTGACCAAGAATAGATCTGCGGGTGGCCTCGGTTTTGCAGATACGTCAATCACAAGACCAGCAAAGCCTCATCATTATATTCCAAGGAATGCAACTGACAGAGTTAAGAACGATCTGCGTGATCTTGTAGAAGCTGACAAGCAGTTAGTGAAAGAGTTTGCTGACTCTAAACGAGTTAAGCCGGGAGATCCCCAGCCTACAGATAGCTTTGAGGAGTGGCTGAAAACTTCTGATAACGAGCTAGCAGAAGCTTATAGAGGTCACTCAAAACATTTTGCAGGAAAAGATCCAAAGCGTCCTGCCCCAAAAACAGGAGATGAAGTAGAAGAAGCTCATAAGTTTTGGGGAGGATCTAGCGAAGAACTGAAGGGTAAGGCTAAGAAAGCTTTTGACGCGGCAGAAGATGCGGTAAAAGCGGGAAAGGACACAGCAAAAGCTTCAGACGAACTCCTGACAAGACGCGAGGCTCTCCAGCAGAAAGCCAACAAACTGGGGATTCCCATTGGGAAAACTAAAGAAGGAGTGAGCATTTTCGAAGGTCTTATCCAGAAACACGATGGAAGAATAGCAGATAACATCCTAAGAGAAGGGGCAGAAGAACTGAGGAAAGAGGGTGTAGAATTTATTACTGTGGATGAAGTTCAACGGACTATCTTTCAAGAAAACGGTTTATCTAATCTTGTTAAAATTTTAAAAGATTACCGATCCGCAGACGCACAAAAAGGTTTAGACCAGTACCTCTACAGTTCTGCAGGAGGTGGTGGTTCTATCTGGAACACACGGACTCAGGGCTCTATGCAGTCAGCTAATGCTACTTTCGCTGGTCTGTACCACGTATTCACTCGGCACATGAATACTGTGTACACCGATCCAGATGCCTACGCTAGAGCGATGGGCTGGAAAGGTAATATAAAGAAAGGAGTAGATAGATCAAAAGTTGGAGGGGAGACTGCTGTTAAATCTACCGATAGGTTCGAATCTTCCAAAGATTTTCTTATCAGAAAAATTGATGAAGAGTTTGAATTACTCGCTAGAGAATCTGATGTAAACCTAAGCGTTAAAGAACTGAAAGAGCAAGCAGCAGAGGGTAAGGGTATGTTTGATAACGGAGAGGGAGGGCTCAAGGATCTCCGAGGAGGTGCTCGTAATAAGAATGGAGAACTCTCTGCGATAGGAGATGTTAGAGATCTTCATGTTCGTATTATATCTGCAAGAATGCTCATTCAAAATACTGCTGATGAAATCAATACGGCTGCTATAAAGCTGTACGATAAGCGGCAGCTCTTGCTAGCTAAGGGAGAAGACTTAACTGCAAAAGAACAAGTTGAATTTGCAGAGCTTCTAACAAGACAGATGGTGGAAATAGATACACTGGCTCAAGTAAAGACTGCCTCAGGTAGAAACTTGAGAGCTATGCATGATTTAGATAGATTAAAAAAACACGCTGGTACATTGAACCCTGAGCAAGAGGATGAAGTATATAAGCAACTCTTAGCATCTCTGGAAGAGTCGGAAGGTTTTACAAAAGTCCTACTACAGTTAGATGTAATTGCCAGCCAGTTAAAAGACTCGCCCACAATAGGTGGTCGGAAGGCCTACGTAAATGCTTTGAACAGGGCTAAGGTACTGAGAAGATCTACAGGGTGGAACGATCTAGTGAAAGCACACAATGATATTTGGATTAACTCTCTGTTGTTTAACGGACAGACTCAGGTTGTAAACTTCACATCCAATGCTGTTAACTTTGTTTTCAGTAACGTAGAAAGGTTTGCTGGTTCGTTTGCTCCTGAGTCTTGGTTTAAGAATCAAAGAGACATCTTCGGAGAAGAAATGTCGGGAGCTATGGCTAAGGCAGTAGCTAGAAGCCGTTCATTTCATGAAGTTGCTTATTCTGGTCTCATGGCTTGGGACATCATTAATATGATGTTTAGAGGCACAGATGATTTTATGGCGAATGCTTCTAATCTAGATGGAGTAATTGCTGGGAGAAAGGCAGATTCCCTAGAGGTAGCCTCCCGATCTATGGCTGCTCTAAAGAATCCCGAACACAACTTACTAGGAAAGGGTACGGGTACTCACTTAGATAGTGAAATGAGAGCTGGGGGAGATGCCACATCTGAAAATATAGGAGCTGGTCTTGTTAACCTAGGTTACAGGACGGGTGATGCAACAGGAATGTCTATAGAAGCCCTAGGTAAAAACAAGGCAATCCACACTCTTGCTGTTGTTTGGGATGGTTTTTATAAACACTACCTTAGAAACGGAGCTAAGATTACTGTAGCAGGAGATCAGTTCTTTAAACGGATGCATATGCAAGCTTCTGCTCATGGGTCGCTCACGGCTTATGCTATTAATGTTAAAGGAATGACCGATAAAAAGAAGATTGCTGAGTGGGTTGCTGTGCGTAAGGGAGGGTTATCGCTTCCGAACGGTCAACCGTTTAGCGAAGCCAACCTAACTAAGCTTGCTATTAAAACAGCGGGAGATAATGGAATAACAAATAAAGATGAGCTATCGGGTTACGTAAAATGGTTTAAAGAAAAGAACCAACACCTTGAAGATCGTCATGGTAATATTATTATTTCTGCTCCACTACGGGAACAGTGGGCTACTGAAGCTCTTAGGTACTCTGATGATCTATTATTCCAAACAGGCCTAGATGATAACTTACTAGCGTTGCACATAAGAGCTGGAGGAACTAAAGAAAACTTTGGTAAAAAACTTCCAGATGGTTCTCCATCATCGACATTCTCGCCGTCGATTTCTAAACGGGTTGCGGATCTTACGAATGAAGTTCCGATGCTCAAGATAATTTTACCGTTTGTTAAAACTCCGGTAAACCTCTGGAAAGCTTTGTATAACCGTGTACCGTATATTGGTAAGTTTGCTAAGCAAGCTTTGGATGATCTAAGTTCGGGAGATCCTCAGAGAGTAGCCCAAGTTTACGGAAGGCAGCTCACAGGATATGCCTTATTCACGGGCTCTTACCACTTAGTTCAAAAGGGGGCAGTCACGGCGGGTCTTTCGAATAACCCAGCTAGGAGAGCGAATGAATTTGCAGCGGGTGACCGTCCTTGGACTATTACCGATAGCAACGGTGAGCAATGGGATTACTCCCGTATGGAATGGGCTTCTACTCCATTGAAAATAATGGCCCAGTACCACGAAACAATGGAGTATTTGCAAAATGATCCTGCTTATGAGGAGGCATGGTTAGATTGGGGTACGGCAGGAGTTGGAGTTGTCGCCGCTGTAGGTACAGATTCTACTTATCTCAGAGGAATGTCTGAATTTCTAAACTTAGTCAGAGATTTATCTACAGGAGAATATGAAGGAAATACAGAAGAATTTTTGCAAGCGGCAGAAGCCCGTTTTGCATCTTATATCCCAAGGATTCCTAGGGATTTCTTAGATTCTGTAGATGATACCTATAGAAAGCACAGTACTGCTGGGGATAAACTATTAGTCAGACTCTTTCCATTCGGGGTTCCACCGCTGAGAGATCCTATTACTGGAAGAGTTATTAAAAAACACCGCTCTTATCCGCATCCGTTTATACATATGCTAACTCCGGTTAAACGGTACAGTCATAACGTATCTTCCTTTATTGCTCAGGAGATGGTCTCCTTGCATTCTCATATACAGCCCATAGATAAGAAACTGTTTAATAAAGATACTTTAAAAATGCATCAACACTATGCAAACTTTACTGGATCTACAAAAGAAATGTCTGAGGAAGCCCGAAGAAAGGGTCGAAATTACAGACTACCCCCTGAACTGGGTGGAGCTAAATGTCCTGTAGCAGAAGGTCAAAGTTTCTATGATTTTCTTCAGCAGTACATCAGCGTTAGAAAAGTTGAGTTTAAGAATGTAGGCTTGATAAATTCCAGCATAACAGTTCCAGCCGACGATGGGGAAAACGGAGCTAGGATTGCTCAGTTATTTGAAGATATAAAAGATAATAAAAAACTGTCTGTAAAAGCTTCTCTTGAAGATGTCATTCATACAGTGGTACAGATGGAGGCATACCAAGCTATTCCGCTAGATGCAGGGGTAGGACAGGTTTCATACAGAGCTACAATTATACAAAATATTGTTTCTAAATGGAGAGCGGATGCTAAGGCAGAGCTGCTGGGTGAAGTAGAAGATCTAGGAAATAGATACGATCCAAGAGAAGGCAACACTACTACTTTTCTTCCAATCTACACTGGGCCAATCTACGCTTTCTGGCCTGAGCTAGCTAAGATGGCGGGTAAGGAAAATTATGAAAATTTATGGATACACCAAGGAAAGAATGTTTTTGATTCACCTGCTAATAGATCGAAATATCTTGATAAAGAGAACAAGAAAACATTTGGGTATCCTAAACCAACCGGAGGAGGGAAGGGGTACGATAGATAGGTATTCTCTAATCTCTTGATTAGATGTAAATAAAATGATAAGGAACCAACGAAATGGCTAACTCAAAGATCTACACTACAGTCACAGGAACGGCTACCACCGAGGTAATCGCTGCCAGTACTATTACTTTCCCTTATTTAAAGAAGAGTCATCTTGAAGTCCGTGTCTCTAACGTAGGGGAAACTCTGTCTGCATTTAAGACCCGTCTAGCGGCTGGCTCAGTTACAGCCGAGACTTTCAACACAGACTACAGCGTAGCTGATGGAGGTGACCTTACCTTCGTCACAGCCACACTAGCTGACGGAAGTGCGTACCAAGTTGAAGTCAAGCGTAACTCAGGCATCAGCACAAGGTATGTTGATTTTGTTGATGGATCTATTGTAACTGAGGCTAATCTGGACGATGCCCAGAAGCAGCAACTCTACGTCTCTCAGGAGCTTCAGGATAACAAAGCGACACTCAAGGAGGACGGGAGTATAGCCGCTGATATTACCGGAGATATTACGGGGGATGTCACAGGTAACCTTACGGGTAATGTCACGGGTAATGTTACAGGCAATGTCACGGGCAATGTCACAGGAAATCTTACAGGTAATGTCACAGGCAATGTAACCGGAGATTTAACTGGAGATAGCGCAGGGACACACACCGGAGCAGTCACGGGTAATGTCACGGGTAATGTAACCGGAGATTTAACTGGAGATAGCGCAGGGACACACACCGGAGCAGTCACAGGTAATGTCACAGGTAACCTTACGGGTAATGTCACTGGAGATGTAACTGGAGATGTAACTGGAGATGTAACTGGAGATGTAACCGGAGATACTGCAGGTACTCATACTGGAGCAGTAGTAGGAAACGTCACTGGTAATGTGACAGGTTCTTCGGGATCTACCACGGGCAACGCAGCTACCGTAACCACAATACCCGCTCTAACGGGGGATGTTACCTCCAGCGGGAGCAGTAACGCTACTACATTAGGTACTGTCCCCATCGCAAAAGGTGGAACGGGAGCTACGGCTGCTCAGGCAGCTATTGATGCTCTTACAGGAGCTTCAAGTTCAATTACCGATAATTATGTTCTGACTAAAAATTCTAGTGATAATGCTGTGTGGGCAGCAGCCCCCGGAGCTAGTAGTGGTGAAGCTAACACCGCAAGTAATGTTGGTAGTGGTTCTGGAACTGAGTATGGAATCTTCAAGCAGAAAACTTCAGTTGACTTAGAATTAAAAAAATTAAAAGAAGGATCAGGGGTTACCCTTACGGAGAACACCAACGATATTACCATTGCATCAACTGGTGGCAGTACTGCAACCTCTAGTGCTGAAGGACTCGTAAAGCTGGAAGATGACACCGTACAGTCTGTTGCTGCTTCAGCAGTAAGTACTACAGCAAGTAGAACCTATGGTGTACAGCTAAACAGTAGCGGCCAAGCAGTTATCAATGTACCTTGGGTTGATACTGACACCAACACCAATCAGCTTACAACCTTCACGGTATCCGCGACCACCGACACCACCCCAACAACCATATCGCAGGGTGACGATTTAATGTTCACTGCTGGCACGGGCATCACTTGCGAAACAACAGCAGACGGTACAGTTACTATTGCAAACACTGTTACCAATACAGACACCAAATGGGATGGTGGTGCAACAGGATTAACAGCGGGAACAGGTAGGACATCTTTAGGGCTGGTGATTGGTACGGATGTAATGGCACACGCTACGGGCAATGCGGTACTAGGTGCGACCCAAACGTGGACAAAGGCTCAAACCCCAGCTACACAAACGGCATCCTTCAGTACCACCCCAGACTTCGATGCGTATCAGAACTTCATCTATACTCTGGCTAGTGGTGCTAACACTTTTGCTGCGGCTACAACCGAGGCTGGTAACGTAGGTCAAACCGGATTGTTTGTGTTTATTCAGCCATCTAGTGGTAGTGCTGGTACGGTTGTACTTCATGCTGACTATGAGAGCGTCGGGGGGTCTGGGTTAACCGTATCCGCTGCAAACTCTGCCTACGACATTGTTCCCTATATCATCAAAGCGGATAACTCAATCCTACTGGGAGCACCTCAGTTAGCCTTCTCCTAGAAAATAATAACAATAATGAACTTTGCTTCTGAAATCTGGAACAAGCCAGCCGCAGCCGCAGCAGCAGCAGATGATGTGGTGACGAAGTCGTTGCGGCTTAACAACCCCGACACTCCACACCTATCCTTCACCCCGTCCTCCACTGGTGACCAAAAAAAGTGGACTACTGCGTTTTGGTTCAAGCGGAGCAAGTTGAGCTATAACTTTGGCTACATGTTCGGTGCATCCTCCCACTCTGGGAACAATGGAATCGCAACCGTTTACTATGACAGCACTGACAAGATAGTAACCTATTTTGATACAACGGGAACAAACCCCGTTGGGGCTGTCAACGATAGGGTCTACCGTGACCCAGCGGGCTGGATGCAAATAATTTGGGCAGTCGATGCAGTCAACACCACTCAACGGATTTGGATAAATGGTGTGGAGGAAACATTAAGTTCATCGTTGAACCCGCCCAATTACGCTTATGGGATGAACGAAAGCGGGAATGAGATGAAGCTGGGCTGTCGTGCGCACGATGCCGCCGCCCACTCCTTCGACGGCTACTACGCCCAGTTCGTTCACCTCGATGGCCAGTACATAACAGACCCCACCGAGTTCGGGCAAGTCAGCAGCACCACTGGCGAGTGGACTCCGATTGAACTTACATCATCCAGTTTCACTTACGGAACCAACGGCGCGTTGCTTGAGTTTTTGCAAACCGGAACTGGCCAAAACAGCAGCGGCATCGGCGCGGATACCAGCGGGAAAGATAACCATTGGAGTGTGTCGAGCATAGCGGCGGAGGACATCGTGAATGATACCCCCGTAAGCAACCACGCCGTGCTTAACGGCATCGACCATTCCGGTGGGACAACATTAGCCGAGGGCAATCTTGAGTACGACACATCGGGGTGGAACGAGATTCGCGGCACTATGGGCGTATCATCGGGCAAGTGGTATTACGAGGTTTACGTTGATAACTTCACCACCCCCGGCGAGGCATTTAGTGTTGGTATTGCTGAAGTTGATGGAGCAATTACTAGTGATTACTGGTCGAGTGCCTCTTGGAGCAGCTCTACGAGTGGAAGGCGATATGGGGTAAACCTAAATGGCACAACGGTTTCCAAAATTGAAGGGGGCAGCGCGACTTCAATCTCGGCCACCATCTCAAGCGGTGACGTTATTAGCATCCTGCTGGACTTGGATTCCGGCACAACCACGCTGAAGTTTTGGGTAAATGGAGGAAGCGAGCAGACACTCTTTTCCAGTTTAGCGGCTGGAACCTACGCGATAGGATTCAACTCGTACACCGCGAGTCTGATTCTGAACACGGGCCAAGACCCGACCTTTGCTGGCAACGACCCAGTGGGAAGCCCCGCCACCAGCGCGTTTGCTTATACGCCCACCAGTGGCTACAAAGCGTGGGCAACCGCCAACCTCCCAACCCCCGCAATCGCCAAGCCATCGGCGCATTTTTCAACTACTACATACAGCGGGGCAGATTCAACGGCACAACAAATCACTACCGGACATGAGCCGGACTTGCTGTGGATTAAGAATAGGGCGCACACGGGTGATATGTACCATCAACTTTTCGATAGTGTTCGGGGACTGTCGGCTGGTGCATTGGTGAGCAATAACTCTGATACTGAAGATTCCGTGGCTCGCATAGCCTCGTTTGACTCAACCCCACACCTCGGATTCACCACATCTAGCTCGGACTACTCGTACACTGACGATGGCGGTAGCACCTATGTCGCGTGGAGTTGGAAGAAATCAGCCACAGCGGGATTCAACATTGTAGGATGGACGGGCAACGACGATGGAACGGATGTGTCCGGCTACCCCGTTCCTCAAGCAATCACGCACGGTCTGAATCCGCTTACCCCCGAAATGATTATCGTGAAGAACAGAGTTGCAAACTCAACAACGACTGGTGATTGGGCGGTATATCATAAGGATTTGACATCTGGGAAATATCTGACTCTCAACGGCACGGGCGGCGAGACAAGCTGGGGAACGGGAACGGGTGAGGCGTTGTTTAGTTCCATCGGGGCGACCACCGCGAGTGTGAGCAACGATGCGATGACCAGTTCCATCTACCTAAATTACGCAGATAACACGGGTGGGTACGGTGATGATGACACCTATGTTGGGTACTTCATAGCCAGTGTTGAGGGGTATTCAAAGGTGGGTTCGTTCAGCGGCTCATCCACCGCATTTATTTACACGGGTTTTCGTCCCGCCTTCATTTTAGCCAAGCGTTCCGATGCAACCGGCGGCAACTGGATGATGTTTGATGACCAACGTGAGGGGTACAACGTGGACAACGATGACCTGATGGCAAACAGCAGCGCAGTCGAAGCAACCACTGACCACATCGACATTTTAAGCAATGGTTTTAAGATTCGTACCAGTGACGCAGATTTGAACGGGGGAACCGTAATCTATCTCGCCGTGGCTAAATCTCCATTAAAATATGCAGTAGCAAGGTAAATCATGTATTACGCAAACGACAAAAGACTACCACTAAATCAGGGGTTCAAGCTGAACAACTACACGTACCCTGCGAACTTCCTGACCGTCTCCAGTAAGGAGCAGTTGGAGGCTCTGGGCATCACTTGGAAAGAACCGCCCATTCAAAAGTTCAAGAATGAGAAGTACTACTACAATACTGTGGACTCAGAAGGTGTGGTGGTCAGTACTCCGAAGGACTTGGAGATGCTGAAGCGCACTATGATCGCACAAGCCAACCGCACGGCGCACCAAATGTTAGCACAATCAGATTGGATGGTGGTTAAGCAGCAAGAGACGGGCGTGGGAATCTTGCCGAAATTTTCGGATTATCGAACTGCCATTCGTGCAGAGGCTAACCGTCAGTGTGAACAGGTCGAGGAGGCTGCCAGCGTGGAATCGTTAATGGCGATTACTGCGAATTGGCCCGAAGACCCCGATTTTGTGGCAGAACGCGAACGGCAGGAGGCAGAGATTGTAGCTGCCAGATTAGAACGCGAGGCACGAGATGCTTAAGTTTGATGATATAAAAGTTCTAGCAGCAGCCACTGGTGGGCTGGGAAATTGGCTTGTGGAGATTGATCTTATATTGAAAATTGGAATTTCACTGGCTTCCCTTGTGTACATCATACTGAAGTGCAAGCAGCTAGTGAAGGATAAGAACAATAAAAAACAATGAAAGATAAACTAAAATCGAGAAAGCTCTGGATGGCCATCGGAGGTCTTTTGACCGTTATGGCTACTGAGTGGTTGAACCTGTCACCAGCGGTGGCAGAGAACGTGATTGGTGCGGTCATTATTATCGTACCGTCCTACATCGGTGGGCAAAGTATTGTAGATGCTCTCAAAGAGTATTCCGCCAAGAAGTAATGATATTAGCAGCACTCAAGGGCTTGGCTGCATTACCTCGTCTGGTAGATGCAGTCGAGTCCCTTGGGGACATCGCAACGGCACAACTAGCTCAACAACGAAAAGATGAAAAAGACTCTGACGTACTTGATATTATTGCTGCTGCTAGGGAACGTAGGGTGTCTAAGCGTGAAGCTGCAAGGCTTCTCCGAGATAGCGGAGAGGAACCCTCAGGGGATGGAGGACGCGACAGCGACGGAGGAGGGAGCTGAGCTTATACGCCAGCTAGGTTTTTATATTAAT